>ERZ1673751.1749-NODE-1749-length-12168-cov-5.515066_pt1 | contig 12168 bp, 9 predicted proteins | sample MGYA00580202_ERZ1673751 | MGnify/ENA primary metagenome ERZ1673751 (study PRJEB41218, sample SAMN15661780) | gut metagenome | host: Homo sapiens | place: Canada: London | collected 2015-08-20/2019-03-30 | study: EMG produced TPA metagenomics assembly of... | reverse complement strand
GAAAACATAAATAATGAACGCATTTTAAGCAATATATACTGACAAAAATCCGCCCCTTTTTTGCAAAAGGAGCGGATTTTTTAGCTTAGTTCAGTTTTAGGCGCTTGAGCTGGAATATAGGTGCAATTACAGCAAGCCTTCGTTGCCCAGAACTTCCTTGGTGTCGCGGGCAATCATCAGCTCTTCGTTGGTCTCGATGACCAGGGTGCGAACCTTGGCACCCCAAGCGGTGATTTCCACAACATCTTTGTTCTGCTTGTGGGCGTTGGCGTTCTTTTCGGTATCCACGCGGATGCCCAGCCAATCCATGTGGTGGCAGATCTTGGCACGGGAGTCAGCGTCATGCTCGCCGATACCGCCGGTGAACACGATGGCGTCAACACCGCCCATAGCGGCAATGTAGCTGCCGATGGTCTTCTTGATCTGGTAGTTCAGCATATCGCTGGCCAGCTGTGCGCGCGGGTTGCCGGCGGCGGCTGCTGCCTCAACGTCACGCTTGTCGCTGGAAACGCCGGAGACACCCAGCAGGCCGGACTTCTTGTTCAGAATCTCGTCCAACTGGTGGCCGGTGATGTTCAGGGTGTACTTCAGGTAGTTGACCACAGAAGGGTCGATATCGCCGCAGCGGGTGCCCATCATCAGGCCGGCCAGCGGGGTCATACCCATAGAGGTATCCACAACCTTGCCCTGGTCAACTGCAGCAATGGAAGAACCATTGCCCAGATGGCAGGTGATCAGCTTCAGGCGGTCGATGGGCTCTTCCAGATATTCGGCAGCGCGGTAGCTGACGTACTTGTGGCTGGTGCCGTGGAAGCCGTAACGGCGCACGCCGTACTTCTCGTAATATTCATACGGGATGGCGTACATGAAAGCCTTCGGCGGCATAGTGGAATGGAAAGCGGTATCAAACACGGCAACATTGGGAATATCGCCAAAGACCTTTTTGGCGGCCTCGATACCCAGGATGCCGGCAGGGTTGTGCAGCGGGGCCAGGGGGCTCAGCTCGCGCAGGGTCTCGATCACTTCGGGGGTGATCAGGCAGCTGGCCTGGAACTTTTCGCCGCCGTGGACCACGCGGTGGCCGATGGCGTTGATCTCGCTGACATCATCAATGACCTTGCCATCGCCGGTGGTCATCTTCTTCACAACCTCAGCAAATGCTTCGGTGTGAGTGGGGAAGATGGCCGGGGTGGTGGCTTTATTGCCGTTGGCTTCATGGGTAATCATGCTGCTTTCCATGCCAATGCGCTCGCACAGGCCCTTGCACAGCACCTTCTCGCCTTGCATATCAATGAGCTGATATTTCAGGCTGGAAGAACCACAGTTGATAACAAGGATCTTCATTGGATTTGTCCTCCTTCAAAATTTAAGAACCATGCCGGGCGGGACCCGGTTTTTGTATTGGCCCTTTTGTATCAGACAAATTTATTATATAATGAAGCAGAAAACATTGCAAGGCTCTTTTCGGCACAAGCGAACAGAATTTGCGGAGAATCAGGGGGAGACGATATGAATTTTGTCGGCATCATTGCAGAGTATGACCCGTTCCACAGCGGCCACGCATTGCAGCTGCGCATGCTGCGGCAGCGGGGGGCCAGTACCATCGCGGTGTGCATGAGCACCGGCGTTGTGCAGCGCGGTGGGGTACCCATCCTGCCGGAAGCTGTGCGGGTGCGCGCAGCGCTGGCTGCCGGGGCGGACCTGGTGGTGGCGCTGCCTGCGCCCTATGCCAACGCCAGCGCAGAACAGTTTGCCGCTGCCGGGGTACATCTGCTGGCCGCGCTGGGGTGCGATACCCTTGCGTTCGGTGCCGAAACCCCGGAGCCCGCCCCCTTGCAGGCAGCGGCTGCCGCGCTGTGCAGTGCGGCGTTCCCAGCGGCGCTGCGCAGCCAGCTGGAAAGCGGCCTGCCCTTTGCCGCCGCCCGTGCCGCAGCCGCCGAAACATTGTGCCCCGGTGCTGCGGATTTGCTGCAAACGCCCAACAACATTTTGGGGATCGAATACTGCAAGGCCATTCTGCGGCAGGGGGCAGCCATGCAGTTGCTGCCCCTGCCGCGTCTGGGCACAGCCCATGGCACCGCCCAGACCGGCCAGGTGCAGGGGCAGGCACTGGCTTCGGCTTCCCATATCCGGCAGTTGGTGCATACGCAAGGAATCAAGGCTGCCAGCCCCTTTGTGCCGCAGGCAGCCATGGAGCTGTACCGCCAGGCCGCGGAACAAGGTCAGCTGGCGGACCCGGAAAAGTTCAGCACCGCAGTGCTGACTTTGCTGCGCACCAAAACGCCGGAGCAGCTGAGTACCTTACGTGGCGCGGGCGAAGGGCTGGAAAACCGCCTGTATGCCGCAGCCCGCGAAGCAGAAACGGTAAATGATCTGTATGACCGCCTGAAAACCAAGCGCTACCCCACGGCCCGCCTGCGGCGACTGGTACTGGATGCTGTGCTGGATGTGCCCGCCGCGGGCCTGCCCGCGCTGCCGCCGTACCTGTTGGTGCTGGGGGCAAAGCGCAGCGCGCTGCCGCTGTTAAAGCACGCAAAAATTCCGGCGGGCACCAGCCTTGCGGGTTTGGCGGGGCAGGACCAAAAACTGCAAATTGCTGCTGATATGCACAGCAAAGCGGTTGATTTTTCGTTACTTTGCCGGTACAAAATACAGCCCATGGGGCTTGCGTACACAGCGCATGTAGTGCTATTATAATATAGATATGGATAAAAAGTGCGCGGAGTTGAAACTTTGTTGCGCTTTTAACACGCAAAATCGTTGCGAAATGAGGAAAAACAATGGCACTACATGTCATGGACGAAGCCAACCAGTGTCTGGGCTGCAAAAAGCCGCGCTGCCAGCAGGGGTGCCCCATCCAGACCAATATCCCCGAAGTGATCCGCCTGTTGAAAGCCAACAAGCTGGACGAAGCAGGCCGCATGCTGTTTGAAAACAATCCCCTTACCACGGTGTGCAGCCTGGTGTGCAACCACGAAAAGCAGTGCGAGGGTCACTGCGTGCGCGGCATCAAGGGCACCCCGGTGCATTTTTCAGTTATCGAAAACTACATCTCTTCCACCTATGCCAGCCAGATGAATCACGGCCCGGTGCCCTCCAACGGCAAAAAGGCGGCCATCATCGGCTCCGGCCCGGCGGGCCTGACCATTGCGGTCATTCTGGCGCGCTATGGCTATGATGTGACCATTTTTGAAAGCCACGATAAAATCGGCGGCGTGCTGCGGTACGGCATCCCGGAATTCCGCCTGCCCAAAAGTGTTCTGGATGACTTTGAATACCGCCACCTGCGCCTGAAAGGCATCAAGGTGCGCCCCAACACCGATGTGGGAAAAGCGCTGAAAATTGACGACCTGCTGCGGGACGGCTATAAGTCAATCTTCATCGGCACTGGTGTGTGGCGGCCCAACGCCCTGCACATCAAGGGTGAAAGCAACGGCAATGTCCACTTCGCCATCAATTACCTGCAAAACCCGGATGTTTACCACCTGGGCAACCGGGTTATTATCATCGGCGCGGGCAACGCGGCCATGGATGTGGCGCGTACCGCCATCCGCCATGGCGTGCGCCATGTGCAGTGCTTCTCGCTTTCGCAGCATATCACGGCCAGCGAGTACGAGGCCAGCTATGCCAAGCTGGAGGGCGTGGAGTTTGTGTTCAACAAAAAGCCGGTGGAGATCACCAATCAGGGCGTTGTGTTCCGCAGCCTGAACGAATCCGAGGACGGTACCCTGACCGAAGAACCTGGTACCGAAGTGCTTTACCCGGCAGACAGCGTGATTGTTTCCATCAGTCAGGGCCCCTGTACCACCATCACCGAAAGCACCAGCGGGCTGGAAACCAACGAGCGCGGCCTGTTTGTGACCGATGAAGTGGGCCACACCAGCCGCCCCGGCCTGTTTGCTTCCGGCGATGCCGTCAAGGGCGCACGTACCGTGGTGGAAGCCGTTGCCTACAGCAAAAAGGTGGCCGAAGCCATGCATGAATACATGCAGACTCTGCCGCCGGACCTGCCGGATGAATACGCCAATGTTCCGGTAGCCCAGAATGATGACGGCAGCTAAATTGAAAAAGCAACCGCAAACATAAACAGGGCGGCCAGCAGCCGATTTTGCAGGAAATTTTGCAATCGACTGCTGGCCGTCCTGTTTCGTTTTTTAAGGATAGGGGATAAGGGGGCGTTATTCCGTTCCGCACAGCTCAAATTCGTTTTTGCGGCAGCGGATCAGCCCATCGTCCCGCATTTTGCCCAGCTCCTTGGAAAGTGCGCTGCGGTCCAGGTTCAGGTAGTCCGCCAGCTGCTGGCGGTCAAACGGGATGGAAAAATGCGTGCTGCCCGCCCGCACTGCCTGCGCGGAAAGATAGGTCAGCAGCCGCCCACGCGCACTTTTTGGTGTGGTGCACCGGATGCGTTGGGAGAGCGCCAGGTTTTTCTGCATAGAAAGCAGTAACAGGTTGTGCAAAAACTTGGGGTACCAGCTGGCAGCAGTGTTTTGCTGCTGCAGCATGGGTACAAGATCCAGCCATAAAATTTCGCACGGCTCCGCGGTGGCCACATCCACCATCAGCGGCTCGCCGCACAGGGCATAAGTTTCAGCAAACGCCTGCCCGGCTTCCACATGGCTCAAAATGCTTTTGTTGCCCCACAGGTCGTTGGATTCTACGTTTACGCTGCCGCTTTGCAGAATGCCGATCTCATGTACCACACGGCCCGCATGGTAGATCAGAGCGTTTTTGTCATAACGCTGCACACGGATGCAGTGGGCGGCGCGCAGGGCGGCAAGTTCGTCCGCCGTCATGCCACGGAAAAGCTGGATGGGGGTGCTGGCTGTTTTTTCCATGGGATTCCTCGCTTTTTGTGGTTATAACCACAGATTTATTGGCCTGATGGCATTATAATACAAGCACAGCAAAAAGAAAAGAGCAGCGCGCCGCACAGCAATGCACGGCATTGAACGGCGCGGAGAAAGGAACACCCTCTATGATTCGCAAAATTATCCAGATCGATACCGATAAATGCAACGGCTGCGGTGCCTGCGCCAATGCCTGCCACGAAGGTGCTATCGCCATGGTCAACGGCAAGGCCAAACTGATGCGGGATGACTACTGCGATGGCTTCGGCGACTGCCTGCCCCATTGCCCCACCGGCGCTATCACCTTTGTGGAGCGCGAAGCCGCCGCTTATGATGAAAAGGCTGTGGAGGAAAACAAGCGCCAGAAAGCCGCAGCCGCCCAAAAGCCGCTGGGCGGCTGCCCCGGCAGCGCGGCCCGTAGCATGTTCCACCAGCCTGTGCCGCAAATGCACCACGGCTGCCCCGGCAGCCAGATGCGCCAGATGCAGCATAAGCCGGAACCGGCAGGGGAGGACATGCCGGTGTTGCGGTCTCAGCTTTCCCAATGGCCGGTGCAGATCAAACTGGTTCCGGTCAACGCCCCCTACTTTGATGGGGCCAAACTGCTGATTGCAGCGGACTGCACGGCCTATGCTTACGCCAACTTCCATCAAAAGTTCATCCGCGGCCATATCACGCTGGTGGGCTGCCCCAAGCTGGACGATGTGGATTACAGCGAAAAGCTGACCCAGATTATCCGCGAAAATAACATCCAGAGCGTGACCGTAGTGCGGATGGAAGTGCCCTGCTGCGGCGGGCTGGAACGCGCCGCCAAGGTGGCCTTGCAGAACAGCGGCAAGTTCATCCCGTGGCAGGTCATCACCATCTCCATTGACGGCAATATCCTCAGTGAGCTGTGAGATAAGCCCGCTTTTGACAAAAAACAAATTGGATAAAAATAAAACTGCCTGGATCGTTTGCACACTGCAAACAGGTTCAGGCAGCTTTTCTATTCTTTTCAGATACACCCTCGTGTTACCGGCGGGCAGACGACCGGCAGAGGCTTGCCCTTTGCGGGAAACAGCGCTGCGGGCAGCAGCAGAATGAACGGGTCGGCGGAGAACAAAAAGCATTTGTTTTCCATCAAAAAGTAAACCAGGATCACCGTCAAAAACAAAGTCTCGCCTGTGCAGTGGTTTTGGCACAGCCGCCACATCAACAGCAAAAAGATGACCCCAATCACCACGGCCCCCAGCACACCCTTGTTCATCGGGATGGCAAGGAAAGAGTTATCAATGGCGTGGTGCTCGTCTCCATCAGTGGCAAGGCCACCCAAAAGGGTAACGGCCTTGGGCATGGCATCGTGGTACCAGCCGGGCACCCCGTCCTGCTCCGGGTGGTAGAGGGGATACCCCCAGAACACATGGTGCCAGATCTCGAACCGGCCAGAAAGCAGGCCGTTCAGTTTGTCCAGCAGCGGGGTGGCGGTGGGATGATCCGGGTCAAACAGCCGCCCGGCCAACAGGCTGAACCCCAGCGCCAGCGGTGCGGCAGCCAGAGCCATGCCGTGCCAGATGCGGCTTTCAAAAAAGGCGGGCAAGGCACGCTGCAGCAAAAACAAAACCAGCAGCAGTACCATGGCAATGCCTGCCCCGCGGCAGCCGGGCACCAGCAGCGTGTAGGCTGCCAGGGCAGCCAAGCCGCCCCAGTCCCACCAGCGCAGGCGCGGCCAACGCAGCCAGCCCCAGGCAAAAAACACACCGGCCAGCCGGGCACCGTACCCGTTGTAATGGCCATAGCCGTAATCCCAGTTGCGGCAGTAGTACAGGTAGGGCACCAGCGGCGTTGCGGCGTGCAGCAGCTGCACCGCCAGCAGCCCGCCAGCCGCTGCGGCAAGGTAGACCTGCAGCACCCGGCGCAAATCAACATCCTTGGCACCAATGCCAAGCAAAACGGCAAACAAAAACCATTGGTCGTGCCCGTATGCGGTGGTAAACACCGCAAAAGCGGCCAACGCGGCAGCCGTCAGCGCCTGTTGTTTGGTCTGCCACTGGGTCAGCAGCAGGCTTTTGGCAACCAGCAGCACCGCCGCCGTAACGGTTAAGGCAATGCGGCACACATGGCTGAATGTGGGCAGTGTGTTTTGAATGTTGGAGCTGAATACCTCCGATAAAACCAGCAGCAGCGCCACGGCAGCGCAGAACACACGCTCGCCCTTGGCCTGTGCTGCTGGGCTGACCGGGCGGAAAAGCCGGTCAGGTGGTTGTGTGGTCATCAAACCGGCCTCCTTTCCGCATTGGTTCGGTTTGAATTTCGTGTATACATTTTAGCATACACAAACAGTATACCACAATTTTGTGCAAAAGAAAAGCAGGGCCGTGCCGCTTTTGCCGCAAAGCAGCAAAAGGCAAAGCATAGCCCTGCAAAATTGCTTATTCTACCCCAGTTTCAGCGGCGTACTCTTCAATCAGCTCGCGCTCCAAAAACGGCGTTTTAACACCCTCGCGGTCACGGTAGGCTTCGTGGCCTTTGCCAATTACGGCAATCAGGTCGCCCTCCTGCGCGTGGTCAATGGCGTAATGCAAGGCATCCAGCCGGTCGGGAATTTCCACATACTTGGCGTCCGGGTTGCCCTTGGCCATGCCGGTTTTGATGTCCGCGATAATATCTTCCACTTTTTCAAAGCGGTTGTTGTCTTCGGTCAGGATGCTGAAATCCGCCAACTTGGCGCACACTTCGCCCATGCCGTAACGGCGCAGCTTGCTGCGGTTGCCGCCGCAGCCGAACACCACAACCAGGCGGTTGGGGTTGTACTCCCGCAGGGTTTCAATCAGGCTTTCGGTGGCGGCTTCGTTGTGGGCATAGTCGATCAGGATGGTGAACTTGTGGCTGATGGGCACCAGCTCCACACGGCCTTTGACGAGCGCCTTTTTCAGTCCCTCATGGATGGGGGCATCCGCAAGGCCCAGCACCTTGCCCACGCCGATGGTGGCCAGGGCGTTGTAAATACTGAACAGCCCCGGCATGCCCACCTGTACGTCCAACGTGTGGCCGTCCGGCTCGGTCAGGGTGAACTCAACGCCCAGCATCTCCTTGTTGCGCAGCAGGCGGTACTGCTCGCTGGCGCGGTAGTCCACCTTGGGGGCGTGGATGCCATAGGTAACCAGCTTGCAGGTGTGGCCTTCCAGCAATGCTTCGGTGTTGGGGTCATCGGCGTTTACCACGCCGACATCGCAGCGCTGGAACAGCTTGCCTTTCCAGCTGCGGTATTCCTCAAAGCTGGAATGTTCGCCGGGGCCGATGTGGTCCGGGTACAGGTTGGTGAACACGCCCACTTTATAATGGATGCCCGCCACGCGGTCCATCATCACGCCCTGGCTGGAAACTTCCATCACGCAGGCATCGCACCCCGCATCCGCCAGCTGGCGCAGGATCTTTTGCAGCTCATAGCTCTCGGGGGTGGTGTTGTTCAGGTCATAGTGGTGGCCGGGGTAATACACGCCGTTGGTGCCGACCATGCCGACCTTGTGACCTGCGGCTTCCAGCACAGCCTTGATCATGTGGGTGGTGGTGGTTTTGCCCTTGGTGCCGGTCACGCCAACCATCGTCATTTCCAGCGCGGGACGGCCAAAATAGGCGGTGGAAAGCAGCGCCATGGCGTAACGGGTGTTCTCGAACTTGACCACGGTTACATCCGGCAAAGCGGCCAGCACCTCGGCGGGCAGGTCGTGCTGGATGGCCAGCACGGCGGCGCCTTTGGCGGCAACGTCCGCGGCGTAATCATGGCTGTCCCGCTGGGTGCCGACGATGCAGACAAACAGACCGCCCGGCGTTACCTTGCGGGAATCATAGTAAATGTCAGCCACTTCGGTATTCAGGCAGCCCTGAACAAGTGTATAGTCCAGATTTTTCAGCAGTTGTTTTAACAGCATGTTGTTATCACCTCAGCGTTTTACAAAGTATTCATCGTACCAGACTAAGAACATAAAAATGCACCAGATCTGCCGCCAGTTATCCCGCTTGCCGGAAATATGCTGGTCCAGCATGGCATTCAGCTCTTTTGTGCGGAAAAACTGCTCCGCGGCGGGGGTGTTAAATGCCTTGCGCACAACGCCCGCATACTGCTCATCCCGCAGCCAGGCGCGTACCGGAACAGGGAAGCCGAGCTTCTTTTTGTCTGCCGTTTTGGCGGGAATGGTCTTTTCTGCCGCACCGCGCATCGCAATCTTGGTCTGGTTGGCGTTCACCTTGCACTTGGTCGGAATATGACTTGTCAGTTCAAATACTTTGCGGTCCAGGAACGGCACGCGCAGCTCCAGGCTGTTGGCCATGCTCATCTTGTCGGCTTTCAGCAGAATATCGCCCACCATCCACAGGTTCAGGTCGCAGGTTTCCATCTGGGTCACAGCGTCCTGCCCTTTGGCAAGCTCAAAGTACGGGCGGGAAAGGTCGGTGGGTAGCTTGCCGGGGTGGTAGTTTTTCAGCAGTTTTTTCTTGCGGTGCTCATCCATCAGGTTGGTGTTGCCGATGTAACGCTCCGCCAGCGGCTTGCCGCGGCGCACCAAAAAGTTGATGCCATGCACCGGCGGCAGCAGGTCCGCCACCGCGCCGATGGCCCGGCGGATGGGCAGGGGAATCTTGTCATACCAGGTTACGGTAAACGGCTCTTTATAAATGTTGTACCCGCCGAAAAATTCATCGGCGCCCTCGCCGGACAGGCAGACCTTGACCTGCTTGGATGCTTCGCGGTTGACAAAGTACAGCGCGACCGAAGCGGCATCCGCCAGAGGCTCATCCATGTGGTACTGGATCTTGCCCAGGTTGGCCCAGTATTCCTCCGGCGTAATGCGGTAAGCGTAATTCTTGACCCCGATGTGCTTGGAAAACTCCTGTGCATAGTCGGTTTCGTCATACTGCTTGTTGGCAAAGCCAACGGTGAATGTTTTGTCCACATGGGCCAGCGCGGCCATGTAGCTGGAATCCACGCCGGAAGAAAGGAAGCTGCCAACCTCAACATCGGCGATCTTGTGTGCCTGCACGCTCTCTTTCATCGCCGCGCTGATCTCGTCCTCCCACTCTTCCAGTGTGCGGGAATCATCGGGGTCAAACTTGGGCTGCCAGTAGCGCTGCACCGTCAGCTGCCCGGCTTTCCATTCCAGCCAGTGGGCGGGCATCAGCTTTTTGACGCCCTTGAAGAACGTATCCTCCCCGGGGGAATACTGGTAAGAGAGGTACAGCGGCAGCTGCTCTTCGTTCAGCTCTTTCTTGAAGCCGGGGTGGGCCAAAAAGCTTTTGATCTCGCTGCCAAACAGCAGCTCTCCGGCATCGTTTTGGTAATAATAGAACGGCTTGATGCCAAAATGGTCGCGCGCGCAGAACAACGTTTCGTTCTTGCGGTCCCAGATGGCAAAAGTGAACATGCCGCGCAGCTTTTGCAGCATCTCCTTGCCCCACTGCTCGTACCCGTGCAGCAAAACTTCGGTGTCGGACCGGGTGGCGAAGGTGTGCCCGGCGCGCATCAATTCGACGGTCAACTCCTGGAAGTTGTAGATCTCGCCGTTAAAGATGACGGCGAGGTTCTGGTCCTCATTGAACATGGGCTGTTTGCCGCCCTCCAGGTCAATGATGGAAAGGCGGCGCTGGCCAAGGGCTGCCGGGCCTTCAATAAACTGGCCCTGGCCATCGGGGCCGCGGTGGGCGATGGCATCCATCATGCCCTGCAAAATTTCCTGCATGTCGGCGCGTGCGCCGACAAAGCCAACAATTCCACACATGGTTATAATCCTCAACTGGCTGCGGAGCTAAAAACAAACCGCAGGTTATTACTTTCTTGCCCCGGCGGGAACCGGTACTGTTTGTACGATATGCCCTATTATACACGGTTCGCGCCGTAAAGAAAAGCATTTTGCGGCGAATGCTGCTGGAATTTTCGCCCGCGCAGACAAAAACGCCGTGCCCGCACCCCCAAAGCAGGCGATATTGCCGTTTGACATGTGGTGGCAATGGCGGTAAAATAAAGGATAACCAAAATGGGAAAGGTTTGGTATTATGTCTGATTTTTTACCGGTACTTCTTGGCAGCGATGCCAATGTTTATGGTATGGCACGCAGCTTTTACCAGCAGTATGGCGTGCGCAGCGTGGCCATCTGCAAGGGTGCGCTGGTTGCAACTTCCAACACCAATCTTGTAAAAATTGCCGTGCTGGAACCTGATTTGGAAAACGATGAAACGTTTGTGAAAACGCTGACCGATTACGCAAAAGCCCATGCGGACAAGCCGCTGGTGCTGGTTTCCTGCGCGGACGGTTACACCGTGTTGATGGGCCGCCACCGCGATGCCCTGAAACCCTATTACCACTTTGCCTGCCCGGAATTGCAAACCGTGCTGGACCTGGATATTAAGGAAAACTTTTACCGTGCCTGCGAAGCACACGGCCTGAGCTACCCCAAAACGGCAACCTGCAATGCGCAGAACTATAAAAATATAGAACTGCCGTTTGCGTTCCCCGTTATCATCAAGGCGAGCAATTCCCCGGCGTATTGGAACTGCACCTTCCCCCACAAGAAAAAGGTGTTCCTTGCCAATAACCGCGAAGAATTTGACGCCATCACCGCCGCCATTTACGGCAGCAGCTACCAGGACGAATTGATTCTGCAGGAGTATATCCCCGGCGATGACAACTGCATGCGTGTGCTGAACGCCTACTGCGGCCTGGACCACAAAGTCAAGCTGATGGCTTTGGGCCGCCCCCTGCTGGAAGAGCAGACCCCCGAAGGCATCGGCAACTATGCGGCCATCTTGTCTGACCCCGAATACAATGATGCTGCCCTGCTGGAAAAGCTGAAAAACTTTTTGGAAGATATGCAGTGGGAAGGCTTTGCCAATATGGACATCAAGTACGACGCCCGCACCGGCGAGTACAAGATGTTTGAGATGAACCCCCGTCAGGGCCGTTCCAGCTACTTTGTCACCGCGGCAGGGTATAACCTGTCCAAGTGGCTGGTGGAGGATGTGCTGGAGCACAAGGAACTTGGCCTGACCATTGCCGATACCAAGAGCCTGTGGATGATTGCCCCCTACGGCGTGATCAAAAAATACCTGAAGGACCCGGATCTGCTGGCCCGTGCGGATAAGCTGAAAAAAGAGGGCAAATGTGCCCACCAGCTGTTCTGCAAAGAGGATTGGAACCTGAAGCGCTGGCTCTGGTACATCCGCAGCCAGCTGAACTACTACCGCAAAACCGCCCGCTACTATGGCAATAAGGGCCTGCGGGATTGATGATAGAATAAAGGCAATACCGCATAATTCTAAGTGCCGATACGGCGAGCGAGGTGCGGCA
>ERZ1673751.1730-NODE-1730-length-12272-cov-12.524924_pt1 | contig 12272 bp, 15 predicted proteins | sample MGYA00580202_ERZ1673751 | MGnify/ENA primary metagenome ERZ1673751 (study PRJEB41218, sample SAMN15661780) | gut metagenome | host: Homo sapiens | place: Canada: London | collected 2015-08-20/2019-03-30 | study: EMG produced TPA metagenomics assembly of... | reverse complement strand
CCATCGTAGAGGACTATAAAACGGTTCCGGGCTGGGATAACCCGTATATCCAGAACCATGTTGTCCAGCCGTTGCAGGGAGCCTTAACCGTGCAGGATGTGGAGCTGGCCTACGAATTGCCGGATGCCTATTTCCACATCCAGACCTGTGACGATGGCTTTGACTATACCTTATATAATAAGGACTTCACAGAACGGGATGGCGGCATCCTTGAAATGGATGGGGATAAGTCTGTACAAGAAGCCATGACAGAACTGTTGGCAGAGTTCGGCTGCAATGCAGCCGAGGGCAGGGTCATGGACGCGGAAGAACTACGGGAACAGGCCGATACGGTGGCTGAACAGCAGGCAGAAGTTTTGAAAGAAAAACTCGCCGCAGAAAGACCTGCGCCGGAAGAAACGCTCAGCTTTTATGTTGCGGAGTGTTTGGAGTTCACATTTGCGGGAGAGTTCCACGACCATCTGACAATGGAGGAAGCGTTGGAAGTCTACGACAAGATTCCGTCGGAACGGATGAACGCTGACAAGTGCATTGGATTCTGCATCGAGGAAGATGGCGGCTTTGTTGGAATGTATGAGCTGGTCGTGAACGATAAAGTGCAGCGCGAGAACATCAATTCCATCAACTACTTCAGGGATGATAAGCTGGTGCAGCAGGCTATCTCCGATATGGAAAAGCTGATGGCGGCACGGCAGCAGAGTAAAGAGCAGGAACGCAGCAACACGAAAAAGTCTGTTCTGGATGCCCTGCGCAGTCTGAAAGCCAAAAAGCAGGAGCAGCCTGCACAGGAACAGGACAAGCCGAAGAAAGCGAAAAAGAAAGGAATGGAGTTATGAGCAATGTACGTTTTGATGAACTGGAATTGATGCTGATGGCGATGTTTGAGCAGCCGACACTCAAAGATACGATTCAGGTGTTGACGGAGATCCAGCCGCTTGTGGCAGAGGATGCAGAGATGGCTGCACTGGTTCAGCAGACCATCCAGAAGATGCAGCGGTTGAACGAGCATCAGTTCAAGGGGCTGGAACTGGAATGGCATAGGCCAGAGGAGGCGGAAGGAGAAAACGTAAAATGATAAACCAGTATAGAGTTTTCCAAATCAAAGAGGTACATCATCAGCATTGGGCAAAATCCTATGCACAGCAGGTAGAGGACGGCTTTTTGATTCATCATCAGAATTACCAGAGTGCATATAAAGGAAAGCCTGCCCCCAGCGATACGCCGATGACAGCCCGGAAGCGGCTGGAAGAAAAGCGGCCAAACACATTTATTGGTCGTTCCTTTGGTGTTGGCGATGTGATCGTATGGGATGAAGAAAAGGAACGTAAGTTTTTCTACGTCGATAAAGAGGAACTGGTAGAGTTCGGTGGCTTTATGGATGCTGATGCAGCCGGAAACATTGTCGTCTACATGGTTCCCAATTATCAAATTGATGGAAAGACTGGAACGTGGCTTCCGTATGACAGCGAAGTTGTCGAGGGAGTTTGCTTCTTTATGATGCGTAACGAGCAACGTAAAGATGCCGTTTCTCCAATCGTGGTAGATAGCAAAGGTGTATTTGTGACGGATGCGCCGAACGGCTTTGAAAATGTTCGCTCTATCCTTACAGAGTACGTTCACCGCGATAAAAAGAAACAGCCGAATATGACCGAGCATGAAAAATGCTTGACGAACGGAACGTATGAACGTGCGCGAGAATCCGGCACAGAACAGAATTACGACATGATAGATGGTTGCGTGAACAACGTGCCGAAAAAGCCACGGCGCATTGGTGGCAGATGGTCGGTGCTGGATCGGCTGCATATCAAGCAGGCAGAGCGAAAACAGAAAGAGCAGCCCCAACAGCAACAGCAGGAGCGAAGTCGTAAAAATTAAAAATCCGTTATGATACAGAGTGGTGGCTCCCCTAAAAAGGAGTCACCACTCTTTTTTATTGAAAGGTCTTGCTATTTGTAAAATGGTTGTACATAATAGAAGAAAATAAGGAAATGGGGAAACCAAGGTGCAAGGCTGTGAAGAAAAAGAAGGAGTTCTTCTGCTATGGGAACGGGCATTGACTCTGTTTTACGAGAATGATACAGAATTGTTTGTTGCAGGGGCGCAGGAACGAACGATTGCAGGAAAAATCGCAATGTATATGGACAGGGTATACCCAAAGTTCTTTCAAATGTCTGGACTGGTGATTGATATTGAATATAACCGTTCAGGAGAAAATAGAAAGCCGAATAACTTATCAATAAAGGAGAGAAGTTGGACTGCACCAGATATTGTCTTACATAAAAGGCTGACCGATGATTATAATATTTTCTGCTGCGAAATGAAAAAGAATTCGGATTCTGGAAAATACGATGCAAGAAAAGTAAGAAGTCTTATACGCCACAGACATTATAAGTATGGGATTGATCTGTACAAGATAAATGAGAATGGTGTGAAATTTACGTTGTACTACCTGCGTGAAAATCATAAGCGGTATGAGAAAGAGGAATATATTTTCAATCTCAATAGTAACCGAATTGTGCAGGTAAAGGCGGAGAGTATCAAAGAATAAAACAGAAGGCCAGCCATAGGACTTTGGAAAAGTCTTATGGCTGGCTTTTTCATGCCATCGCTTAGAGTGATGGTTCGTGACTGTGCTTGGACTGGGTACGGCTGTGCTGCTGCGTGTGTTCCGTTTCAAGAATCATATCAACATTCCTGCAAGCGGTTTGCAGTTCGTGGTAGTAATCTTTGAAATAGATGTAGCTTTCGTATGCGTGGAGACAGGAGGTTTAATGGCTTTGTTTTTTTACAAGGAAAAGAATAAAGACATACGGGCAGCGGCCTATCTGAGATTGTCCATCGAGGATGGTGACAAGGCCGAGAGCAACAGCATCGGCAATCAGAGAGAACTGATTCGGGATTTTGCAGCAGAACGGCCAGAACTGCATTTGGTCGAAGAATACGCTGACGATGGCTATACGGGAACCAACTTTGAACGTCCGGGCTTTAAGCGGATGATGGAGGATTCGATTGATTGCTGTTACAGATAATTTTGACAGTACGCGCAAAGAGGACATGGAAAGTCTGGCTCTCCCGATTCGGAATATGGTCAACGCAATGTACGCGAAAGACATATCCAAAAAGATATGGACTTCTTTGCAGCGTAAGAAAGAAGCAGGCTATGCAGTCGGAAACGATGCTCCGTATGGCTATATTCGGAACCCCGTGACAAAGCGTAATGAAATTGACCCGGAAGCTGCATTTTATGTGCAGTTGATTTTTCAGTGGGAACTGATGGGTGTGCCAATTTTTGAAATTGCTCGACGAATGACGTTGCTGCAAGTTCCGACTCCACGGGAGTGGCATAGAAAAATGGTTGAGGGGAAAGAAGTGCTTACCTGTAAAAAGTGGGGCGTAACCACGATCCGGCACATCTTGGAAAATCAAACCTATGTGGGCGATACCATCAACAATAAAAGTACACAGAAGTTATTCGTAGGACAAGACAAGCGCGACCTTCCGAAAGAACAGTGGTATGTGGCAAAGAACACACATCCGGCCATCATCGCAAGGGATGATTTTGAAAAGGTGCAAAAAATCTTGGACAAGAATCGAGCGGTATTCCATACCGTAAGAGCAAAGTCGGAGCAGATTCGGACAGAATATCAGAATGACCTTGCAGGAATGGTGTTTTGTGCAGACTGTGGCAGACCGATGGAGTTTGAACGACTGCCGCATGGAGCGGAAGAAAGTAAAAAGGTCTGCTATTACATCTGCAAGGCGCGGCAGGCCGACGATAAGTGCATCGGCCACCAGATTACAGAAAAGTTGCTGAAAGCCTTGATAATGGATCAGCTGCACCTGTTTATTACACAACTTAGTGATAGGCGCAAGGTGGTAGAAGAACTGCGAAAAATTGAAGATGTGCAAAATCCTGTCTACCGCGCAAAGGGCGAAATAATGAGCCTGACCGATAAAGTCAGTCAGATGGCAAAGAAACGGGAACAGCTTTATGCGGACTATGTGGCTGGTGTGGTGGATTCCGAAGATTACCAGCTGATTCGGGAAGATTATTCCAGACAATACGATGGCCTGCGAGCCGCGCTGCAGGAAGCGGAGAACAAAAAAGTTCAGGTAGAACAGCAAATCGAAGAATACCTGAATATGACTTCTCATTTGGAAGAACATCTGGACAACTTTGAATTTGACATTCAGTTGGTAAAATCCCTTGTGCAGAAAATCGAAGTGAGTGCGGACAAGCGGATTCGGATTGTTTTTGGATTTCAGGATGTGTTTACAGAACTTGGAAAGGAGAGTGCAGAAACATGATTGCAGCGTATCAGCGCATTTCAAGGGCTGATGGCGATCTGGGCAAAGATGGCAAGGATAAGAGCAACAGCATTGAAAACCAGAAAGAACTGATCCTGCGGTATATCTCCTGCAAAGAAAGTCTGCAAAATGTGCCTGTGATGGATTTTGTAGATGACGGCTACACAGGCAGCAATTTTGACAGACCTGGATTCCAGCAGATGATGGATGGTGTACGCAATGGCAAGATTGACACCATCATCGTGAAAGACCTTTCCCGTTTTGGCCGCGACTATATCGGTGTGGGTGAGTACATGGAGCAGATTTTTCCCCTGCTGGGTGTCCGGCTCATTGCCATCAATGATAACTATGACAGCAATAATTATAAAGGTACAACGCTGGGAATGGATGTGATTGTCAGTAATCTGGTAAATACCATGTACTGCCGGGATGCAGGAAAGAAACTGCGGACTGCCAATCAGGTCAAGTGGCGTAAAGGCATCACAACGGCATCTGCTGCACCGTTCGGCTATCAGTTCGACCCGGACAAAAAGGGCGCATTTATCGTTGACCCGCCAGCAGCAAAAATCGTGCGGCGCATTTTTGATCTTGCGATTTTAGGATTGGGAACGCGAGAGATAGCGATGATGCTCAATGACGAAAATGTTCCTGTGCCGAGCGTATATAACAAAGAAAATAAGGCGTATGGCAAGGAAACGACCTATACTATAGCTCCTGTGATCTTATGGGACAGTTCTCGCGTTTGGAAAATCCTCACGGCGTATGTGTACACCGGGGCGATGGTTTTGGGCAAAACCAAAACTCTGATTTCTGGCAAAAGCATTGTCCGAACAGTCCCCAAAGGACAGCAGTTTATTACAGAGGGAACCCATGAAGCAATCGTCGGCCGGGAAGAATTTGAAAAGGCGCAGCTTGTCATAAAGAGCAACAGCCATAAAGTGTTGATGGGCGGTGTGGACTTCCCACTGAAAGGAAAAGTCCGCTGCGGAAATTGCAGGCGAGTGATGGCGCACAATTTCAAACAGGCTGTTCCAACATTCTGGTGCAGAGAAGGACTGGAACTTGTGGGGCAAACTCAATGTACATCCGAAGTCTTTCAGGTCAGTGACATTGAAAATGCGGTTTTTCAAGCACTTAAAAAGGAACTCTCCCTGCTTGATGTCCTCTATGGAGATATTCAAAAGGAAGAACAAGGATTGAAGGAAGCCCACAAAAAGGCAAGCCGCCGCAAAACTCTGATGGAGCAGGAACTTAAAAATCTGAAAGGGGAGAAGATGCGGATGTATGAGGAATATGCAGCAGGAACGCTCTTGCTGGATACTTACAAGCAGAAAAAGCAGGAGTGTGATAGACGAATTTCAGAGGTACAAGAGCAAATTGAACAATCCAAAGTGGAAGAATCCACCAAGAGCGTTGTGCCGGGAACTGTGCGCGCAGCGGCAGAGCAGGCAGAAAACTTTTTGAATGGAACGCGGCTTACGGCAAGTATGGTGTCGGCGTTCATTGAGAATGTCTTTGTATATGATGGCGGGCGCATTGTGGTACGGTTCAAATATGAGCAGAGCATTCAGGATGCTGTAAAAGCGTTACACACAGGTTAAAGTTTGAAAAGGCTGAGTTGTCCATGTTGTAACATCAAAGAGTGTGTTATAATATGGGCAACAAAACGGCCGGAAAGAGGACATTATGAAAGCGATTCGATGGCTGTTAAAATTGGTGCTGGTGATGATAACCCTGCCGCTGATCCTTGCTGTGTGGCTGGCAAAATGGTTTGTGGTATTTCTGCATCACTGTTCGGCATGGTTTTTCTATCTGCTGGGCAGTGTGCTATTGGTAACGGCGATGCTTTCGTTCCTGATGCAGCAATCACAGGGGATGGAAGCACTTCAAATGCTGATTGGTGGATTCGTGATTTTTATGATACCGCAGGTGGTCGGCAGCGTGATCGTGCTTCTGGAACTGGCGGCAGTAATGCTTCGGCAGGCATGGTACATATAAAATAGGGAGGCGTACAGATAGTGAAATTGGCGGCGATTCATCATGTGGCGATTATCGTTTCTGACTATGAAAAGTCGAAAGATTTTTATGTGAACAAACTGGGCTTTGCAGTTGTAAGAGAAAACTTCCGCAAGGAGCGGAATGACTGGAAACTGGATTTGTGTGTCGGTGATGGAGCCGATGCGATTGAACTGGAGATTTTTGCAGAACTGAACCCGCCCAAGCGTGTAAACAGGCCGGAAGCCTGTGGTCTGCGGCATCTGGCGTTCCGGGTAGATGATGTGGAAACTACCGTGGCAGAACTTGCACAGATGGGAATTGAATGTGAACCGATTCGATTGGATAGTTACACCCAAAAGAAAATGACTTTTTTCTTTGACCCGGATGGATTGCCCTTGGAATTGCACGAATAAATCATACAAAATAGTAAGGATGCTATGTGATAGGGTAGGAGTTATAAAATGGTTGATGTTGAAAAATGCCCTTATATTGAATATAAAATTCAAGGAATAAGTGGAATCGTTGCAAAAGAAGAAAAATCATTTTGCGTAAAAGACGATTTAATAATACAAATCGAATTAAAGCAAGAAGGACTGGAAATTACTGGGCTGAAAGTACTATTAAAAGAAGATAGTGTAATCGACGAACAAGTAAAGCAGACAATCAGACGGAAAATTGAGCGTTTTTTGGTGAACTTATATGGAAATCCGAATGTCTATGTGTCTAAATTTTCTATGGGAATATTGCAGATTTTCAATCCCAATAGCAAGAAAGCTCAATATGAGTTCAGTAGTACACTGGTGATTTCTGCTGAATGTTCGTGTGCAATACAGTGCAATGCTGATTATTTTAAGGAAATGTATGAAAAACAAGTTCCAGAGGATAAAGCAGACGAAGTTTATCCTTTGCTTTTTAGCACGATGCGTATTGATGATATTTTTGTTCGATATTTGATGCAATATGAAATTCTTTTAGGGCAAGTAACGAATGAACACACACAGAAGGAAGTCACTGATTACATAAAAAAAGTGTATAATCCGGCCAATAAAGATAGACAGATAGGCTTTCAACTAACGAGAAGGCCAAGAAGAAAGTATAAAGAAGATGATCTTACCTACAATAGAAATCTACTGGGACATGGTGATATAGAAAAAGCCGTTTCAGAGGAGAAAATAAGACAATTAAGCAGAAGTATAATGGATGTGCTCTGGTTTTCACTATGGAATAAGGCCGAATGATAAAAGTAATGCCCGTCTGGGGGAGAGGATTCGCAAATCTTCTCGACCAGGCGGGCATTTCATTCCGCAGGAATGTGAAAGTTACAGGCTCAGCGTTTCTATCCATGCAGACAGGTCGGCTTTGCTGGAATAGGAGTTGAACACCTTACCATGCAGCAACTTTGCACCGGGGCAGCTCGGCGCAAGTTTTTCATTGGTCTTACCCATGCCGCTGCCGCCGGAGGTGGCAAAGGGAATAATCGTTTTACCTTTCAGATTGTAGCTTTCCAGAAATGTATTGATGATGGTGGGAGCAACATACCACCAGATAGGGAAACCGACAAAGATGGTGTCATACTCGTCCATGTTATCGCGTTTGGTGGCGATGGCAGGGCGAGAGTTCGGATCGCTCATTTCGATGGTGCTGCGGGATTTCTTGTCCATCCAGTTTAGATCGGCCTTGGTATAAGGAACTTCCGGCTGAATCTCAAAAATGTCTGCACCGATGGCATCTGCCAGATTTTCAGCAACTTTTGCGGTAACACCGCTGGCAGAAAAATAGGCGACAAGTCTTTTGTTCATGGCAATGCACTCCCTCTTGATGATTTTGTATAGGATAAGTATAGCACGGTAGGGGAGCAGCATCAAGCGGTTGCCCATGATATAACATCAACGACAATGTTATATTATGGACAACTGTTCGTAAAAATTTAAGGATTTTGAGGGAGTTGTACAGCTTGATATGAGGAGCGATTTATGGTAAGATGAAAGTACAATAAGAGCTTATACGCTCTTGTTGAATCTACTGCGAGGAAGTGAATGCCGATGGAAAAGCAAAACACGGTAGAAAATCAGCTTGCCCACACGATAACTCAGACAGAGTTTGATTCGGACTATGATAAGACCGCCAAAAAGCTGCTGGCGAACAAACAGATTTTGGCGCAGATTATGAAGGGCTGCGTAGATGAATACAGTGAATGTTCCGTAGACGAAATTGCTGAAAAGTATATTGAGGGAACCCCAGAGGTTGGCACGGTTGGCGTTCACGTTGATGATACAAACAGACCTCCGAAAGTTCCTGAAGTAATAACTGGAAGCAACAATGAGGATTCTACGCTGACTGAGGGAACGGTGCGTTATGATGTTCGCTTTGATGCGATTGCTCCGACAGCAGCGAATGATGCAGCACAGCAGGATGTGATTCGTCTTATTATCAATGTGGAAGCGCAGACTGCTTTTAATCCGGGATACCCACTGACAAAACGTGCAATCTATTATTGCAGCAGAATGATTTCTGCACAGCACGGGCCGATATTCAAAAAGTCTGAGTATGGAAAAATCCGAAAAGTGTATTCTATATGGGTTTGTACAAAACCGTCCGATGAATTTCAGAATACGCTTACGCGGTATTCGATTCGACCAGAACAATTGATTGGAAACGCTGCCGAGAAATCAGAAAATTATGATCTGATGAGCGTGGTAACGATTTGTCTGGGAAAACCTGATACAGAAAACTATACAGGCATTTTGAAGTTTCTGGATGTGCTGCTTTCTTCGTCAAGAGCAGCTACGGAGAAAAAGAAAATTCTCGAAGAAGAGTTTGGCGTTGCAATGAGCGAAGAACTGGAAAGAGAGGTGCTTATTATGTGCAATCTTAGTCAAGGTGTCAAGGCCGAAGGCAGAGAAGAAGGCATTGGTATCGGTGAAATGCGAATGCTGATTAAGCAGGTGAGAAAAGGCCGCGTGACGGTTGAAGAAGCTGCTGAAGATGCTGAAATGACGGTTGAAGAATTTAAGAAAGTAATGGAAAATACCCCGCTGCAGGCTGTATAAAGCGGAAATTATATAGAGCATTAGAAATATTAGCCCTACAAGGCATTAATTGGTTTGCAACTGATTGAAGCCTTGTGGGGCTTATGTATAACCACGTATAAATAGTATTGTGAGGAAAATAGAATGAACAACGACCAAGAAATTATTTTAGCTAAAATAAGTGCAGTATATGATAAACCCCCATTTGTGAAAATGGAAACAGGTCAAATGGAGATGATTTTGAAATGCGTGGGGTTGGGAGCATACTACGATAAGTACAGAGAGTATCTTGAACCGTACTGGTATAATGGAAGATTTCAGAATCCTGTTGAATCATATAGAATTTTTGTTGGATTGAATTCAATATTTGAAGATCTATTGAATGAGAGGAAAGGAGATGAAATCATTTCGTTATTGACGGAATTGGGAAATTACATTCCGGGAACTATTTTGTCCGATGAAGCACGTTTTGCAGCTGATTTTAATAAGTTGCGCCAATTATACAACCTGATGGGTTTACAAATCGTTTCAATGGAAGTCGATGAATATTCTTCTAAGTTTCAAGTTGAACCATATTTGAATGAAGGAAATCAGATCATTCAATCTTTTGGAATGGAGCGGTGGCTAAAAAGCAAATATCAGGATGTATATGAAGCCTATGAGAGTGCATTGAATTCGTTTTCTTCTGGAGACCTAGGGGCTGCAATTGAATCATGCAGAACGGCGTTGACGGGAATATTTTCTAAATATAAAGGAGTCCCATTTCAAAAAGCAAAATGGATGCTCGGCATGGCAACATTAACTGGCGACTTCACGGGAACGCAGTCTGTAGATGCTTCCGAGATGACTTCAATAAAAAATGAGATTGAGGCGATGGGAAAAAGAGATATAGCAGATTTTTTTGAAGAAAATTTAGAGGGGTCTTATAAAAAAACAAAGGCTATATACAGCATATATTCCATGTTGTCGGACTACGGAACGCATCGATTAGAGGGAACAGTAGAAGTAGCTAAGAACGAGGATGCACTAATGATGATTAGAATGACTACGGACATTCTTGTTTGGATTTATCAAAAGCATGGTATGAATGAATAACTTTATTGCAGTGTGTTAAAGTGATTATGATACGGGATATTCCAGAGGACGCGGAGGCGATTGATGTGTGCAAAGCTGTTGAGGAAATGATAAACGAGAGCGAAGAACGAGGCGAACTCAGGATGCTTGTGAAGCAGGTGAGAAAAGGCCGCATTACAATCGAGCAGGCTGCCGAGGATGCTAATATGAGCGTAGAGCAGTTCAAGAGAGTAATAGACGACACGCCGTTGCAGGCAGTATAAGACAAATACTATATAGAAGCAGATAAGCCCTACAAGGCTCAATTGGTTCACAAAACCGATTGAAAGCCTTGTGGGGCTTATTTTTTTGCGCCTTTTTCAAATTTATTTGTGAAAAAAGTTGTCCAAGACTTGACATCGGGCGGACACGAATGGATGAGAGCAAAATGGTCTGCGCCGATCCGGAAATACTGGAAGATTTCTGAGCAGATGATGTTCTTTTTTTGGATCAAGATGATTCCATTAACAAAAATTTTTTTATGGAAATGGGAGCAGCATTAGATAAAGATAAATCCATTGCGTTTGTGTATGCAAATGGAGTGTTTGAAGACGAAAATGGAAACAGTAAGTTGATATTAAATTCGTATGGAAAAGCCTACGGTGTAAAAAATTATAAAACACTACTAAAATCAGGAAACTTACTTGCTTCGCCTGGTCAGTGCCTTATTAGAAAGAGTTGTATTCCTGCCCAATGGATAGAGAATATTATGAAGACAAATTGTGCTGATGATTATTTTTTGTGGCTTTTAATGGTTAAAGAACACAATGTTAAATGGTGATGAAATCGAGAAGCAGACCACCGAGATCAAGTGGAATGCAGAAGCAGCTGAAAAAGGCGGCTTTGAGCATTTCATGATGAAAGAAATCCATGAGCAGCCGAAAGCTGTTCAGGATACCCTTAACTCTGTGATCAAGAACGGCGCTATCGACCTATCCAGTGTGGAAATCACCGAGGACGAAATTAAAAACTTTGAGCAAATGCTCCATGTTCGTTTTATCGCCATCAACGATGATTTTGACAACATCCGGCAGTCGGATGTGGATAGTCTTGCGGTTCCCATCAAGAACATGGTAAACAGCTTGTACGCTAAGGATATTTCAAAGAAAATCAGCCTTAGTTACCAGATGCGCCGCGAAAAGGGAATCCCTACATCGTGGTGTACACCGTATGGCTATCAGTTGAACCAGCAGGGAAATAAGTTTGAAGCGACTGAGGATGCAAAGTGGGTCAAACTGATCTATCAATGGTATCTTGCAGGAGTGAGCACAAACGAAATTGCCCGCAGGTTGGAATTTTTAGGAGTGGCAAGGCCGAACGAACGGCTGAATCGCAAATTGCATGAGGGAGATGACCCTACCTATAATAAATGGCATCCCAGTACGGTTCTTCGTATTTTAAACAGCAGTGCTTATATTGGAGAACTGGTATCTGGGAAAACGCAAACTGCATCATACAAAGGGATTGGCCTCCATCCTGTGGAAAAGAAGGAATGGCATATTGTTGAAAACGCTCATGAAGCAATCATTCTGAAATCGGATTTTGAAAAAGTGCAGGCACGGCGGGAGCAGAATAAGGAAAAACGGGAAAGGGCGATGGCTCGTTCCAAAGCAACCAGAGAGAAGTGTTATAACCATCTATCGGGAATGGTTTACTGTGGCTGCTGCAGACGCAACATGACGTTTGAACGGCGTGTGCATGGTACGGTGAAGGAAACGCACTATGGAGTGTTCATGTGGTAAATCAGGGGATGCAGGAAAAGCAGTCTGTCACGGTGCGCTGCATGGACATTGAGGACTTGGAAAAGCAAGCAGAAGCCATTCG
>ERZ1673751.1686-NODE-1686-length-12656-cov-4.287279_pt1 | contig 12656 bp, 8 predicted proteins | sample MGYA00580202_ERZ1673751 | MGnify/ENA primary metagenome ERZ1673751 (study PRJEB41218, sample SAMN15661780) | gut metagenome | host: Homo sapiens | place: Canada: London | collected 2015-08-20/2019-03-30 | study: EMG produced TPA metagenomics assembly of... | reverse complement strand
TAAGCGAAACGATGAGTATGCGCATTGATACTGACAGCGAACGGTGCTTTCTCAAGGATCGCTCCCCACTCGTCCCGGCAAGGATTATACGAATCATAGTCCTCTCCTTTCCCAAAGATGGGAACATGATGGATCAGCACCCGCTTAGAGGCTTTCTTGAAGGCTCTGGACGCCAACTCTTCCTTGAGGAAACCCGCCTGTGCCTTACGCAGGTCTGAAAAATCATTCAGCCCATAATAGACCCAATGCGTATCCGGTTTGTCTTCACCGCAATCCAACATGACGATACGCGTATCGCCCCAGTTGAAAGCGCCGTAGGTTTTATCGCCCACATAGTCGAAAAGACTGCGCAGGCCGATCGAATAGGCATTGCGTATCTCATGGTTGCCACGGATATAGAAGACAGGCACCCGGTCGGCTCCGACCGTTTCGTTCAGTTCACTGAGGAAACAGGTAGCCTCGTCATGATTGGCCGGATCATCGATGCAGTCACCATTGAAAACGACAAAATCATATTTCAAATCCTTCACCTGCTTATACAGTGCCTGCAAAGTCTCGGAATGTTTATGCAGGTCGTTGAATATAATGGCCGTAAAATCGGTGTCCGTCGTAGTAGGCAAAGTAAAAGTATGAAAATCAGAAACGGCTGTTTCTCCAAACACTTTCTTATAAGCCTGATAGAGCATGATTTCCTGCGAACAAACCCGGTAATAATAGGTTTTTCCCGGTTCCAGTCCGTCCAGTCTGATTTTATTTTGCAGATTGTTGCAGATCACCTGCCCATCCACGATCGTACGAGCCTTCTGCAGGTGCTCCTTATCGGTTCCGTATTCCACCCAGCTATAAGTCGGGACGGTAGTCTGCCACATGACCGTAATTCCATTTCCTACAGGATTTTGCAGATAGGGCTCCGTACGGAATATCTTGCCCGCAGGCTGATTGAAGATAATATCCGTGATGATCGGGCGGTGGTCGGAAGCGGCCGGCTCATCCCATACACGGGATGAGATGCGGGTAAAGGCAGTCGTATCTTTCGCATAGGCCGCAATATAATCTATAGTTTCGTCGGGGTTATTCGCCGGGAAAGTCGGCTTCTTCGTATCCGTCAGGATCACAAAATCGTTCTGCAGTTGCCGGATAAACTCCGAACCGGGATGTGCATTCATATCGCCGGCTATAAAGAAAGGCTTGTTTGCCGAAGCCGCCACCTGCCTGATGACCGGCAAGGAAAGCATCCGGTCTTCCTCGGTCAGCGAAAGGTGCGTACAGCAATAAATATACTTTTCAAATTCTACGACAAGCAGCGCACGGGCTTCTTCCCTTCCAGGCAGGGGCAGATAACGATAGCCAAGAGGCTTCTCCTTGCTCAACATGCCGATACCATATTTCCCTCCATCGTAATCAATTGCCGGGGCATACATATGATGCATCAGGGTGAGTCCGGCAATTTCCCGCAAGACGTCTTTTCCTCCACTACGGCCTGTCACACTGTCGATCTCCTGTACTGCCACGACATCGGGACAAACTTTATTGATCACTGCCGCCGTACGCCGAAAGTCGGTCACATCGTCCATTCCTCTACCGTTACGGATGTTATAACTCATAATGCGCAAAGTATTATTCTCGCGCTCGCTTCTCTCCTTCGAGTAGACTTTTCCCAATGGCAACAACATCATCAATGCCGCCGCCAACCAAACCGCCTGTTTCATTTTATCGCCGGATTTATAGATTAGGCCACAAAAGTAACAACTTTCCATGAGTCCGGCAAGATAAATCCTCATCAGGAAACCCATAGGGGTAGCCGTCAACCAAACACGACGTCCAACGTCCGTATCATATCGTCAATATCCTCTTCCGTCGTGTCCCACGAAGTGACAAATCGGGCTTCATTGATTTCCTCATTCCACATATAGAAGAAATATTTTTCTTGCAACTTCTTCAGCGGTTCCGTGGGAATGGTAAAGAAAAGCTGGTTGGATTCTACTTTCTGGGTAAACCGTATCTGCGGATATTTTTTCAAAGCTTCAGCCAAGCGATAAGCGCTACTATTTGCTTTCCGTGCGTTTTCCAACCACAGGTCATTTTCCAGATAAGGAATAAACTGACAGGAAAGATAACGCAGTTTGGAAGCCAATTGGGCAGATTGCTTTCTGAAATACTGCAAATTCTCAGTTATCTCAGGACGGAAAGAAACCACAGCCTCTCCCATCATCATCCCATTCTTAGTTCCCCCGAAACTCAGGATATCCACCCCGGCATCGACGGTCACCTCCCGCATCGAACAATTCAGATAAGCACAGGCATTCGCCAAACGTGCACCGTCCATATGCAGATACATGTTATAAGAATGCAACAGATCAGCAATCGCTTTGACCTCCTCGATCGTATAAATCGTCCCCAACTCGGAAACCTGTGAAATATAAACAGCTTTCGGTTGCGAATGATGGCAGACACCGAAATTATGCAGACGAGGTTTGATCAATTCCGGCGTCAGTTTTCCGTCCGGAGCCGGAATCGTCACGATAGCACAACCAGTCATACGGGCAGGAGCACCACACTCGTCCACATTGATATGAGCTGTTTCAGCGCACAAAATACTATTGAACGGACGTGTCACAGCCTGCAAAGCTACAGTATTCGCCCCTGTTCCGTTAAAAACAAAAAAAGGCGATGCCATTTCGCCAAACACTTCTTTAATTTTCGCAGTAGCTGCTGCTGTCCAGGGATCGTCACCATATCCTACAGCATGGTTATCGTTCGCCTTTATCACGGCATCCATCACCAAAGGATGAACGCCCGAATTGTTATCACTTGCAAAACTTCTCATTTCCGTTTAAAATTTTGAGCCAAAAGTAATAAAAATAAACGGGAGCACCCCTTGGATACTCCCGTTTATTTTTTCACATATTTATTTTAAACTTCACCTCAACTTCGATGAAAATCTTTCAAGACTTTCTGTAATTCCTGACGAGCGAAGAAGATACGGCTTTTAACCGTCCCCAGAGGTACACATAGCTTCTCTGCAATTTCATTATACTTGTAACCACTCAAAAACATGGAGAACGGGATTTTCAACTCATCGTTCAGGCTGTTTATCGCTTTTGTTATCTCTTTGATTTGATAAGCACCGTCAGGAGAATCAAAACCTGAGTCATTCACTACATCCAGATTATACAGGTCGACACCCTGGTCAACGACAGTCTGTGTACGAACGATTTTATGGTAGTTATTTATGAAGATATTACGCATCACAGTTAAGACCCATCCTTTGAAATTAATATTATCTACAAACTTTTCCTGATTGTCCAAAACTTTCAGCGTTGTGTCTTGCATCAAATCCTGGGCGTCATCCCGATTTGCGGTGAGCATTAATGCAAAATTCATCATGTTTTCTTGCATGCTCAATAATTTTTTCTGAAATTGCAACGCATTCATATTACTTATTTTTTTATATGTTTAATACCGGTTTGGCATTATCCTTCACCATTGAAGGACATTACAAATGTAGGAATAATATTTTAAATACAATGCGGTTTGATGATTATTAATATTAAAAATCGTAACTTAATACATTTATAACAAACAGTATTGAAAATGAGCAGTATTTACAAGTTTTGCAACAACTAAAATACAAAATTCACAACATGTATGTTACAAATTCGTACAACATGTAAAAGAGATGGAGAATAATATAAAATGAAGAAAAATTTAGGACTTTTTTTAGCTATCATATTGGTTCAGATAGCTCCATTTATATCAGCGGCAGACACCTTGCACCCGCTAATATATAAAATCGATATAAAAAAAGAGATAAGCAACACCACACGCCTGTATCTTAGCAATGGTTTAGCGGAAGCCTACGCTTTGGGTGCAGACGCCGTCCTGATCCATATGAACACATACGGCGGCCAGGTAGATGCTGCAGACTCGATGCGTACGGCTATTTTGTACAACCCCATCCCTGTCTATGTCTTCATCGACAACAATGCGGCTTCTGCTGGGGCGCTCATTTCCATCGCATGTAAAAAAATTTATATGCGGAAAGGTGCAAATATCGGGGCAGCCACCGTCGTGAACCCAACAGGGGAAGCAATGCCAGACAAATACCAATCCTATATGCGTTCCATGATGCGTTCGACAGCCGAAGCGCATGGACAAGATACAATCGTCCAAAAAAACGACACCTTATACAAATGGAAACGAGACCCGTTGATAGCCGAAGCGATGGTAGACGAACGGGTTGCCATTCCAAATCTGATAGACACAGGAAAAGTCCTTACTTTCACAGCACAGGAGGCTCAAAAGTGGGGATATTGCGACGGTATAGCAGAAAATCCGGATGAAGTAATCACGCAATATTTGGGATATAAAGATTACAAAATGAAAAGTTATATCCCTAGTTGGCAGGACGATTTAAAAGGATTTTTGATGAATCCTATTTTTCAGTCTATTTTGATCATTATTATCATCGGCGGTATTTATTTTGAAATGCAAACGCCAGGACTGGGTTTCCCTTCTGCTGCCTCCCTGCTGGCGGCAATCCTCTACTTTGCACCACTCTATATAGATGGGCTGGCGGCAAACTGGGAGATTCTGGTTTTTATCATCGGCATTCTATTGCTCGCAGTGGAAATCTTCATCATTCCGGGATTCGGGGTTGCCGGAATTAGCGGTATCATATTGATTATCGGCGGCCTAGTCATGGGCTTACTGAACAACGATCATTTCGATTTCGAAGGAGTCAGCGGAAAAGAGATCGGGAAAGCGACATTGACAGTCCTGGTCGGATTAGTGACAGGCTTCAGCCTGATGATCTGGCTGTCTAATAAAATCGGACATCGGGGAATGTTCCGGAAAGTCGCGCTAAATACAGATTTGGAAAATGCGATATCATCCCCTGATTTATCTTCGTTAGTCGGGAAAGAAGGTACAGCCGCAACCGTATTGCGTCCTTCCGGGAAAGTGTCGGTCGACGGAGTATTTTATGACGGGATTTCCGAATCAGGCTTTATAGAAAAAGGGGACAAGGTCAAAGTTGTCCGTTTTGAGAATGCACAAGTGTATGTGGAAAACCTTTAAGACACGGCCGTTTTGGCACTTTCTACGCAGGGACGCGTTGATATAAGATATGCTTGTCTATTACAAGGTATTGCAAGGTGTTCATGGCCAGGAGATCGCTCAGAATGTTTTTCGCGGTATAATAATTGATCCGCCCGATCCGGCAAAACTGGCTGATATTGATATGGGGATGATCATCCAGATAAGCAAACAAACGTTCCACAGGTTTGCTTATCTTCAATAAAGTCCCGTCCGGTTTATGTTTTTTCTGCCAGGCAAGCACCAACACTTCATTTGCCAAAATATTTTCATCGGCGACCCTTATGTAGGCTTTAAACTTATCATCCTTATCGGGAGCGGTATGCGGTTTATCCGAACTGGGGGCGATGTACACCTCAAGAACCGTTTTGCCGTTCACCTCCCAGCGTGTCGCCTCAAAGGGGACTTCCGGGCGGGTATACATCTTGGAGGCCGCTTCAATCATATAATATTCTTCTTCGCTTCGGACACCGGAGATATTCCCGTTATCTTTCACACCGATCAGGAGACGTCCACCGTCGGTATTGGCAAAAGCACTCAGCGTACGCGCAATCTTCTTACTGTCGCTCACTTCGAATTTAAAATCAAGTTGTTGGTGTTCCCCCTGCTCTATCAACGCTTCTATCGGATGCATCTTCTTCATTTTGGCAATTTTTTAGATCGGCAAAATTAAAATAAATACATAACTTTGCCAACAGAAAAAACAATGAAAGCATGTCTCAAATACCTTCTCTTATATCGGATCTTGCTGTCATACTGATTTCAGCGGGATTGGTCACCTTGCTTTTCAAATGGTTAAAGCAACCGGTCGTACTCGGATATATCGTAGCCGGAATTCTTGCCGGTCCGTCTATCACGCAAATACCGACTGTCACGAATATAGAAAGTATCCGTATCTGGGCTGATATAGGCGTAATCTTCCTCTTATTCGCTTTAGGACTCGACTTTAGTTTCAAAAAGCTGATGAAAGTCGGCGGAACAGCTGTGATCGGAGCTATTACCATCGTGATAGGCATGATGACACTTGGCTATACTACCGGATTATCTTTAGGTTGGGGACATATGAACAGCCTTTTCCTCGGGGGAATGCTTTCTATGTCGTCTACAACCATTATTTTCAAAGCGTTCGACGATATGGGACTACGCAATCAGAGGTTTGCCGGAGTGGTCTTCGGAATCCTTGTTGTCGAAGATCTGTTTGCCGTTTTACTAATGGTTTTACTGTCTACATTGGCAGTCAGTAAACACGTAGAGGGAATGGAACTGCTCAACAGTGTGATCAAACTGGGAGTCTTTTTGCTTTTCTGTTTTGTTATCGGCATTTATCTAATTCCCTCTTTTCTAAAAAAAGCCAGGACTTTCCTGAATGACGAGACCTTGTTGATCGTCAGCCTGGGATTATGCCTCGGAATGGTTATCATTGCCACGAAAGCTGGTTTTTCTTCCGCTTTGGGAGCTTTCGTCATGGGATCTATCTTGGCAGAAACCATTGATGCGGAACATATCGAACATATTATCAAACCAGTAAAAGATCTTTTTGGAGCCATATTCTTTGTCTCTGTCGGGATGTTGATCGATCCGGCATTGCTGTGGGAATACAAAATTCCGATCCTGATCCTCACGTTGGTCGTAATGACCGGACAAATATTATTTGCCAGCTTCGGGGTCTTGCTTTCTGGACAACCGGTCAAGATTGCCATACAATCTGGTTTTTCTCTCGCTCAAATAGGCGAATTTGCTTTTATCATCGCATCGTTGGGGCTGTCATTAGGGGTAACCGATAATTTCCTCTATCCTATTGTCGTAGCGGTTTCAGTTGTCACGACTTTCTTTACGCCTTACATGATTCGTATGGCAGAACCTGCATGCCGGGTTGCCGACCGGATCATACCGAAGTCATGGATGAAATTTCTCGAACGTTATTCTTCCGGTTCCAATACCATACATCAGAAAAGCGCCTGGAATAAACTGTTGAAGGCGCTGATCCGCATAGTCGGCACTTATACAGCCGTTACCCTTGTCCTGATCTTTATCTGGCTTCAGTTCATAGCTCCTTTTATCATGAAAGAACTTCCGGGCATACGGGGAGCGGGTATCTCACTCGTTCTGATCCTACTACTAATAGATCCCATGCTGCGTGCGATCATGATGAAGAAGAACCATTCCGCCGAATTCCAACAATTATGGCTGGACAGCAAGTACAACCGGGGACCATTGGTTTCATTGGTCATTTTGCGTATTATATTATGTATCGGCCTAGTCATGCTGCCCGTCGCCCGTTTGTTGAATGCCACAGTCGGTATCGTACTGGCGATCGCAGCAACCGTCATCGTTATTGTCATTTTATCCAAACGGCTGAAAAGACAATCCATCCTGATGGAACGACATTTTTTCAGTAACCTCTCCGCACGTGAATTGGAGAACGAGCGGAAAGCTCCGATCAACCAACGGTTTGCCAACCACCTGTTGGAACGCGACCTTCATTTAGCCGATTTTGAAGTAAAGCAGAACTCCCCCAGCATGGGAAAAACCTTGAAGGAACTCAACTTCCGCCAGAAATGCAATGTCAACATCGTAACGATCATTCGGGGAGAACAGCGGATTAATATTCCCGGAGGAGAAGAACGCCTCTATCCATTTGACAAATTGGTAGTAGTCGGTGCAGATGTCGATCTTGAACATTTCCGCCAATATCTGGTCGAGCGATATAAAAAGGCCCAAACCGACAAGGAGCAGACGACGCATGAAGTCAATATGGAACAATTCACCATCGCCGAAGGATCCCATCTGATCGGGCGTACAATTCTGGAATCAGGCATACGGGACAGGTCTGCCTGTCTGGTCATCGGTATCGAACGAGGTTCCTCTTCCATCAAAAACCCATCTCCTTCAACTGTTTTTGAAGAGGGGGATATTGTATGGATTGTTGGAGAACATGAAAAAGTCGTTCAGTTAAGCGAAGGAAAAACGGTGAACAATTGATAATTTCATAAATCATAAATTATAATTCATAGATCATGAAGTTTATAGGAATAATTCCTGCACGCTACGCCTCTACCCGCTTTCCGGGGAAGCCACTTGCCGATTTGGCAGGCAAGCCGATGATCCAACGGGTATACGAACAAGTCCAAAATGTGCTTGATTCAGTTTGCGTAGCTACGGACGATAACCGTATAGAAGCAGCCGTCCAAGCTTTCGGCGGCAATGTCATCATGACATCCGACCAACACAAAAGCGGTACGGATCGTTGTTATGAAGCGTATTGTAAAATCGGAGATGGATACGATGTGGTTGTTAACATACAAGGCGACGAACCTTTTATCCAACCGGAACAGATCGAAATACTAAAAGCATGTTTCATCGATGACAGCATCCAAATCGCCACCCTGGTAAAACCATTTCGCCCGGATGATGATTTCGAAACGACCTTATTCAACGCCAATTCACCGAAAGTAGTTTTGAACAAGAAGAATGAGGCTATGTACTTTAGCCGTTCGATCATTCCTTACATGAGAGGCAGGAAATATACCGAATGGCTGCCGAATCATACCTATTACAAACATATCGGGCTATATGCTTACCGCGCCGACACACTCAAAGAAATTACCCATTTACCCCAATCCCCTCTGGAACTGGCTGAAAGCCTGGAACAACTGCGCTGGCTAGAAAACGGCTACAAGATAAAAGTTGGAATTACCCAACAGGAAACAATCGGTATCGACACGCCAGAGGATATGGAAAAGGCATTGGCCTTCTTGAAAAATAGGGAGTATCAACCGACTAATGAATCGGCATCCGCATAAAAAGGAATGCCGGTTGCTTTGGAGAGCAACCGGCATTCTTTTTATCCCATCAGATTCGACTTCTCAACGGCGACGGTTATTCTCCCGCTGTTGTTTCTGTCTTTCCAACTGGGCCTGTTGAGCTTTCTGGGCTTCTTCCAAACGTTTCATGAAACCAGACTTCTTCATCGGCTTTTTCTTGTTTTCTTCCAACTTGGCCAACAGCTTATCTTCGTTAATCGTATAACGGAAAATTACAGTCTGCAAAATCGTGATCAATGTGGAGATGAAGTAATAGTAGGTCAAACCGGATGCATACTGATTGAAGAATACCAACATCATCAGCGGCATCATGTACATCATCGCCTTCATTCCCGGCATCTGCTGCTGTCCAGTGTTCGTCTGATCCATATTGAACTTCGTATATATGATGTTCGTTACGGTCATCAACAAACAGAACAAACTGATATGATTTCCGAAGTACGGTGTAATAATAGGAATATATGTATTCCAGCTTACAATCGCATCATAAGTAGACAAGTCATGTGCCCAAAGGAAACTCTGGTGACGCAATTCTATAGCCGACGGAAAGAACATGAACAGAGCGACCAGGATCGGCATCTGTAACAACATCGGAACACATCCTGCCATCGGACTCGCTCCGGCACGACTATACAGTTCCATGATCGCACGCTGACGCTCTACCGCCTTATCCTGTCCCGGGTATTTAGCATTGAGCTCTTCTACCTGCGGGCGCAATACACGCATTTTGGCCGATGACATATAAGACTTATACGTCAACGGAAACAGGATCAATTTTACGATAACCGTCAGCAGGAAGATCAACAAGCCGTAGCTATGAATAAATTGTCCGAGGAAATTAAACAACGGAATGACGAAATACTGGTTCACCCAACGGAAAATACCCCATCCCAGCGGAACGATCTTTTCCAGATCCAGTTGGTCGGCTTTCTCTACATCATCATCGTAAGATTTCAACAGAGAGAACTGATTGGGACCAAAATAGAAACGCATATCCGTCGCTTCGTTACCCTTCAAGTCGAAAGGTACGGAAGTCGTCGTCTTATACTCTTTCAGGAAAGAACCGTCTTCAGGCAACATCTTCGAATCGATAGTTGTCGACTCGAATCCTTCGTTTCCGGCGATCAGGATAGAAGAAAAATACATGTCTTTATAAGCGACCCATTTCAACCGGTTAGACAATTGTTTGCTGTCGTTCTTGGTTTCGCTCAGGTACTCCACATCGTCGGCCATAAATTTATAATATACCGTTGCATAACGGTCTTCAAACTTACGCCCCTTTTCCTGCTGGATTATTTTTTGTTGCCACAACAAGTCCAATGCAGTCGTACCTGGCGACAGTACACCATTCAGACCGGTTCCCTTAATGGAGAACTGCAACATATAATCATCCGGTTTTAAGGTATACATAAAATCCAGATGGCTGCCTTCGCCCGTATTCAGACGCATGGTAATACTGTTCCGGTCATTTCCTTTTACAGGGGTAAAATACAAATCACCGGTATTTACCACGCGATTATCAGCCGTAACCAATGTAAAATCGAACTTCGAGTCCTTTTCATCGAAAAGCACTAAAGGTTCACCTTTATAATTATCGTATTTTTTCAGGCGGACATATCCAATACGCCCTCCCTTATTGGCCAAACGGACTTCAATCAGCTCGTTTTCCAAAACAGTGGAACCCTCCTCTCCAATCATTGCATCGGCGAAAACGCCAAACGTGTTCTGTAAACGGGCAAGCCGTACAGAATCGGGCAAACCGGCCAGTTCGTCGTCCGCTTTTGCTTCTCTATTCAATTCTTTCTGCTGTTCCAGCTGCTTTGCATATTCTATCCGGGCTATCGAATCCTGCATCCGGCGCTGTGCTTCTATCTGCTCCGGCGTAGGCTGGTTCAACCAGGTAAATACAATTAAGACAACTCCAATAAGCAGGAAACCTATTATCGTGTTTTTATCCATCTATAATTTTTATTTTTTATTTTCAACTGCAGCTTTTATAAAGCTAACGAAAAGAGGATTAGGATTAACGACCGTACTGTTATATTCCGGATGGAACTGAACCCCCACAAACCATTTCAATGCTGGAATCTCAACGACTTCAACCAAGTTCGATTCAGGATTTTCACCTACACACATCATGCCGGCTGCCTCGAACTTATCGCGATATTCGCTATTAAATTCAAAACGATGTCGATGGCGCTCCTGGATGTGTGTCTGTCCATACGCTTCATAAGCCTTAGACCCTTTCTTCAATATACAGTCGTATGCTCCCAGACGCATAGAACCACCCATATTGGTTACGTTCTTCTGCTCTTCCATCAGGTCGATCACTTTATATGGGGTATTTGGTTCCATTTCTGTCGAGTTGGCTTCCGCCAGTCCCATTACATTACGGGCAAATTCAATCACCATGCACTGCATGCCCAAACAAATACCCAGGCAAGGGACATCGTTTTCACGAGCATATTTCAATGCGGCAAATTTTCCTTCAATACCACGCTGTCCAAATCCCGGAGCAATCAGGATTCCGTCCATATCTTTCAACAATTCGGCGGCATTACCATCATTCAGTTTTTCAGAATGGAACAAATGCAAATCCAACTTACGATCATTATAAATAGCGGCCTGCAACAGAGATTCGTCGATCGACTTATAAGCATCCTGCAGTTCGACATATTTACCGACTAAGCCGATCCTTACAGTTTCAGTAGCATCAACCTTACGTTGCAAGAACTGATGCCAAGGCTTCATCTCAGGTGTCGGTCCGACTTCCAGTCCTACCTTACGCAGGATCACCTCGTCCATCTTCTGGCGCTGCAATACCAACGGAACTTCGTAAATCGTCGGAACATCAATAGACTGTATGACGGCATCCTGTGCTACATTACAGAAAAGTGCCACTTTACTTAACAAATTGGCACTCAACTCATGTTCAGTACGCAATACCAGAACATCTGGCTGAATACCCAGCTCCTGCAGTTGTTTTACAGAATGCTGTGTCGGTTTGGTCTTGTATTCTTTTGCAGCCGCGATATAAGGTACATAAGTAAGATGTACGCATATACAATTCTTTCCCAATTCCCATTTCAACTGGCGCACGCTTTCGATAAACGGAAGAGATTCGATATCACCGACCGTACCTCCGATTTCAGTGATCACGAAATCAAATTTGTATTTATTTCCCAGCAATTTCACATTGCGCTTGATCTCATCCGTGATATGAGGCACCACCTGCACAGTCTTTCCCAGGTAATCCCCTTTACGTTCTTTGTTAATAACGCTCTGATAAATGCGGCCTGTAGTGATATTATTTGCACGGGTCGTCTGAACATTCAAGAAACGCTCGTAGTGTCCGAGATCCAAATCCGCTTCATGTCCGTCTACGGTAACATAGCATTCCCCATGTTCGTATGGGTTCAACGTACCTGGATCGATATTGATATAGGGATCAAATTTCTGAATGGTAACTTTATAACCTCTTGCCTGAAGTAGTTTACCCAATGATGCGGCAATAATTCCCTTACCCAATGAAGAGACCACGCCGCCCGTAACGAAGATGTACTTTGTATCTGCCACGATAGTAATATTTTAATTATCTTTTAATTGCACACTCGCATTTCAAAACTGCAAAGTTACATAATTTCATTCATATAACAAGGGGAGAGAGAAAAACATCTTTTGTCCTTTTGACAGCAAAAGGAAGCTGATCCTCTTCATATAGAAACGAACAAACTT
>ERZ1673751.1663-NODE-1663-length-12890-cov-12.537515_pt1 | contig 12890 bp, 10 predicted proteins | sample MGYA00580202_ERZ1673751 | MGnify/ENA primary metagenome ERZ1673751 (study PRJEB41218, sample SAMN15661780) | gut metagenome | host: Homo sapiens | place: Canada: London | collected 2015-08-20/2019-03-30 | study: EMG produced TPA metagenomics assembly of... | reverse complement strand
ACGGCAACTTCGAGAAGGCAATCGAGATCCTGCGCGAGCGTGGTCTGGCTACCGCTGCCAAGAAGGCTGGCCGTATTGCTGCTGAGGGCATGGTCTACGCTGATTACTGCCCCGAGTGCAAGGTCGGTGTTGTCATCGAGGTCAACGCTGAGACCGACTTCGTTGCCAAGAACGACAAGTTCGTCAAGTTCGTCAAGGACACCACCAAGGTCATCATGGAGCAGAACCCTGCTGACGTTGAGGCCCTGATGAACTGCAAGATGGGCGATGAGACTGTCGATCAGGCTCTGAAGGAGCTGATCCTGGTCATCAAGGAGAACATCAAGGTCCGCCGTTTCGTCCGTTACGAGGGCGTCTGCTCTGCATACGTCCACGGCGGCGGCACCCACGGCATCCTGGTCAACTTCGAGACCACCAACGGCATCGAGGCCAAGGACGAGTTCGTTGCTTACGGCAAGGACATCGCAATGCAGGTTGCAGCTGCCAACCCTGGCTATGTTGACGAGGCATCTGTCCCCGCCGAGGTCGTGGCCAAGGAGAAGGAGATCATGCTGGTCCAGATGGCCCAGGATCCCAAGAACGCCAATAAGCCTGAGGCTGTGAAGCAGAAGATGATCGAGGGCAAGATCAAGAAGTTCTTCAAGGAGAACTGCCTGGTCGATCAGGAGTTCGTCAAGGACGGCGACCTGACGGTTGCTCAGTACACCGCAAAGGTCGCAAAGGACCTGGGCGGCGACATCAAGATCGTCAAGTTTGCCCGCTTCCAGAAGGGCGAAGGCCTGGAGAAGCGTGCTGATGACTTCGCTGCTGAAGTTGCAAGCATGGTGAAGTAAGTTTTACTTCTAAGGCAAACCGGGGGCCGCAGTACCGAAAGGTGCTGCGGCCCCTTTTTTGTTTGTGTTTAGGGTCGGACTGTGTTATCATAAAGAAAAACCGCCCCCTAAGGGCGGTAGGGGAGAGGGGCGCATGACCACCATGAAAAAACAGGAGCTTACCCTTGCGGGCGTTCCGGCCATCCTGTACGGCGAGCGCAGCCGCAAGGTGTATCTTTATGTCCACGGGAAAAATGGCTGCAAGGAAGAGGCTGAGCGCTTTGCAAACACCGCCTGCGCAGCAGGCTGGCAGGTGCTGGCCATCGACCTGCCCGAACACGGAGCGCGCAGGGACCGCCCGGAACAGCTGCTGCCGTGGGCGGTGGTGCCGGAAATTCAGGCAGTCTATGCCCGGATGCAGCCGGTCTGGCCGCATATCCGGCTCTATGGAGTCAGCATCGGGGCATGGCTGGCTATGCAGGCATTGCGGGCAGAAAAGCTGGAAAAGGCCCTGCTCGTGTCCCCGGTGGTGGATATGGAAAACCTCATCCTGAGCATGATGCAGGGCGCCCATGTCACCGAAGAACAGCTGAAGGCGGCAGGGGAGATCCCCACGGAGATGGGAGAAACGCTTTCGTGGCCGTATCTGTGCTGGGTGCGGGAGCATCCCCTGCAGTGGCATACACCCACCCAGGTGCTGTACGGCGACAAGGATGCGCTGACCTCCCGTGCGGTGATGGAGCGGTTCCGCCGGCAGAGCGGGGCACATCTGACCATCCTGCAGGGCGGGGAACACTGGTTCCACACCTCGGTGCAGATGGCTGCTGTGCAAATGTGGGAAGAAGCAAACCTTTGATTTTTAAAACGACTGCAAACAAAAATGCCGCTGACGGCTTTTCTTCCGTCAGCGGCATTTTGCCTATTCTGTTAAGCGATGCGCCGATCTGAGAGATCAGGCCTTGACTTCGCTGTTCTGTTCGGCCTTCTGGTAAGCCTTGAAGGAGTGGACCACGATGTTCAGGCCCAGCACGATCAGCAGGACAGCCAGGATCAGCTGCAGGCCGTTTGCGATGAACACAGCGCCCCAGGTGGTCTCGCCAGCGGGGATGGTCACAGAAGCGGCGGTGCTGATGGCCTTGACCATAGCGATCAGGCGCTGCACCAGAGCGGTGAAGGTGACGCACAGCATGATGATCAGCGGGGGGAAGATCATCTTGTTGTTGCGGCCGGTGACCTTCAGGAACACGCACAGGGTAGCCAGCACCAGAGCGCTCAGCAGCTGGTTGGCGGAACCGAACAGCGGCCAGATGTTGGCGTAGCCGATCTTGGTCAGGATGAAGCCGAACACCAGAGTGATGATGGTGGAGAAGTACACGTTGCACAGCAGCTTGCGCCAGCCCTCAGCGTGCTCCATGTCATCCACACTGAACAGCTCCTGGAAGCTCATACGGCCGATACGGGCCACAGCGTCCAGGCTGGTCAGGGCCAGAGCGGAAACGCACATGGTCATGAACACGGAAGCAAAGTGCTGGTCCAGGCCAAAGCCCACAAAGAAGCTGGCCACGCCACGGCTGAAGATCTGGAAGGGGGTGCCGTCGGCAGGGGTACCGTCGGCGGCAGCGGCTGCGCCTGCCACGCACAGGGCGATAACAGCCAGCAGGCTCTCCAGCACCATGGCACCGTAACCGACCTTCAGCATATCCTTTTCATTGGAAACAGTCTTGGAGGAAGTGCCGGAAGAAACCAGGCTGTGGAAGCCGGAAACGGCACCGCAGGCCACGGTAACGAACAGGATGGGGAACATGGTGCCCAGCTTTGCGTTGTTGAAGCCGGTGAACACCGGCAGGTTCATGACGGGGTGGTTGACAATCAGGCCCAGAACGGCACCTACGATCATAGCCACGAACATGAAGGTGGTCATGTGGTCACGGGGCTGCTTCAGCAGCCACATGGGCAGCACGGCAGCGAAGAAGATGTAAACGAAGGTGATGTAGCTCCATGCAGCCTTGCCCAGGATGACAGGAGCGTTTGCGCCAACCACGAAGGACAGCACGATGAACACGATGCTGATGACGTTTTCTTTCCAGCCGGTGAAGTGGAACTTGTTCTGCAGCAGGCCAAAGACCACAGCGAACACCATGAACATGATGGAGACCATGCCGGCAGCGCCGTTGGTCTGAGCAGCTTCCACCAGAGCACCGTCGGTGCCGTAGGCGTTGAAGGTGCCTGCGACCATGTCTGCGAAGGCAGCGATGACGATGCCGCAGAACAGCCAGCAGAACAGCAGGAACAGCTTGCGGCCGGTCTTGCCGATGTACTTTTCGATCAGCATGCCCATGCTCTTGCCGTCATTCTTAACGGAAGCGTACAGAGCGCCGAAGTCGGTGACGGCACCGAAGAAGATGCCGCCCAGCAGGACCCACAGCAGAACAGGCAGCCAGCCGAAAGCGGCAGCCTGGATGGCACCGGTGACAGGGCCTGCACCGGCAATGGAGCTGAACTGGTGGGCGAATACCGTCCAACCGTCGGTGGGAACATAGTCCCGGCCATCCTCATGGACAACAGCCGGGGTCTTGGCGGTGGGGTCGATGCCCCACTTGTTTGCCAGCCAGCGGCCGTAGAGTGCGTAAGCACCGAACAGACACACGGCGGCGATCAATACGATGACCAGCGTATTCATTGTTTTTACCTCTTTCCTTTTTTTCACGCGGCAAACCGGCCAGGTGCACAGCGCCGTCCGGCAGACGAAGCAGGGCCGCAGGGTGTAAAAAAGCCCTCGTCCATCCGGAAGATCTTCCTTGGGCGGAAGATCTTTCCCGAAGACGAAGGCTCACACATCCACTGCACAATGTGGATGATTTGCTCCGCGGTACCACTTCGCTTGCTGTCTGTGGACAGCCACTCCCACGCATGGCACATCTGCCATGCTGCCCGGTAACGGGGGCTGGACGGCGTTGCATTACTCAGGACGGTCAAGGTCCCGTTCACACACGCTGCTTGCAGGGGAGGGTCATTTGCTCCTGACTGCCGCCGTTGCATCAAAAAGGGCGGCTCGCTGAAAGAGGGTGCTGCAAATGATCATGTCCTGTTCGTCGCATTTGCCGAATGATTGCTCCTACTTTAGGGCAGAATTCATAATTTGTCAATATATTTCCGGGAAGTTCGGAGGATGCGCCAATTCGGCAAAGAAGTTCTAAGAGAATTTTAGGTGATTTTTATTCATATGTGAAAAGAGCTAAATTGAACAGTGCATTTCCTGAAAAGAGTTCACGCAGAATGCTTGACTTTCACACTTTGAAGTGCTAAAGTAATAACACGATGAACCGACCCGATGTGATCAGAAGAAGGAGAACTGTTATGGCCGAGAAAAATCCCAGAAGAAACGAAACCATCGACGCGCTGTTCGACGCGATCCTCAGCCTGGAAACGCGGGAAGAATGCTACGATTTCTTCGAGGATCTGTGTACCGTCAAGGAGATCTCGGACATGGCGCAGCGTCTGGAGGCAGCAAAGCTGCTGCTGGACGGCAGCACCTACGAGCAGATCGTAAAAACGGTGGAGATCAGCACTGCCACCATCAGCCGCATCAACCGCTGCATCCAGTACGGCACCGGCGGCTACCGGCAGACCATTGAAAAGGTGCGCGAAAAGCAGCAGTAACGCCGCCACACGGCAGGGCATAGGATGGGGCGTGCAAACCCTCTTGACCGGAAAGGATGGTATTCTATGTCTGCTGAAACCTGTATCCGCTCCCAGTGCCCGGAGATGCCCAAGGTCACGCTGGACCAGGCTGTGATCGACCTGATGGAGAGCATCGCCCTGCAGGAAACGGCCCTCAGCCACATTCTGTGCGCCGAAAGCCAGAAGATGAAGGTGGCCATGGGCCTGGATGGGCTGGACCTGTGCAAGCTGCTGGAGGTCAACGACTCGGCAACCAACATGGTGCACGCCGTGGCCAACCTGGAGCTCGTGCTCAAGGATAAGCTGGAGTTCATCTCCAACAACCTCTACTATCCGCCTTCCGGCAGCGGCTGTTCCGCTGACCAGTAAGGCCCTCTGCCTGCCCGGGTGCCGGGCGGGCATTTTTGTTTACCGTCTCTTCACGGAAAGTTTGCATAAAAACCGGAAAATGCATTTGTTGGAATTGCTGAGGCGCACAATCTGTGCTATACTATAGACTGTATCACCATGAAAGTGAGGAAACCGCAATTGCTGCATTACGATGCCATCCTGTTTGACGTGGACGGGACCCTGATCGATTCCGCTCCCGGCATTCTCCATACATTGGAAGAGGTCTTTCAGAAAATGGGCGTGGACGTCACCGGCGTCAACCTGCGCCGCTATCTGGGCCCGCCGCTGCGCAAGAGCTTCGGCGAGCACTTCACCGAGCTGGACAAGATCGAGCAGGCCACCCGCCTCTACCGCGAAAGCTACGCGGTGAAGGGCAGCCACGAATGCGCCGCGTACCCCGGTGCAGCGGAAATGCTGCAGCGCCTGAAGGACGCCGGGCTGATCCTGTGCACCGCTACTTCCAAGCCCACCGGGGTGGTCACCCCGATCCTGGAAGAAAAGGGTCTTGCACCCTTCTTTGATTTCATCGGCGGCGCGTCCATGGACGAGAGCCGCGACACCAAGACCGACGTGGTGCACTATGTGCTCAGCCAGCCCATGCTGCAGGGCAAGCGGGTGCTGATGGTCGGTGACCGCAACGACGACATGCGCGGCGCGGCAGACTGCGGTCTGGACGCTGCCGGTGCACTGTACGGCTATGGCAGCCGCGAGGAGCTTGCGCCCTTCCACCCGGTGCTGCTGGCCGAGAGCTGCGCCGACCTTGCCGACCAGCTGCTGGAGCAGCGTGCCTGAAACAACGCGCAATAAAGGGAATGGTGAAAAAACTATGAGACAGAATACACAACCGGAAAAACAGTCGCTGACGCCCATGCAGAAGCAGGCAGTGCTGGTGTGCATTGTGTGTGCACTGGCGGCGCTGCTGACCATTGGCATCACCCTTGTCCTGATCCACCGTGGCAAGGAACCGGCTGCCTCTTCGGAGCAGCCGGGCACCGAGCAGCCTGCGGATGATGCAAACATCGCCGACCATTACCAGATCAACGAACAGTCCAGTGCACTGCTCCCCGAGACGGCGGACGCGGGTGACGCCTACCAGAGTGAGACGCTGTTCATCGGCGATTCCAACACGGTGCGTCTGTATGCCAACGGCCTGATCAGCCTGCAGCAGTTCTGCGCTAAGGAGGGCATTGGCACAAGCGCTGCCCTGAACGAGGGCATCGTTACCTTTAAAAAGGACAGCAGCCGCTACACCATCGCGGAAGCTGTGGCCAAGATGAAGCCCCGCCGTGTGGTCATCATGCTGGGCACCAACGACACTGGCATGGCCGTGGAGGATTTCATCAGCAATTACAAGCAGCTGGTGCAGGCCATCCAGACCAGCTACCCCTACACCGACATCATCGTCAACACGGTGCCGCCGGTGCCTGCCGACCACTCCAACTATCCCAACATGGACCAGACCAGGATCGACGACTTCAATATGGCATTGCTGTCCATGTGTGAGGAAATGGGCCTGAAGTTCCTCAACACGGCCGAAGCCCTCAAGGATTCCACCGGCTACGGCAACGCCGACTATTACCAGAGCGGCGACATCCACCTCAAGACCTCCGGCCTGAAGGTGCTGCTGAACTACCTGCGCACCCATGCCTACGAGACCGAGGACCGCCGCCCGGACACCAACAACATTCCCAGCCGCGCCGAATATGTGCCCGACCCCAGTTCTGCTGTGGCTTCGTCCAGCAGTGAGGTGACCTCCTCTTCTTCCGAAGTGCAGGAGGACACCACCCAGTATCAGGCATCCTACCGCGTGGATAAGACCGGCGGCGGTACCCTGAGCGCCGGCAATGACAACGGCAAGACCACACTGACCTACAGCGTCGGTGCAAGCCAGTCGGTCAGCGTCACGGCGGTCCCGGCATCGGGCTATGTGTTCGTCAAGTGGAGCGACGGCGTGACCAACAAGACCCGCACGGATGCCAACTTCAAGCAGAATCTGGATGTGACCGCCGTGTTTGCTGCCGCCTCGGTGAAGATCAGCAGCAGCGGCAAGGCTGCAGTGGGCGGCAGCTGCACCTTCCACGCGAAGATCAGCGGCAAGCATCTGGAGGCAGATTCCATCCGCTGGTATGCCAACGGTGTGGAGGCTGCTTCTGCCGCAGGCCAGACCAGCGTGACGGTGCCCATTACGGCTGAGATGCAGGGCACTACCTTCAAGGTCTACGCAGTGGTGAGCTACAACGGCAGCACCGTCACCAGCAACACGCTGGAGATCACGGTGCCCGGTGCCCCGGCAGCTTCTTCGGGCTCTTCCAGCAGTTCTTCCGGCAGCTCCGGCTCTTCTTCGTCCGGGAGTACTGCTTCGTCTGGTTCTTCCAGCACTTCTTCCGGGGCTTCCTCCGGAAGTACATCCGGTTCTTCCTCCTCTTCTTCGTCGGAAAAGGAATCCGTCAGCAGCTCCAACGGGGCCGAGAGCACCAGTTCCTCCCACAGCGGCAGCTCGTCTCACAGCGGTTCCTCGTCGGAAGCCGGGAGCGGCAGCACCTCGCACAGCGGCAGTGCGGCCGCCAGTTCCTCCCACAGCAGTTCCGAGAGCAGCTCTCACAGCAGTGCTTCCTCTGAGAGCCCGGCTCCCAAGGCAGAAGCCGAAAATGACACGGCCGAAGAACCGGCAGCCCGCTCCTGAGCGCAGAACCCTTTGCCCCTGCGCCGCATAGGCTGAGGGGAAGGGAGGCGGTTCGATGTTCTGGGAAGAGCCGCGGGTGCCGGGCCTGCCCGGTGCAGAAGATGTGACCGACGGCAGCGTGGATTACTACGATACCGATTGGGAAACTGTAGAAAACGGTGCACTGGAGGAGGAAATGCAGAAATGCAATGCCACTCCCTGCACCGCCCAAACAACCTGTTCAGAAAACAAACCGGAACAAACCGACGTACAGGCGTATGAAATGATTTCGGAATGAACAGAAGCCAGCTCTGCCCACCGCAGGGCTGGCTTCTCCCTGTTGTAATGCCCGCCCTGCAAAGCGGGCCGGAAAAGGAAATGAGGGGATATTATGGCAAAATACTATTGCATCCTGTTTGATGCGGACAATACGCTGCTCAACTTTGACGCCGCCGAGAGCAAGGCACTGGCCGAAACGCTGGTGAACTACGGCATCGAGCCGGACGCCGAAACAGTGCAGACCTACCGCACCATCAATGAGGAACTGTGGCGTCAGCTGGAAAAAGGCCAGATCCGCCGCGAAAAGCTGCTCAACGAGCGGTTCAGCCGCTTCCTCAAAGCCATTGACGCCGCCGGAGACGGCGCAGAGATGAACCGCTATTATCTGGAGCAGCTGTCCACCCACCCGGACCTGATGAACGCCGAGGTGCTGGACGTGCTGCGGGAGCTGTCGGAGGTGGCCACACTGGCCGTGGTGAGCAACGGCGTCCACAAGGTGCAGACCCGGCGGTTGGCCGAGAGCGGCGTGTCCAACTTCATGGAGGATGTGTTCATCTCCGAGAAGCTGGGCTGCGAGAAGCCCGGTGCACGCATCTTTGACGCCGCCCTGCGGGCACTGGGCGTGGAGAACCGCGAGCATGTGCTGATGGTGGGCGACAGCCTGACCAGCGACATCCAGGGCGGTGCAAACGCTGGGCTGGACACCTGCTGGTTCAACCCCAACCACACCGAGAATCCGGGCAAGGTGATCCCCACCTACGAGATCGCCAGCCTGGAAGAACTTTATCCGCTGGTCATGGAGCAGGACGAGCTGGCCAATGTGGGACTGAAGAACCGCCGCCACCAGTGCTGAGCCCCTGCGGGACCGCAGCAGAACAGAATGGATTGAAACAATGCTGATACATTTAGAAAAACTTGGAAAGAGCTTTGGCGAAAAAGTTGTGCTGCACGATGTGACGGCCAGTGTCGAGCGGGAGGACCGTATCGGCATCGTGGGCCAGAACGGCGCGGGCAAGACCACGCTCCTCAAGATCCTGACCGGAGAATATCAGGACTATGACGGGGAATTCAGCGTGACCCATGGCGTGACGCTGGGTTACCTGGAACAGAACGCCAAACTGGACCCCACGCTGGACATCTACGGCGAAATGCGCGCCACCTTTGCGCCGGTGCTGGACGCCATGGCCCAGATGCAGGTTTTGGAGCGCAAGATGGCAGCCCAGCCCGACAACACCGACCTGCTGGCCCAGCACGACGCACTGCAGAACATCGTGGATGCCGCCGACGGCTACAACATGGACGTCAACATCAAAAAAGTGCTGTCCGGTATGGGCTTTGCGCAGGACACCTGGGAAAAGAACATTGCCGTGCTTTCCGGCGGTGAGCTGACCCGGCTGCGTCTGGCAAAGCTGCTGCTGGAAAAACCGGATGTGCTGATCCTGGACGAGCCCACGAACCACCTGGACTTTGCCACCATGGAATGGCTGGAAAATTACCTCAAGGGCTATTCCGGTGCGGTGCTGGTGGTCAGCCACGACCGCTATTTCCTGGACAATGTGTGTACCAAGATCTGGGAGGTCTCCTTCCAGACCATGACCACCTACAAGGGCAACTTCTCGACTTACCTGCCGCAGAAGGAGGCCGCTGACGCCCTGCGCCAGAAGCAGCACGATGCCGACGTAGCACTGGCCGAAAAGCTGCAGGATTATGTGGACCGCAATCTTGTGCGTGCTTCCACCACCAAAATGGCCCAGAGCCGCCGCAAGCAGCTGGAAAAGCTGGAGATCACCGAAGCACCCAAGGACGAGACGAACCAGCTCAAATTCCGCTTTGAATACGATGTGGAACCCTGGAACGAGCTGGTGATGCTCAAGAACCTGACCATCAAGATCGGGGACCGCACCCTGCTGGAACCCTTTACCTATACGGTGTGCCGCGGCCAGCGGCTGATCATCGCCGGCCCCAACGGCGCGGGCAAATCCACCCTGATGCAGGTGCTGGACGGCAAGCGCCGCCCCTCCGGCGGCATGGTGCGTCTGGGCACCGGTGCACGGCCCAGCATCTTTGCCCAGCAGCAGAACCGCCTGGGCCAGGGCAGGGTCATCGACGTGATCTGGAACAAGTACCCCCGTATGACTGAGCTGGAGGTGCGCAGCCATCTGGCCAAGCTGGGCTTCCGGGGCGATACGGTGTTCAAGCCCTGCGAGACACTGTCCGGCGGCGAGCTGGCTCGCCTGCGCTTTGCGGAGATCGTGCTGGAGCGGCCCAACCTGCTGTTCCTGGACGAGCCCACGAACCATCTGGATATCTACACCCGCGAGAACCTGACCGAGGCCCTCATGGCCTACACCGGTACGCTGCTGCTGGTCACCCATGACCGCCACCTGATGAACAGTCTGGCCTGCCCGATTTTGTATCTGGAAAACGGCAAGGCCACCCTCTATCCCAGCTACGACGCCCTGATGGGCCGTGCCGCCCCGGCACCGACCGCGCAGAAGGAGGCCGCCCCGGCCAAGGCCGGGTACGGCAAGGAGCAGCGCCGCCGCCGCGCCGAGCTGCGGTCAAAGATCAAGGCCTGCGAGGATGAAATGGAGGCCTGCGGTGCCCGCGAGGTGGAGCTGGACAACGAGATCAACTCCCCGGAGGTGTACAACGACCCGGACCTGCTGCGCCAGAAGAGCGACGAGCTCAGCGACCTGCGTTTCCATCAGGAAGAGCTGTTTGCCGCATGGGAGGCCGCCATGGAAGAGCAGGAACGCTACGAACAGTCCCAGGCCGAAGAGTAAAGGAGCACACGCATGCCAAAAAATCCACGCAGCTATGAAAAGACGCGGCACATCGCCCTGTCGGGCCTGTTGTTCGCGCTGGCCATGGCGCTTTCGTTCATTGAAGGCTCGCTGGTCATTCCGGGCCTTCTGCCCGGCATGAAGCTGGGCCTTGCCAACATCGTGGTAATGTACGCTCTGTTCTTCATGGGTGTCAAGCAGGCGCTGGTGCTGGACGTGCTCAAGGCACTGTTCGTTTTTCTGGTGTCCGGTTTCACGGCGGGGTTCCTCTCGCTGTGCGGCGGCCTGTTGTCGCTGCTGGTCATGGCCATGCTGTACTATGTGGTGCCGGTGCGGCCCACCTGGTTCATCCTTTCGGTTTGCGGCGCACTGGCCCACAATGTGGGGCAGCTGCTGGGGGCCGGCGTTATCATCTCGTCGTCGTTGTCACTGTACTATGCGCCGGTCATGCTGGTGCTGGGCCTGGTAATGGGCGCACTGACGTCCATTACCCTCAAGGCACTGCTGCCGGCACTGGGGCGGCTGGGGTTCAGCACCCGCGAAAAGCGGGGCGAATAACCGACGCCACTGCGGCAACGGTTGCATTTTGACCGGAAATCAGTATAATAAAGAAACAAACGATTTTGATTTTATGAGAAAACCCCAGACTGACAGGGCTGCCGGACAGAACCATCCATCGGCAGCCGGGAGGTGTTTGCATCATGTCTGAAAAAGTAACGATCAAGGCAGAGCGCCGGGAACTGCATCTGCCCACCATCGCCCTGCGCGGGCTGGTCGTATTCCCGAATAATCTGGTCCACTTTGAGGTGGGCCGCGAAAAGAGCATTGCCGCCGTGGAATGGGCCATGGCCAACAACTCCAATGTGTTCCTTGTGGCGCAGAAGGAGATGGAGCTCAGTGACCCCACCCAGGAGGATTTATTTGCTTACGGCGTCGTGGCCGAGGTCAAGCAGGTGCTGCGCGTCTCGGATGATCTGGTCAAGGTGCTGGTGGAGGGCAAGTACCGCGCCAAGCTCACCGATCTGGACACCACCGGCGATTTCCTGCTGGCTTCCGTGCGCCCGGCCCCGGTGCGTGTCGGCAAGACCGAGGACGCCGTGGAGACCGAAGCCCTGCTGCGCGCTCTGAAGAGCAGCTTTGACGAGTATCTGGGCATGAACCCGCGTCTGGCCAAGGACGTGGTGTTTACCATTGTGTCCAGCACCGACCCGGAGTTCCTCAGCGAGTACATGCCCGCAAACCTGCTGTTTCGCTACGAGGACAAGCAGGCTGTGATGAACGAGAACACCCTCGCGGGCCGTCTGCAGCGTCTTGTGGAGATGCTGCGCCGCGAGTGCCAGGTGATGAAGATCGAGAAGGAGATCGCGGACAAGGTCAACGAGTCCATGGACAAGAACCAGCGCGACTACTACCTGCACGAGCAGCTGCACGTCATCAGCGATGAGCTGGGCGAGGGGGACGATACCCACGCCGAGGCCGACGAGTACCGCCGCAAGATCACGGCACTGCATCTGGCCGAGGACAGCGAGAAAAAGCTGCTCAAGGAAGTGGACCGCCTGTCCAAGATGCAGGGCTCCAATCAGGAAGCCACCGTCATCCGCACCTATCTGGACACCTGTCTGGACCTGCCGTGGAACAGCTATACCGAGGATGATCTGGACATCAACCGTGCCCAGCAGATCCTGGACCGCGACCACTACGGCCTGAAAAAGGTCAAGGACCGCATTCTGGAAACGCTGGCCGTGCGCAAGCTGGCTCCGGACGTCAAGGCGCAGATCATCTGCCTGGTCGGCCCTCCGGGCGTCGGCAAGACCAGCATTGCACGTTCCATCGCCGAAAGTCTGGGCCGCAAGTATGTGCGCATCAGTCTGGGCGGCGTGCGGGATGAAGCCGAGATCCGCGGCCACCGCCGCACCTACATCGGTGCCATGCCCGGCAAGATCATCAGTGCCATGATCACCGCCAAGAGCTCGAACCCTCTGATGCTGCTGGACGAGATCGACAAGCTGGCCGGTGACTTCCGGGGCGACCCGGCGGCAGCTCTGCTGGAGGCACTGGACCCCGAGCAGAACAGCACCTTCAACGACCACTTCCTGGACATCCCGTTCGACCTGAGCCATGTGCTCTTCATCACCACGGCCAACGATCTGGGCAGCATTCCCGGCCCCCTGCGCGACCGCATGGACGTCATCGAGCTGCCCAGCTACACCCGCGTGGAAAAATACAACATTGCCCGCAAGCATCTGCTGCCCAAGCAGCTCAAGGCCTGCGGCCTGACCG
>ERZ1673751.1632-NODE-1632-length-13103-cov-4.496628_pt1 | contig 13103 bp, 6 predicted proteins | sample MGYA00580202_ERZ1673751 | MGnify/ENA primary metagenome ERZ1673751 (study PRJEB41218, sample SAMN15661780) | gut metagenome | host: Homo sapiens | place: Canada: London | collected 2015-08-20/2019-03-30 | study: EMG produced TPA metagenomics assembly of... | reverse complement strand
GGTGCAACAGGCTCAGGCAAGACCACCATAGTGAACCTCCTCACAAGATTTTATCCCGTTGACAGCGGTGAGATAACTATAGACGGTCAGAGCATTTACGATATCCCGAAAGACAAGCTCAGACGTTCCATAGCCATAGTTTTGCAGGATACAGTGCTTTTTAAGGACACCATAGAGGAGAATATCCGCTACGGCAGAGAAAACGCCACCCTTGATGAAATAAAGGCGGCGGCAAAGTTTGCGAACGCAGACGAGTTCATAGAAAGACTTTCCGAGGGTTACGACACAGTGCTTGCCGAGGGCGGCTCAAACCTTTCACAAGGTCAGCGTCAGCTTCTCTCCATAGCAAGAGCAGTGCTTGCCGACCCGAAGATACTTATTCTTGACGAAGCCACTTCCTCGGTTGATACCAGAACTGAGATGCACATTCAGTCCGCAATGGTGGCTCTTATGAAAAACAGAACGTCCCTTATCATCGCTCACCGACTTTCCACTATCCGTGACGCCGATAAGATAGTCGTTATCGACGGTGGACGTGTTGCAGAGCAGGGTAGCCATGAGGAGCTTATCGCCGCCAAGGGCTGTTACTACAGGCTTTATCAGACGCAGTTCTCAGGCGTTAAGACCTGATACAATGGTGTTTGGAAAACGTATATAGTCAATATCGTACATTCAAACAAATACGACGTCCCACTTCTCGATATTTCGTCAACCCACAAAACTTCGTGATAATTCAAACTTTTACACTCTCAAAATCGGGCTGTCGAGGGCGCCAGCCCCTACATGAAAATTGGCGGTCTTATCAAACAAATCAAGGCACAGGAAAACCTCTTCTGTGCCTTTTTTATGCGCAAAAAAAGGACGGCTCTCATAAGAAAGCCGTCCTTGATGTTATCTGAAATATTACTTTGTAACAAGTGCCAGAGTATCTCTTGCAATGAGAAGCTCTTCGTTTGTTGGGATAACGTAAACCTTTGTCTTAGAATCGTCTGTGGAGATCTCCTTGAGTATTCCACGGCAGAGATTTTTCTCAGCGTCAATGTGGATACCGAGGATATCGAGATTTGAGCAAGCAGCCGCTCTTACCTCAGGTGCGTTCTCACCGATACCGCCTGTGAAGATAACAGCGTCAAGACCGTTCATTGCAGCAGCGTATGAGCCTATGAACTTCTTGATCTGATAAGCAAATATCTCGCTTACGATAAGAGCTCTCTCGTTGCCCTCGCTTGCAGCAGCCTGAATATCTCTGTTGTCAGAACCGATGCCTGACAGACCAAGGAAGCCTGACTTCTTGTTCATGTATTCTGTCATCTGGTCAGGTGTAAAGCCCATTTTCTTCTCAACATAGTCAACAGCAGAAGGGTCAACAGAACCGCAGCGTGTGCCCATTACAAGACCGTCAAGAGGAGTGAAGCCCATTGATGTGTCAACAGACTTGCCGCCGTTGATAGCTGTGATAGAAGAACCGTTTCCAAGGTGGCATGAAACTATCTTAAGCTCCTCGATAGGCTTGCCCATTACTCTTGCAAGCTCGCCTGAAACAAATCTGTGTGATGTTCCGTGGAAGCCGTATTTTCTTACATGAAGATCAGTGTAGCACTCGTATGGCAGACCGTAGAGATAAGCCTTTCTTGGCATTGTTGAGTGGAAAGCAGTGTCGAATACGACTACCTGTGGTGTGCCTGCTGGGATAACTGCCTTGCAGGCTCTCAGTGCAAGAGCGTGTGGGTGGTTATGTACAGGTGCAAGCTCAGCCAGTGCGTCGATCTGGTCGATAACTTCGTCTGTTACAAGGCAGGTCTCCTTGAATACCTCAGCACCCTGAACTATTCTGTGACCAACGGCTGATATCTCAGACATAGAGTCGATGACCTTTGTTTCGCCTGATGTGAGTACCTCAACGAGCTTTTCAAAAGCCTCAGTGTGAGTAGGGAAATTGCAATCCTCCTCGATGTGTCTGCCGTCGCCTGTCTTTGCGCTTACATGGCCGTCGATACCGATACGGTCGCAGTTGCCCTTTGCGATAACAGACTCGTCCTTCATATCCAGAAGCTGATATTTAAGTGATGATGAACCTGCGTTTACAACTAAGATTTTCATTGGAAAAAATCTCCTCCCGATTATAATATGTCAGATAATGGGCTTGACTTTAAGCCCATAATATCATATACTTATAGTATATCAATATTAATGATAAATTTCAAGAGCTTTTTTCATAAATATACATATTGCACAATTTTTTTACTAGGGCTTAACATATTAGTATCATAATTCGCAGTAAGCTTTTGAAAGACGGAATAAAATATGCATAGGGTAGAAAGAGGAGTAAAAAATGAAAATTGCGGGAATAGTTGCGGAATATAATCCGTTCCATAACGGACACAAATATCAGATACAAGCCACAAGACAGGCTGGCGCAGAGGGTATCGTCGCAGTAATGAGCGGCGATTGCGTGCAGCGTGGCTCAGCGGCTGTTTTCTCAAAATATGACAGAGCGCAGGCGGCGATAAGAAACGGTGCAGACCTTGTTGTAGAACTGCCATGCCCGTTCTCATGCTCAAACAGTGAGGTCTTTGCAAGAAGTGCAGTAAGACTTCTTGCAGGTCTTGGGGAGGACGTGGTAACGACCTTGTCTTTCGGCTGTGAAAGCGGTGATAGGAACGCCCTTGAACAGGCAGCTGAAATATCCGCAATGCTTGAAAATTCACAGCAGGTAAGAGAACTTTTATCTCAGGGAAAGTCCTACCCGCAGGCTATGTATGAAGCCTCCATAGGTCTTTATGGCAGAACCGCCGAAGAGATATTCTCCACACCAAATAACGTTCTTGCAGTGGAGTATATAAAGGCGGCAAAGCGTATAGCCCCATGGCTAGTGCCTTATGCCGTAAAGCGTGAAGCTGTTGCACATGATTCTCAGGCAGAGTCTGGTGATTTTGCTTCGGCTTCTCATATAAGAGAGCTTATAAAAGAGGGCGGTGAGTGGCAGAAATTTGTTCCATATGATTTTGAGGGCTGTAAGCCGTCCTTTACCCGGCAGGCAGGCAGAGAAATGCTTTTCAAGCTCTGCACAGCTTCAAGAGAAGATTTTCTAGCCCTACCTGACTGCGACGAACACCTTGCCAACAGATTTATGTCTGTCGTAAGCTCCTGCCCTGAAACTATGGATATCTTTGAACAGCGTATAAAGTCAAAGAATATCACCATGGCAAGAGTAAGAAGAATGGTCCTGCACCTTGTTCTCGGCATCAGAAAGGACGATATCAGACAAGTGCCATACGGCAGGATACTTGCCTTTAACCGCACAGGCACACGCATACTTGCGCAGGCTGAGAACAGAACTCTTGAGTATGATACCTCGCTGAAAAAGCTTGAGGATATCTCCGACTATGCAAAGCGTGTTGCTTTCCTTGAAAAGAACGCAGTAAGACTTAGAGAAACAGCGGCATACGGCAGATGTATTTCAAATGAGTATACAAGAAAGATAACCATAACCTGAGATAAACAGGAGGGCGGAAAATGAGAAGAATGAAAGGTGCGGCAGGGCTTTTGACAGCTTTGCTCTTGGCTTTTCAGCTTTCGGCGCAGACTTTTGCACTTGCCAGCGAGGATAACGGCATAAAAGTCGTTCCCGTAAACTTTACCCATAACGGCTATAGCTATGAGATAGAGGGCGTGGCCAAAAGCACAGACGGTGACTATCAGATAAAGTCCCCTGCAAGACTAGCCGCCAGAAAGCTCCCATCCACCTATGACCCAAGAAGCTCAGGAGAGATCACAACAGTAAAAGATCAGGCTTCAACAGGTGCTTGCTGGGCATTCTCAGCCCTTGCCTGCGCAGAGCAGGATCTTATCAAAAAGGGGCTTGAAAACCCCTCCGCAGAATTTTCCGTGCCTGCCTTGGTCCTGTCCTCAAATTCAGGCACAGCCACAGGTAAAGACGATTTCTCATCAGGAGGAAACTGGCTCTTTGCGGCCTCCGCCCTTGCAAATGGTCAGGGACTATGCTATGAGGATTACGAGCCGTTTTTAGAATCCGGCACAGAGAATATGATAGTTTCCGAAAATAAGAAAAGCGTCAGCGAATACAGGCTGAATTATGTCATGGAGCTTTCAAGCACCACGCAGGTGAAGCGTAAAATAATGGAGCTTGGAGCAGTTTCCGCAAGCTATTTTGCAGGAAATGGCTATATGAATCATAACAATACTGCCTACTATGATCCCGACGCCTCAAAAAACACTATCATAAATCATTCCGTCACAGTGGTGGGCTGGGACGATAACTACAGTAAGGATAATTTCAGATATAAGCCTGCCAATAACGGCGCATGGCTTGTGAAAGGCTCGTGGGGCGCAGATCAGGACAATGACGGCTTCTATTGGGTGTCCTATGACGAAGCAGAGTTCGGACAGTTTTGCTTCTATGACTTTGAAGAAAGCTGTGATAATACATATCACTACAGCAAAATGACAGGCTATGTTGTGAACGCCAGTAACGACGGCTCTGTTTACGGTGCAAATGTTTTCACCGCTAAAGCCGATGAAAAGCTTGATAAAGCAGGCTTTATGTATGTGGGCAAAACGGGCAGTGCGGATTACACCCTAAGCGTCTATACCAACGTTTCCGACAGCAACCCTATAGGCGTCCTTGAAACGCAGATAAGCGGCTCAGTGTCCGCAAACGGCTTTTATACAGTTGACTTTCCCGAGGATATCCTTCTTGAAGAGGGCGAGAAATATTCCATTTCAGTAAAATTCAGCGGCGACAGCGGCAGGGGATATCTCCTTGCAGAAAGCGACCGAACATCAAAGGTGCAGTCAGGGCAAAGCTATGTTTCCCTTAACGGCAAATATTGGTCTGACGTTGGAGCAGATAAGAGCGACTCCATAGGAAGCCTTTTTATCTATGCTTATACTGACGATACTGCAAAGCCCGATAAAAGTTCACTTGAAACCGCCCTTGCAAAGTACGGCACCCTTGCAGGCTGTGAAAGGGAAGCAAACAACGCCCGAATGGTGCTTGCAGACGAGAACGCTTCTAAAAACGATATCTCAAACGCACAAAAGCTCCTTATCTCCGCCGCGGAAGAACAGGACGAAGCCCTTGTTATAACTACAGAAGCCCAGTGGGAAAGCTTTGCAAAGCGTGTCAGCAGTGGCGAAAGCTTCGAGGGCAAGCTAGTCACCCTTGAAGCTGACCTTGACTTTGACGGAAAAACTATCTCACCTGTAGGCGATTCTGAAAACCCATTCATGGGCTATTTTGACGGCAACGGACATCTTATAAAAAACGCAGTTATCTCCTCAGGGGAGTATTCAGGGCTTTTCGCATACATAAAAAATGGTGCAAAGATAAATAATATTTCCCTGAAAAACTGTATAGTGAAAGGCGATTACGCAGGTGGAATAGTGGGTTTTTATCAAGGAACAGCCATAAAAGCCTGCACCTTTGACGGCACAGTGTCAGGAGAAGTCTATTCAGGCGGCGTCATAGGAAGACAATCCTGCGGTATCATAACAGAGTGTTCTTCAAACCTAAGGGAAAACAGCTCCGCCATTACAAATGCCTTTATAGGAGGCAGGGATATTGCCGTTTCCGTTGTGAACGCATACGGCTGTTACAGCAATGACAGCGACAGCCTGGTTTCAAGCCTCTCTGCAAAAAATGCACTTTCTCAAGGGGCATATGCAATGAACACCTATGGTGAAAAGTTCAAAGACAGCGCAAAGTGGACAATGGACGGCACTCTTGTGCGCCAGACCTCATATAGCGAGCAGGCTTCCCATAAGATAACATTCTCCGCTGTGGCACAGACCATAGAAGTCTGCACCGACTATGCAGGCAAAGCCGTGTTCCCGAATGTGAACGTTCAGCAGGGCTACACTCTCGGCTGGTATCGTAAAGGTGAACCTGTGAACAGCAACACAGTTTTCACAGAAAACACCACAGTTTCCGCAAAAGTCACCCCAAGTGACAAAGCAAAGATAGATTATATCCTTAACGGTGGTGAAAACAGCCCCCTCAACACTGATGAGCTTGGCGAGGGCGAAACCGCACAGCTTTCCGCCCCCACAAAAGAGGGCGCACAGTTCACAGGCTGGTATGCCGACTCACAGCTTGAGAGCGAGCCTATAACGTCCGTGAGCTTTTCAGACGGCTCAAAGACGCTTTATGCAGGTTGGAAATCCAATACCTGCACGGTTGATTTCACCGATATAAACGGCACAGTTTTGTCATCTCAGACCGTAGAATACGGCAAAAGTGCCGATCCGCCCAAAGCACCGACCATAAAAGGCAAACGCTTTACAGGCTGGGATAAAGACTTTTCAAAAGTCACAGCCCATATGACAGTGCAGGCGGTCTATACCGACAGAAAGCTTATAAAAGACTGCGAGATATCAGGCTTTAAAACACATATGACATTCACAGGCTATGAGCTTGCTCAAAGCAGTATAACGCTTTCCTATGGCGATACCACTTTGACAAATAATAAAGACTATACCATTGACTATGCCGATAATATAGCCGCAGGCAAGGGCAAAATGATAATAACAGGCATTGGCGGATACAGCGGCACTATAGCCAAAGCATTCGACATTCTTCCAAAGTCCGCCCAATTGACAAGCGTCTATTATGTTGATACGCTCTCCTACACAGGCAAGCCTATAAGACCTGACGTTATGGTAACGGACGGAGGAAAATTTCTTCTTCCTGAACATGATTATACTGTTTCCTATAGCTCAAATACAAAAATAGGCGTTGGAAAAATAATCATAAGCTTCATGGGCAACTATCAGGGTACGATAACAAAAACTTTTACCATTTATCCTGCAAAACAGGAGATACAATCTCTGCAAACAAGATATAAAGGCTTTTTTATCGACTTTGCTCAGAAAGGTTCAGCCACGGGATATGAATTGCAGTACAGTATACGCTCTGACTTCGCAGGTGCAAAAACCTTGATCATATCCTCAAACAAAACGGATAAAAAGACCGTTTCAAACCTGACGGCAGGGAAGAAATATTATGTAAGAGTGCGTTCGTATACAATAGTCAGCGGCAAGCGTTATAACGGTGCATGGTCTGATACAAAGAGCGTAACCACCGCAAAATATGATATTGCCAAAGCTAAGGTCGCAGGCATAAAAAACAAGTCTTTCACAGGCAAGAACATCACCCAAAGCGTAACAGTCACATATTCGGGCAAGACCCTTAAAAACGGCACAGACTATATAGTGAAATATTCCTGCAATAAGAATATAGGCACAGCTAAGGTAACAGTAACAGGAAAAGGCTCGTATGGCGGAGTGATAACGAAGTCTTTTGTCATCACCCCTGCCAGGCAGACCATACAAAAGCTCATGCCAGTGAAAAAAGGCTTTTATATAGACTATGCACAGAAAGGCTCTGCTACAGGCTATGAGATATCCTACGCTGAAAATATATCTTTCAGCGATGCAAAGACAGTTAAGGTGACCTCAAATAAGACCGACAAAAAGACCGTAACAAATCTTAAAAGCCAAAAGACATATTTTGTCCGTGTGAGAAGCTATACAGCCACAGGGAACAAGACCTATTTCGGACAGTGGTCTGATATAGCCAAAGTTTATACCAAATAATTATCCGTGTTATCGGGAGGGATAGCAATGATCACAAAAACAAAGCTTGTAAAAAGAATATTCTCATCGCTCTTGACAGCCGCACTTGCAGTTCCAATGACGGCTCTCACTGCCCATGCAACAGGGGAGGCTTTCTTCTATCCGCCTAAAAACCCCGTCATGACCGATCAGCAGTTTGAAGTGTCCGTGACATTTTCCGCAGATTCAGAGATAGGAAGCGTTCAGGCAAATATCGCCTATGACGATTCCGTTATAGAATTTGTGTCAAGCGACAACGCCTCAGGTGGCGGAGGAGTTCTTACAGTAAACGGATTTCCTGATACCCCCTCTTCAGAAGTGGATTTCAGCTTTACGTTCAAAGGTCTGTCAGCAGGAAATGCAAATATAAGCCTGCAAAGCTGTCAGATATATTCCCCTGATTCAGAGCTTATCGGCTCGCCTACCGCCTATTGTGTCATAACAGTTGGAGGCGATAAGGTGGAAACCAAGACCGAAACAGAAACCACGACCACCACCGAAAAGACTACCACTACTACCACTAAGACCGCACCTTCAAACGGCATACCCGATAAAGGCGTTCTTACAGCCCTGACAGTGGATAACGGCGAGCTTTCTCCTGCCTTTGCCTATAATGTCTATAACTATACAGTGAACGTTGACAATTCCGTTACCAATGTTGAGATAGAGGGAACAACAGCAAGCCCCTCTGATTACATATGGTATACAGGCACAAGCGAGTGTCAGGTGGGCGAAAATGTACGAACCATAACCGTCACAGACGTTGACGGCAATACCGCCACCTATACTGTCACCATAATAAGAGCCGCAGGCGGAGATGAACAGCAGACCCAGACCGCCCAAAAGAAAGACAGCTCCGATACTTCATCTGCCGTGTCCAAAAACGCAAATGTTATGGACCAGTATAAAAAGATGCTCAATACCGCCCTTGCTATCGTCCTTATTGTCCTTGTTATTGCACTTGTAGTAATAATTATCTGGATAAGAGGAAAGATCAAAGGCGGCAAAAAGGATAAATAAATTCTGTGTAAAGAGATGATAAACAGCCAAAAGTGGCGTATCAACGTGCTTTTGGCTGTTTGTGACAGCATTTGTCACTCTGTTTACATGAATACACATTTTTTTTACAAAAATCACACAAAAACAAGTATAATTTCGACACCTGCCAGAGTATAATGTGAATATGCTGATGGTGATTCAGTTTAGAGAGTGGCTCCAATAGGGGCTGCTTTTTTTATGTTCCAAAAACTTTTTTCATGAATTCTTCTGTGGAGATGATCCCGCTGCGATTGTATCTGTAAAGACCAAAAAGGCAGCGCTCATCTTCTTTTTTTATTATATTGATTTTTTCCTCTACTCCAAGACTAGCCTCAAACCCCATGTTCTTTACGAGCCGACTTGCACTTTCGCAGGTTATGCCGAAAGGATAGGTGTAAACGTTTGGCTGAAAACCACAGTGTTCATCGCAAAGCGTTTGAAGCTTCGTGGTGTCATTAAGAAATACCTTTCGGTAATCCTCGTAGCTTTCCCCCTCTAGCTGACCGACTCCACGCCTGCCATCAAGATTGTGCATATCGTAAGAGTGATTGCATATCTCCACATGACCGCTGTCACGAAGCACCGAAACGTCCTGCCAGTCAAGATAAGAGTAAGCAGGATCAGGCTCAGCCTCCTCGCAGGCAGCGTCAGTGTAAGCCCCCACAATAGATACAGTGGCTTTCATATCGTATTTTTCAAGAAGCGGCAGAAGATATTCTCTGTAGTTGTAAGTGCCGTCATCAAAGGACAGTATAATAGGCTTCTCAGGCAACTCGCCCCCACGCTTAACATATCTTATAACGTCATTTACAAAAACAGTAGTGTAGCCGTTCTGCTTCAGATAAAGCAGATCCTTTTCAAGCTCGATAGGCGTTATGACATACTCACCGCTGCGATCTTCGTTTTTTACGATGCTGTGATACATTAAGATCGGAAGCTTTATCCCATCTGTTTTTTCTTCTTTTGCAAAGGTCGGCATAACAGCCACCGCCGCCAGCATAGTAAGCACAGCTATAACACAAAGCATCACCCTTTTTCTTATCCTTAGACTTATGTACATATTTTATTTACCCCCTTTTTACCTATTTTTATTCACCTCCATATCATTAATTGCATCATAAGTTCACAAAAAATATGCTTGTGGTACTTGAAATAATTGTGCAATTATGATATAATAAACACGTAATATCGCATTGTTGTGTGCTGCGTTAAAAACAAGTTCATAAGGGGGAACTGTATATGAAAACGTTGCGTTCAAAGCTGCTTTTGGCAATGCTTTCAATCGCACTTATCATCACGGTGCTGCTCAGCTTGGTTTCCGTGTATTTTATAAACGTTTCTGCAAAGGATACGCTCAAAAGCACCGCTGAACCACTGGCTGTTCAGGCGGCTAAGAATTTTGACTCGACGATCAGCTCTTATACGAATAATATAGTTTCGACCGTAAAGTCTGATTCTTTTTTAGGGGCAAAAACTGACGCTGACAGACTAAAGGCGGTAAAAAGTGGCTTTGCAGACAACACAGGCTTTTATCTGAATTTTACGGTTTTTGACGCCAATGGCATTGTGCTTGCAACAGATAATGAAATGGTATCGTCATCAGTTGAAAAAGAGCACGTCATAAGCGCTTGCGAAAGAAGCTCGGCCTACATAACCGATATATATACCTTTGGCGGTAAGAATTATTTTTCTATACTTGCTTCAACAAAGTCTGGCAACTCAGAACAAAAAGTCGCTTGTATTACCATTCAGAGCGATATGCTTGTCAATGCTCTTAATGAATATACCTTCGGCAAATCCGGTTATGTTTATCTTGTTGGTAAAGACGGAGAGATCCTTCTTCATAAGGATACCGATCAGATAGGTAAAAATGCCCTTGAGATCGGTAAGAAAGATGAAGAATATGTGGAAGTGACAAATGCCGTTGAGAAAATACTTGCAAATAATAGCGGTACAACAGAGTATAAATTTAAGGATAACAATTATATCGTGGGCTATTATGGTTCGTCATATTTTGACGGTACTGTCGTCATGGTTACAAATGTTGCCGACTTCACCACTGCAAGCTCCAGCGCACTTACTAATATCTTTGTAATGGGCGTTGTGCTTATGTGCCTGACGGTGCTGTTCTCTCTGCTTTTTGCAAAGAGGATAACAAAGCCTATCATTTCTACCACAAACAGACTTCGTTCTCTCGCACAGGGCAACCTTACCGACCCTGTTGACGTGTGGTATTCAAAGGACGAGCTTGGCGTCCTTTCAAACTCTCTGAAAGAAACTATCGTCTGCCTCAGACAGTATATCAACCTTATTACAGTGGCTCTTACCCAGATATCAGAGGGTAACCTTTGCCACAGAATGGAAGGCACTTTCAAGGGCGACTTCTATAAGATAAAGAGTACGTTTAACGAGATACTCGACGCTCTGTCAGATACCTTTGCTTCTATCAATATGTCAGCCGAGCAGGTGAACTCAGGAGCGGTTCAGGTGTCAAATATCGCACAGTCTGTATCACAGGGTTCTACACAGCAGGCTTCTGCGATCGAGGAGCTTTCCGCTACCCTCAGTGATGTTTCAAAGCAGATAACTCAGAACTCTGAGGACTCTAAGAACGCTTATAATATCGTACTTAAGAATACCGAAGCCGTTGACAACTGCAACAGCGATATGGGCAACATGGTAAATGCTATGAATGCTATCCATACTGCTTCCGATGAGATCTCAAAGATAATCAAGGTCATTGACGAGATCGCATTCCAAACAAATATCCTTGCCCTTAACGCCGCCGTAGAGGCCGCAAGAGAGGGTTCAAAGGGCTTTGGCGTGGTAGCAGACGAGGTAAGACGTCTGGCGTCAAGATCAGCCGAAGCCGCAAAGCAGACCGCTTCACTTATCGAAAACCAGTCTGCCGCTGTTTCAAAGGGCTCTAAGATAGCCGAAGAAACTGCTGATTCACTGAACAATATCGTAAGCAATTCAAATACTATAAAGGATCTCGTAAAGAATATCTCAGACGCTTCTGAGGCGCAGGCAGAAGCTATCGTTCAGGTAAATACGGGAGTAGACCAGATATCAGCCGTTGTATCAGCCAATACCTCAACTGCGGTCGGTTCAGCTTCCGCAAGTGAAGAGCTTTCAAGTCAGTCGCTTATACTAAAGAATATGATAGCACGTTTCAAACTTAGCGAGAACAGTGAAAAGGATAAGAAGGAGCATCAGACTTCAAGATTCACATATATTGACGATGAGCCGGAAAGCGAGGCCACCCCTGAGGAAACTCAGCAGGATATCACTCCTTCCGACGAAGCCGATATAGAAGATTTCAGCACAAGCGATAAGTATTGATATCGTTGATAATGATAGAATTTCATTGAAAGGACTTGGTAAAATGAAGAAAAGAATAGGCATACTCACAAGCGGAGGAGATTGTCCGGGACTTAACGCAACTATCAGAGGCGTTGCAAAGGCTTGCTATGAAAAGTTCGGCGAAGACGTTCAGATAGTAGGTATCGAGGACGGCTATTATGGGCTTATCAATAATATGTGCAAAGAAATGAAACAGTCTGACTTTTCTGGTATCCTTACCACAGGCGGAACTATTTTCGGCACGAAGAGAACGCCTTTCAAGAAAATGCAGGTCATCGAAGAAGATAACGTGGATAAAGTAAAGGCTATGAAAGAAACCTATAAAAAGCAGAAGCTCGATTGCCTGCTCACCTTGGGCGGAAACGGCACTCATAAGACCGCTAACCTCCTTTCAACCGAGGGACTTAACGTTATCGGCCTGCCAAAAACTATCGACAACGATATCTGGGGCACAAGCGTAACATTCGGCTTCCATACCGCTGTTGACACAGCCACAGACGTTATCGACAGACTTCATTCCACAGCCAATTCCCACGGAAGAATACTTGTTGCAGAAATAATGGGCAATAAAGCCGGCTGGCTCACCCTCTATTCAGGTATCGCAGGCGGTGCAGATATGATAGTCATTCCTGAAATACCATATGATATCGAAAAGCTTGCCGCTGCCTGCGAAAAGAGAGAATCAAAGGGATTTTCTATCCTCGCCGTAGCTGAGGGTGCTTTTGATAAAGAAGAGGCAAAGCTTAAAAAGAAGGAAAGAGCAAGACTCCGTGCAGAGCAGGGTCTTACAACTGCTACCCCTAGAATTGCAAAGCAGATAGAAGAGCTTACAGGCAGAGAAACAAGAGTTTGCGTTCCTGGTCATATGCTCAGAGGCGGCAGTCCGTCAGCCTATGACAGAGTGCTTGCCACAAAGTTCGGCGTCCATGCCGCAGAGCTTATCGCAGCTGATAAATACGGCTATGCAGTGGCAATGATAAATGAAGTTGTGTCAGAAAACCCACTTTCAGAAGTCGCAGGCAAAACAAAATTCGTCCCTGCAGACCACCAGCTCGTCAAGACCG
>ERZ1673751.1628-NODE-1628-length-13158-cov-5.839121_pt1 | contig 13158 bp, 8 predicted proteins | sample MGYA00580202_ERZ1673751 | MGnify/ENA primary metagenome ERZ1673751 (study PRJEB41218, sample SAMN15661780) | gut metagenome | host: Homo sapiens | place: Canada: London | collected 2015-08-20/2019-03-30 | study: EMG produced TPA metagenomics assembly of... | reverse complement strand
AGCATCTGCCGCACCTCGCTCGCCGTATCGGCACTTAGAATTATGCGGTGTTGCCATAATAAAACCAAAAATCCCGGCACGATTTTCATTCCAAAATCATGCCGGGATCTTTATTATTCTATGCGAAGCCGATTAAAGTTTTTCGCCGAAGTCTTTTTTTCAAAAAGGCTGGAAAGGCAAACTTAAAATCAACCCTTGTTCTTTTTGCTGGTGGCCTTCATGCGCAGGTCGTGGTCCAGGATGCGCTTGCGGATGCGCAGGTTCTCCGGAGTAACTTCCAGCAGCTCGTCCGGTGCCAGGAATTCCAGGCAGCCTTCCAGGCTGAACTTGGTCACGGGGATCAGGCGCAGAGCATCGTCACTGCCGGATGCACGGGTGTTGGTCAGGTGCTTGGTCTTGCACACGTTGACGGTGATGTCCTCACCGGTCGGGGTGTAGCCAACAACTTCGCCCTCGTAAACCTTTTCGCCTGCGGTCACAATCAGGGTGCCGCGCTGCTGGGCGTTGAACAGACCGTAAGTGACGGCATCGCCGGTATCAAAGCTGATCAGGGAGCCGGTGGAACGGGTGGCAATGGGGCCGCACCATTCTTCGTAACCATCAAAAATGGTGTTCATGATGCCTTCGCCGTGGGTGTCGGTCAGGAACTGGCTGCGGTAGCCAAACAGGCCGCGGCTGGGCATACGGAACTCCAGACGGGAACGGTTGTTCATCATCTGCATGTTCATCAGGATGGCCTTGCGGGCGCCCAGAGCGGTCATAACGTTGCCCTGATAGGTTTCCGGCACGTCAATCACAACGCGCTCCATGGGCTCCATGGTCTTGCCGTTCTCCTCATGGGTCAGAACATGCGGGGGGCTGACCTGCAGCTCGTAACCTTCGCGGCGCATGGTCTCAATCAGGATGGACAGGTGCATTTCGCCACGGCCCATTACGCGGAAGGAATCGTTGGTGGCGGAATCTTCCACACGCAGGGCAACGTCCTTCAGCAGCTCGCGCTGCAGGCGGTCACGGATCTGGCGGCTGGTGACGTACTTGCCTTCCTTGCCGGCAAACGGGGAATCGTTGACGGAGAAGGTCATCTCAACGGTAGGATCGTTGATCTTAACAAAGGGCAGCGGCTCAACCTTGCTGGGGTCGCACACGGTGTTGCCGATGGAAATATCGGGCAGACCGGCAAAGGCAACAATATCACCGGCAGCGGCCTGCTCAATGGGCTCGCGGCCGTTTGCCTTAAAGTCAAACAGCTTGGTGATGCGGCCGGTCATGTGCAGGTCGGGGTTGTGCCAGTCGCAAACCTGAACAGCCTGGCCAACCTTGATGATACCGTTCTGCACGCGGCCAACGCCCATGCGGCCCACAAAGTCGTTGTAGTCCACGCTGGAAACCAACATCTGCATCGGGGCTTCGGGTTCACCCTCCGGCGGGGTAACGTACTTCAGGATGGTATCAAACAGCGGCTTCAGGTCGGTGCCGTTTTCGGGGTGGGTCCAATCATAGCTGGCGGTGCCGTTACGGCCGGAGCAGAACACCATCGGGCTGTCCAGCTGCTCGTCGGTAGCGCCCAGGTCCATCAGCAGCTCCAGGATCTCGTCAATAACTTCCTTAATGCGGGCGTCGGGACGGTCGATCTTGTTGACGGCAATGACCAGGGACAGATTTTGCTGCAAAGCTTTCTGCAGAACAAAACGGGTCTGGGGCATGCAGCCTTCGGCTGCGTCAACCAGCAGCAGAACGCCGTTGACCATTTTCAGCACGCGTTCTACCTCGCCGCCAAAGTCGGCGTGGCCCGGGGTGTCAACAATGTTGATCTTGACGCCTTTATAGACGCAGGAGCAGTTCTTTGCCAGGATGGTGATGCCGCGTTCACGCTCGATGGCGCCAGAGTCCATCACGCGCTCAGCAACCTGCTGATTGGAGCGGAATGCGCCGGACTGCTTCAGCATCTGATCCACGAGGGTGGTCTTGCCATGGTCAACGTGGGCGATAATGGCAATATTGCGAAGATTTTCTTGGATCATAACCTACGATACCTCTTTATACTTTCAAAATCTGGGGTTTGGTGCACGAACATAGGTTGCGGCAGGGGCTAACATCCCAACTGCAGCACACTTATACTATATTGTACGGCACCATGATGAAATTGTCAAGAATCGCAAATTGTTTTTTCTTATGATATAATTAAAAATAATCGTGGGGAATTGCGCGGTTTTCTGGTTATTCTACCAACAACATGGTTTGCGGTAAATAACCCAAAAGAGGGGGAAAGGCCGCTGCATATACCCCTTGCATTGATTGGGAAAGGGAAGAACTATGCCAAAGACACGCCGTAAGGTCAACATCATTGGTCACCGCAACCCGGATACAGACTCTATCTGCTCTGCGCTGGCCTATACCTACCTGAAAAACCAGCTGGGGGATGCTGTGTACGAAGCCCGCCGTGCCGGGCAGATCAACCGCGAAACCGCCTTTGTGCTCAAGCATTTTGGGGTGGAGCCGCCGCGCCTGTGTACCGACGTCAGCCCCCAGGTGAAGGACATCGACATCCGCGAGCAGCCCGGCATTGATAAGGAAATGAGCATCCGCGCCGCATGGAGCATGATGCGCGACACCGAGATTGATACCTTGTGCGCCATTGACGAGGATAAAGAACTGCTGGGCCTGATCACCGTTAAGGACATTGCCAATGCCAATATGGACCTATTTGATACTGAGGTTCTGGCAAAATCCCAGACGAGCTACAAAAACGTGCTCAGCACCCTAGAAGGCGAAATGCTGCTGGGCGACCCCGATGCCTGCATTACCTCCGGCCGCATTTTTATTGGCACCAGCCCGGAAATTATGGATGGTGCCGTGAACCCCGGCGATATTGTGCTGGTGTCCAACCGGTACGAAGTGCAGATGTGCGCCATTGACTGTGGCGCCGGTGCCATTGTTGTCTGCTGCGGCTCTGCTGTGCCGCGTACCATTTTGGCCCGCGCACAGGAAAAAGGATGCATTGTCATTACCACCCCGTTTGATACGTACGCCGCCGCCCGCCTGATTTCCACCGCTGCCCCGGTGCGCCACTTTATGCGCAGCAAGAACCTGTTGGAATTCAGCGTGAATACTGCAGTGGAAGACGCCCGCAAGGTCATGGCCAATGTGCGCCACCGCTATTTCCCCATCCTGGATGCCAATGGCAAATATTGCGGTGTCATCAGCCGCCGTAATTTGTTGAACGTGCACCGCAAGCAGGTCATTATGGTGGACCACAACGAGCGCGGTCAGGCTGTGGATGGTCTGGAGCAGGCGGAGATTCTGGAGATCATCGACCATCACCGTCTTGGTGCACTGGAAACTGCCGGGCCGGTGTATTTCCGCAACGAGCCGGTTGGCTGCACCGCTACTATCATCAGCCGCATGTATGAAGAGCACGGTGTAGAGATCCCACCCCAGATTGCAGGCCTGCTGCTTTCCGCTATTCTGTCGGACACGCTGATGTTCCGTTCGCCTACCTCCACGCCGCTTGACCAGCACATTGCCGAAAAGCTGGCCAGGATCGCGGGCGAGGAGATCCCCACCTATGCGGAGCAGATGTTTGAAGCCGGCGCCGACCTGACGGGTCGCACGGCGGACGATGTGTTCTTCTCTGACTTTAAGGTATTCAGCCGCGGCGATGCCAAGTTCGGCGTTGGCCAGGCTATTTACATGACCTCCAACTCCCGCTCGGCGGCAGAAGCGCTCATCACGCCATTTTTGCCGGAAGCACTGGCCCAGGCCGGTGTGCCCATGGTGTTCTTTATGTGCACCGATATGCGTGCCCAGGCCACAGACCTGCTGTTCTGCGGCCAGCAGGCGGAAGAAATTGTGCGCAGCGCATTCCATGTGGAAACCAAGGACGGCAAAGCTGTGCTGCCCGGGGTTGTCAGCCGCAAAAAGCAGCTGATCCCCCCGCTGATGGCGGCATTGCAGGCACTGCAAGCGTAAGTTAGGAGTTAGGAAGTAGGAGGCAGGAGCTATCTCAATTAGGGATTAGAAATGAGAAATTAGGAATTTGAGCTGAACCAAGGGCGGCGGGGGGAAGTTTTGGGATGATGCGGAGTGAGGCCCCGGCGGCTATGCCGATGGGGTGCCAGCGCCCGGTATGTCCCGGAACTTCACACCGTCGCCCGCGGGCAACCACCAGGTTCCGAGGTCTCCGACTAATAATTATTCTGATATTTATACATTGCTTTAAGATGGCCGTGAATGTTCTTTATTTTAGTACATTTGCGGCTTTTTGTTGCCGTTCGACATGATTTCGCTAAGGTGTATCTGAAAACAAAGAAAATGACGGATATTTCGCAAACACAAGCAGGATTTAAGGCAAAGAGCCGCAGGAATCCTTTGTGGATTCCAAGACTCTTTAACGCAAAATCCGGCTGTGTTTGTAGAAATAGACTAAATTTTCGACTTTTCAGATACACCCTAATTAAAATTAACGCTTTTTTCACCTTTTGACGTTGAACACGGTGTATAATAATCTAATACACTGTATAATGCAACGATAAGTCTCAAAAGTAAAAGGAGGATAAACCATGGGTGAGTATGCGGCAATCGAAAAAGAAGCCAAGCTGTTTACAGAACTGTGTGTGCATAACGATGCCATTAATCCGAACCTGTTTGATGAGTTCGGTGTAAAGCGCGGCCTGCGCGATAAGGACGGCAACGGTGTGCTGGCCGGGATTACCAATATTTCCCGCATTGATGCGTTTGAAATGCGTGACGGCGTTAAAACCCCCTGCGATGGCAAGCTGTGGTACCGCGGGTATAACGTGTATGACCTGATCCGTGGTTTGCGCGGCAAGCGCTATGGCTTTGAGGAAGTTGCCTACCTGCTGCTGCTTGGCGATCTGCCCAATGAACAGCAGTTGCATGAATTTACCGACTGCCTGACCAAATGCCGTGCCCTGCCCAGCAACTTTGTGCGGGACGTTATCATGAAAGCCCCCAGCAAGGATCTGATGAACAGCCTGACCCGCAGCGTGCTGACCCTGGCTTCTTATGATGATTCGGTGGGGGATAACAGCCTGCAGACCCAGATGGAGCAGTGCATCAAGCTGATCAGTGTCTTCCCCATGCTGGCGGTGTATGGCTACCATGCCTATAATTACTACCTGAATGACGGCAGCATGTACATCCACCGCCCGCGGCCGGAGCTTTCGGCGGCAGAAAACCTGCTGCAGATGCTGCGCCCCGACCAGCAGTATACCCCGCTGGAAGCCCATGTTCTGGATATTGCTCTTCTGCTGCACATGGAGCACGGCGGCGGCAATAACTCCACTTTCACCACCCGCGTGGTCACTTCTTCGGGGGCGGATACCTACTCGGTCATTGCAGCGGCGCTTTCCAGCCTGAAGGGCCCCAAGCACGGCGGTGCGAACATCAAGGTCATGGAGATGATGGACGATATCCGCGCCCATGTTTCCGACGTGACCGATGAGGACGAAATGCGCGCCTACATCGGCAAAATTGTAGATAAAGAGGCCTTTGACCATAAGGGCCTTGTGTACGGCATGGGCCATGCGGTCTACTCTCTGTCGGACCCGCGCGCGGTGGTGTTCAAGAGCTTTGTGCAGCAGCTGGCCATGGCCAAGGGCCGCAAGACGGACTTTGACTTTTACAACACGGTGGAGCGCCTGGCCCCGCAGGTGATTGCCGAAAAGCGCCATATCTATAAAGGCGTTTCCACCAACGTGGACTTCTATTCCGGCTTTGTCTACAACATGCTGGGCATCCCCGTGGAACTGTATACCCCCATGTTCGCTGTGGCTCGTGTGGTCGGTTGGAGCGCCCACCGCATGGAAGAGCTGGTCAATGTAGATAAAATCATTCGCCCCGCGTACAAAAGTGTTATGGCAACCAGAGATTACCTGCCGATGGAAAACCGCGGCTGATTTCAGCCTTGCACTGGCGGGCCAGACCTGTTAAAATTATAGCGTAAGCATTTTGGGCATAGCCGCAAAGGCTGTGCCTTTTTTGTGGTATATCAGTAGGAGGAATCCCCATGAACGAAACACAGGCATCCCAGCTGCCGGTTTATGCCGGGAATGACCTTGGTGCAGTGTGGCGCAGCAGCGCTACGGCATTCCGCCTGTGGGCCCCCACGGCGTGCAGCGCGGCGCTGCACCGCTTTGCTACGGGCACGGACGCAGAGCCGGAAGCTGCCGACCTTGGCACCCTGCCCATGCAGCGCAGTGAGAGCGGCACCTGGTACCTGGAACTGGCGGGTGACCTGGCCGGGCAGTATTACCAGTATGAGCTGCAGTTCCCGGATGGAACCTCCACCGTTACAGCGGACCCATACGCCCACGCAGCCGGGGCAGGGGGCACCCGCAGCATGGTGCTGAACCAGGCCGCCGCCGTGCCGGACGGCTGGCAGAAGGATGAACGCCCGGCTATCCCCGCTCATGCCCGCAGCGTGTGGGAGGTGCATGTGGCGGATTTTACCGCCGACCCGGCCAGCGGCGTGCCGCAGGCTTACCGCGGCAAGTTTATGGGCTTTACGGTGGACGGCACCACCATGAACGGGGACGGCGTACACCCCACCGGGCTGAACTACCTCAAGCGGCTGGGTGTGACCCATGTGCAGCTGCAGCCTATTTTTGACTTTGCCACGGTGGACGAAGTGAGCGGCGCGGACTACAACTGGGGTTATGACCCGCTGAATTATAACCTGCCGGAGGGCAGCTATGCCACCGATGCGTTCCACGGCGAGGTGCGCGTGCGGGAATGCCGCGCCATGGTGCAGGCCCTGCACAGCGCAGGGCTGGGCGTGGTGATGGATGTGGTGTACAACCACACCTATTATTCCAACAGCTGGCTGGAACGCACGGTGCCCGGCTACTGGAACCGCCGGTGGGAAAACGGAAGCCTGACCAACGGCTCCGGCTGCGGATGTGACCTTGCCAGCGAGCGCACGATGGTGCGCAAGTATCTGGTGGATTCCTGTGTGTACTGGGCCAAAGAGTACCATATTGACGGGTTCCGCTTTGACCTGATGGCTCTGCACGATGTGGACACGATGAACGCGATCCGCGCCGCACTGGATGCCCTGCCCGGCGGCGAAGATATCCTCATGTACGGTGAACCGTGGCAGGGCGGCAGTACCCGCATGGAACACGGCGCGATCCCCGCCAACAAACAGGCGGCGGGCCTGCTGGACAGCCGCATTGGATTTTTCTGCGATAACACCCGCGATGCCATCAAGGGCGGGGTGTTCAATGCGGGCAGCGCGGGCTACATCAACGGCGATATGCACTGTGGGTATCAAGTGCTGCATTCTATCCCGGCGTGGCGCGGCGGCCAGGCGGATTTTATGCCCCAGGCGCCGGGCCAGGTGGTGCAGTATGTTTCGGCTCATGATAACTATACCCTGTGGGATAAGCTGAAATGCGTGGCCCGCCGCGGGGATTATGCCGCGCCGGATGCCGATCTGCTGGCCCAGAACCGCATGGCGGCGGGTATTTACCTGACCTGCCAGGGTCTGCCGTTCATGCAGGGGGGCGAAGAGTTTGCCCGCACCAAGCATGGCGACCACAACACCTACCGCGGCCCGCTGGAGCTGAACCGCCTGGATTGGACACGCGCCGCCCAGCTGGAGGAGCTAGTGCAGTATTATCATGGACTGCTGGAGATCCGCAAGGCGTATCCGGAGCTTTCCGGCATGGCGGGGGACGCAGAACCCTGCATTCTGTCCCTGCCGGGGTGGCTGATCGGCTTTGTGCCGGAGCGCCGGGGCGAAAGCTTGCCGGGGCGGCTGGCGGTTTATTACAACCCGGAGCGCACCCGCCAGTGGGCGGCCCTGCCTGCCGGGAGCTGGCGCTATCTGTGCGATGGTACCCGTGCCGCCGCCGAACCTTTTGGCCCCGCCTGCCGCAATGCCATCGAACTCGCCCCCGTCAGCGTGACGATTTTGAAGGTGGAATGAGTTTACGGAGGTTTTTGTTCCTTCTTTGAAAAGAAGGAACAAAAACTTTAATAACGGGCCGTGCCGGATATCTCACCCCATCACCCACCCACAAGGCGACGGGCGCACAATATACGCCCCTACGAATAGAATCGCGGCACATCACGAAAAATGTGGCCATTATTCTTTTTTAATTATTCTTTCCAAAACAAACACAAGGCCCGGTGCATCTTAAACCATGCACCGGGCCCTGCCTTATCTCCAATTCCTAATTGCTAATTTCTCATTTCTAAGGCAACACCGCACAATTCCCGCCTTACGGCTTAAGCACCGCTTCGGCATCTGCCGCACCTCGCTCGCCGTATCGGCACTTAGAATTATGCGGTATTGCCCTAATTAAAAACGAAAACTCCTCCCGCCTAACTTACCGCATCGCTTCTTCATACTTTCTCACAATGTCTTTCAGCGCCTCAAGGCCAATGGTGTAATCCTCCGGCGTGTCCAGCGAATGGTTGCCGCCCTCCACAAAATAGGTGGTGATGGCGGGGTCATCCTCCAAAGCACGGCGCAGCGCGGCACCGCCCAACGGGTCCGCAGTGCCGGTGGCGTGCCAGGCGGGCATCCCGGCGTAAAGCGGGGCATACTCCCACGCAAGGGGCGTTAGTTGCAGCAGGGTCACATGGTATTCTGGGTGGGCCTTTACCCAACCGGCGGCCACCATCGTGCCAAAGCTCTTGGCAATGCAGATGTACCGGTCATACCCGGCGGGAATCTGCGTCATGGCGTCCTGCGCGGCGCCGGGGTAGCTTTTGGCGGCGCTGGCCTGCGGCGTTTCCTCGTGGGGGAACAGCTGGCTGTACTGCACCACCATGCAGTCCAACCCCTGCCGGCGGGCAACCTTGGCGGCATAATACAGCAGCGGTTTGTCCGGCCCGTAGCCAAAGCCGGGGAACAAAACAACCAGCTTTTTCTCGTTCTGCATCACTTTACAAGCACCACATAGTTTTCTTTGCGCGGGGCAGGGGCCTTTTTGCCGCCCTCGGCAGGATAACCCAGGATGCAGTTGCCCACGCCGCGCAGGTTTTCGGCATTGGGCACACCCCACTTTTTCAGCAGGGCCTGGCCCTCAGCGGTTTCAAACATTTCCTTTGCGCGGTGGATCCAGCAGGCGGAAAGCCCCACGCTCTCGGCGGCGTTCAGCATGTTGCCCATCACCAGGCTGCCGTCCTCCACGCAGGTGGGGATGGTTTTATCCACCAGCACAACGGCAACGCAGGGAGCGCCATAGAATGGGTCGCCATTGCCGCCCATCACGGCGGCGTTCATCTTGCTCAAAGTATCGCGGTCGGCCTTGTTCTGTATGCAGACAATCACCGGGCTCTGGCGGCCCATGCCGGTGGGGGCCCAGGTGCCGGCTTCCAGCACGGCGTTCAGTGCTTCCGGCTCCGGCATCTTGTCCAGGTAACAGCGGCAGCTGCGGCGGGTTTTCATGGTATTCAAAACTTCATTGGTCATGGTAGTGCCATCCCTTTCATTTAATATTGCGGCTTTATTATACCATAGGGATGCAAGCGGATAAAACTTTCCTGAAAGTAAAATAAAATTTTTCCTGAATGGAGAATTTATGAATAGCATGTAAAATCATACAGAATCATGGAGGGCCAGCCTTTTTCGGGCTGGTCTTATTTTTTGTGCCATGGTATAATGTCCTTAAGTCACGAACAAAACTGTAGAATAAGGAGAGAACGAACCCATGAAATTTTCCGAAATGCCCTATGAGCGCCCGGACATGAGCGCTCTGAAAGAACAGTTTGCCGCACTGACCGAGCGTTTGCAGAACGCCCCCGACTATGCCGCTGCCCGCGCCGCTTTTTTGGAGGAGCAGGTGCTGAACAAGCATGTGGATACCCTGTTCACCCTGGCCAGCGTGCGCCATACCATTGATACGCGGGATAAGTTCTATGATGAAGAGATGGAATTTGTCAACAGCGCCATGCCGCAGATCCAGCAGTGGCAGGATTCCTGGACCGCCGCCATGCTGGCAAGCCCCTACCGCAAAGACTTTGCCGAAGAATACGGCGACCTGATGTTTGTGAACGCCGAAATTGAGCGCAAGGCATTCTCGCCCGATATCATGGAGGAACTGCAGCAGGAAAACGAGCTGACCCAGCAGTATGGCAAGCTGCTGGCCAGCGCACAGATCCCGTTTGAGGGCGGGGTGTACACTCTGTCCCAGCTGAGCCCGTTCAAGAATGACCCGGACGATGCCCGCCGCCTGGCCGCCTGGAAAGCCGAGGGCCAGTGGTATAAGGACAACCAGAAACAGCTGGATGATATTTATGACAAGCTGACCCACCTGCGGGATAAGATGGGCAAAAAGCTAGGGTACAAGGGTTACACCACCCTGGGCTACTACCGCATGGGCCGCAACTGCTATACCAAAGCGGATGTAGAAAAGTTCCGTGCCGCCGTGGTCAAGTATCTGGTGCCGCTGGCGGACAGCATCTACCGCGGGCAGGCCAAGCGCCTGGGCAAGCAGTACCCCATGAGCTTTGCCGATAACGCCCTGATGTTCCGTTCCGGCAACCCCGCCCCCTGCGGCGATGCCGATGCCATTCTGGCCCAGGGTAAAAAATTCTATGAGGAACTTTCACCCGAAACCGGCGTCTTCTTTAACACCATGCTGGACAATGAGCTGCTGGACGTGCTTTCCACCCCCGGCAAGGCGGCGGGCGGCTACTGCACCAGCCTGTGGGATTATCAGGTACCGTTCATTTTTGCCAACTTCAACGGCACCCAGCATGACGTTGAGGTAGTCACGCATGAAGCGGGTCATGCCTTTGCCGCATACACCAACCGTGACCGCGTGCCGTATTCCACCGTGTGGCCCAGCATGGAAGGATGCGAAGTCCACTCCATGTCGATGGAATTCTTTGCCTGGCCGTGGGCGGAGGGCTTCTTTGGCAAGGATACCCGCAAGTTCCTGTACAGCCACCTGGCCGGTGCGCTGACCTTTATCCCGTATGGCACCATGGTGGATCACTTCCAGCATATCGTGTACGAAAAGCCGGACCTGACCCCTGCCGAGCGCCACGCCGCCTGGAAAGAACTGCTGGGCATTTATATGCCGTGGATGAAGCTGGATGGCGAGATCCCGTTCTACAGCGAGGGTGAGGGCTGGCAGCGCCAGAAGCATATTTACGAAAGCCCCTTCTATTATATTGACTACTGCCTGGCACAGACCGTCAGCCTGCAGTTCTGGGCCATGCTGCAAAAGGACCGCGCCAACGCGTGGGAGCACTACATGGCATACACCCGCCAGGGCGGCAGCCGCGTGTTTACTGAGCTGCTGAAAAACGCCGGACTGGACAGCCCCTTTGAGGAAAGCTGCCTGCGCGGCGTGTGCGAAACGGCCAAGCAGTGGCTGGACAACTATGACCTGACGGGGATCGAATAATGCAGCAAAAGAAAACCCGCCGTGGGCGGGAATACCTGAATGACTTCCGCAGGGATGTCAACGGCAGCTACCTGTACCAGGGCAGCTACCGCCGCTATACCGGCAGCATGCCGTATGCCAAACTGCGGGGCCTGCTGTGGACGCTGTGCGGCGGGGCACTGGCGGCGCTGGCGGCGGCGGGCATGGTGCCCGCGCCGGGGGCCATGCAGCAGTTTTATGTACTGCTGCCGTATGCCGGGGCGCTGGTGGCTGGCATCAGCGCGGTGTGGGCGCTGGCCCGCATGAGCCGCGGCGGGGCACGCCTGCGCAGCTATGTGTATGAAGAAACGGTAGCCAAACTGCCGCTGCGCTGCCTGTTGACCGGAGTGTTCGCCGCGCTGGCTGCAGTAGGGGAGTGTACGGATGTGTTCTTGAACGGCGGACAAAGCGCTATCCGGTATGCAGTATTATTTGCAGCGCTGGCCGCTGCGGCTGCTGCGGCTGCTTTTGCCGCAGGGCACACCATCCGGGCAGCGGTTTATACCGAAGAATCCGACTCCGGGCGCGAAGAGTAAAAGACCTTGCACCATAACGCAGAATTTAGCCCGCTAAAGTGCGACGCGGAAGAATTTTACAAAATTCAGCGTGCTGTTATGGTTATCCTGCTGACTTTTATTTAGATGTTGCCAAAACGGCGTTTTTTGGTTGACAGAAATTGAAAATTGCGATATTATAACATAGTTATTGGTGACATTTGTTTGCGGTGAGGGAACACCGCAAATGCGGAAAGGCTTAAGCCTTTCTTATTTAACACTCCATTTGGTAGTGTTAAAATTGCCGCCATTACCAAAATGATTTGGGAGGTTATACAAACATGAAAAACACCAAACAAGTGCTTGCACTGGCCATGGCTGTTGCAATGGCTGCGGGCCTGCTGGCTGGCTGCGGTTCTTCCGCTTCCAGCAGCGCTGAGTCTGTTGCTTCCAGCGAGGCTACCAGCGAAGCCGCTGCTACCGATACCGGCAGCAGCGATGGCACCCTGGTTCTGGCAGATACCGGCTTTGAGGGCAAGTTCAGCCCGTTCTTCGCCGCTTCTTCCGCTGACCAGCACGTTATCGACCTGACCAACATTGCCCTGCTGGGCGCTGACCGTAAGGGCGAAATGATCCTGAAGGGCATCGAGGGTGAGACCCGCGAGTACAACGGCACCGATTACACCTACTATGGCCCCGCTGACTGCGAAGTGACCGAGAATGCTGACGGCACCGTTACCTATGCCATCAACATGCGCGATGACCTGGTCTTCGCTGACGGCACCCCCATCACCATTGATGACGTCATCTTCAACCTGTATGTTTACATGGACCCGACCTATGACGGTTCCGCCACCCTGTACTCCATGCCCATTGCCGGCCTGGATGATTACCGCAACAGCATGACCACCCTGTCCAAGCTGATTGCTGAGGCAGGTGAGGACAACACTGATAACAGCCTGTTCACCGCTGAGCAGCAGAAGGCTTTCTGGGATGCTGTTAACGAAGGCGGCACTGCATTTGCACAGGAGATCGTTGATAACTGCGTTGCTGCCGGTTACGCTGACGAAGGCGACGTTGCCGCTGCTGCTTCCGCTTGGGGCTTTGACGGCCTGGCCGCTGACGCTACCGCAAAGGATTTCTTCCTGGCTATCGCAGAAAAATATGACTGGAACTTTGCTTCCATGGAAGCTGAGACTGCGGGTTCTGCTCTGTCTGACCTGATTCCGGAAGATGTTTACAATTACTCCACTGTTGGT
>ERZ1673751.1625-NODE-1625-length-13180-cov-4.763200_pt1 | contig 13180 bp, 10 predicted proteins | sample MGYA00580202_ERZ1673751 | MGnify/ENA primary metagenome ERZ1673751 (study PRJEB41218, sample SAMN15661780) | gut metagenome | host: Homo sapiens | place: Canada: London | collected 2015-08-20/2019-03-30 | study: EMG produced TPA metagenomics assembly of... | reverse complement strand
CCAGTTCTCGACTCGGGTCAAGGGCGTCCTCTTGCGCGGGCTTTTGCTGCGCCGCCTTTCCTATCTGGATATTCTCTCCAAGCAGGGAAGCGTCTATCTGGTTCTGTGCGTGTTCCCAATTATGTATGGTGTTCAGATTTTACTTGATTTCTCAATTGGTTGTCCGATGGTGTCCTTCAACCTGATGCTCAATCCGCCGTTGGAGCGACATGCCTTTCTCATCATGTCCGGAGAAATTTCCGGGGCGTTTCTCGCTTCGTCATTGATCGCCTTCTTCCCGAGCCACTCCTTGCTGGTCCCTATGCTCGGCCTGTCTCTGTTCGGATGCGGCTCCCTGCTGACCTCGGTTTTCCCTTCTCAGCCGCTGAATTCCGTAGCCTTTTATATCATGCAGTTGTCTTCCGGCTGCTGCGCCGCGTTCGGCTTGTTTGTCCTGCACCAATTCTTCCAGAGGAGCGGTTTCTTGTTCCACACGTTATCCAGGGCACTTTTCCTGCTGACGCTGTTTGGTTCCATGGGCGGGTATTTGCTGTGGAAGTTTGCGGACAATATCCACAACAGCTATCTCAGTTCACATGCGCTGTTCATGCATTTGCTGACCATCGGTGCCATTCTCGGTTTGTTCTTCGTGTACTTGATCCGGCGTCCGTTGCGGCACTTGATGGTCACGACGCCGAGGCGGTCGCTGGAAGAGGCGTTTGTGCCGATCATTCAGGAAGATCCGTTTGAACAGCTGACGCCCCGCGAACGCGAAGTCGCCGAACTTGTGCAGACCGGCATGAAAAATCTGGAAATCAGCGTGAAGCTCAACATCACCGAGACGACGCTGCGTGTCCACCTGCGCCGCATTTACCGGAAGCTCGGTATTCAGGGACGCTCGAACCTGCGCGACTTCAACTCTCTGTAGGCACGCACCGCCCACTGAAGACGCTCCCTTGGCTCTCGGAGAACGCCTTCCGTTTCCGTTCCTTCCCGAGAGTTCCATTGAAGATACAAAAAAACGGTTCCGCATCGGGCTCGTCCCGCCGCGGAACCGTTTTTGATGGGAATATACCTTCTCCTAAAGAAAGAGGGACGTTCAGGCATTACCGCCGCCGGGATGAACCCCTTCAGCGCGGCCTCTCCAAGCATCCATCCTACTCCCCCACTTATTTCCACACCTCTTGGCGTTCGGCGTAGATGGCTTCAAAGCGCTTGAGCTGATCCTGCTCTACGGGCGTTCGGGCAAGCGGGCGGGCCTGCTTGAGCCAGCTTTCGGTCTTGCGCTTGTCGTTCTGATACAGAGAGCTGTAGGCGAGATGCAGGTAGGCGTCGAACACCTTCCCCGCCTCGCCGAGCGAACGTCCGTAGTAGTAATGCACTTCCGCGTCCTGCGGGAGCCTGCGGAGGACCTGCTGATAGTATTTGTGGGCGGAAGCCTTGTCGCCGCTGCCGTCCAGCAGCCGGGCGTAGAAGAACTGGGCCATGATGTCGTTGGGGTCCAGCTCCAGCGCCCGGAGCAGTGTTCTTCCGGCCCGGGCATCGCCCTTGTTGTAATAGAACCGCCCTGCCTCGCGTACGACGAGAGCGTCGCCGGGCGCACAGGCCAGCGCCCTGGAGAAGGCCGCGTCAGCGTCCTTGATCTGATTGCGGCGCTCGGCGAGGATGCCTTGCCCCATGTAGGCGAGGCAATCGGGCTTTTTGCCTTCAAGCTGTTTGGCGAAGAACCGGGCCGCCGCGTCGGGATCGCCATAGCGGGCCCAGATCAGCGTCTTGACGCGGTTGAAGCGCGTGTCGTCGTCCTTACGGTTGCGTACGGCGGCGGGAAGCCCCTGGATGCGGGCGTGGATCTCGTTGATGCGGCCCCCCACGTCGGGGTGGGTGGACAGGTATTCGGGAATGTCAATGCCCGAGGCCCACTGCTTGCGGCGGATCTTCTCGAACGCGCCTTGCAGGCCCTGCGGACGATAGCCCGCCGAGGTGAGGTATTGCAGGCCGATCTGGTCGGCTTCGGTTTCATCCATGCGGCTGTAGTTGAGCATGGCGGCCTGCCCGGCGGCCACGCTGCCCGCGAAGATGGCCCCGCTGCCTTGCCCGCCGCCCAGGAGGGCGGCCGCCAGCGCGCCGACGAGGCTGCCGATGGTGACGGCCTGCGCCCGCTCCATGCGGGTGGCGATGTGGCGCTGGGTGACGTGGGCCAGTTCGTGGCCGAGCACGCCCGCGAGTTCGGACTCGTGGTCAAGCTGCATGATGAGCCCGGTGTGGACGAAGACGGAACCGCCCGGCACGGCGAAGGCGTTCATGCTGTTGTGCAGCAGCACGTTGGCGGTGAAAGGGAAGGGCTGCGGGGGGAAGGTTTTGGAGAGGCGGTCCACAATGGACTGGATGTAGCCCTTGATTTCGGGGTCTTCCACAAGCGGCATACGGGAGCGGACGAGCACGTCGAACTTGCGTCCGAGTTCTTTTTCGTCCTTGACGCCGAAACTGCCGAAAAGCGCGGCCTGCACCGGGATCGCGCCCTGCAGGAACAGGGCGAATGAGAGGATCACGGCGACGAGGCCGCGCCAGAGGCGGCCGGGAGCGTTCCCGGCCGCACCGTAGCGTGCGTTCAGATGATATCCCATACAGGGCCTTCGGGGGTGTCCCGGACTTCCACGCCAAGGGCCGCGAGCTCGTCGCGGGCCGCGTCGGAACGGGCGAAGTCCTTGGCTGCGCGGGCTTCCTGCCGTTCGCGGAGGAGCCCGGCTACCTTGTTCATGTCCAATCCCCTGCGGCGGGCGCGGATTTCACGCAGGGAAGCGAGGAAGCCTTCCGGCTTTTGCGCGAACAGGCCGAGCAGGGTGTCCCATTTCGCGGTGGCGTCACGGAAGGCCTTGAGGATGTCGCGGCCGCCCTCGCTGTTGCGGAGCTTTTTGTCTTCGAGCACGCGCCCGGCGATGCGGACCATGTTGAAGAGGTGCCCCATGGCGGCGGCGGTGTTCACGTCGTCTTCCAGCGCGTCCATGAAGGACTGATCCTGCTGTTTCAGCTCTTCCACCAGCTCGGCGGGAGCCGCGCCGGGCTTCCAGTTCTCGCGGGCCAGCGCCTTGTCCACTTCGCGCAGGCATTCGTAGACGCGCTTCTGGCTGCGCTCGCTCTCGTCCATGTTGTCGAGCGAGAAGTCGATGGGGCTGCGGTAGTGCTTCCCGGCGAGGAAGTAGCGCAGGGTTTCGGCAAGGTAGCTTTCGAGGATGTCGCGGATGGTCTTGAAGTTGCCGAGCGACTTGGACATCTTTTCGGAATCGACCTGCACGAAGCCGTTGTGCATCCAGATATTGGCGAGGGGCTTGCCGAGCGCGGCCTCGGTCTGGGCGATTTCGTTTTCGTGATGGGGGAAGATGAGGTCAAGCCCGCCGCCGTGGATGTCCAGCGGCAGGGGGATGTATTTCTCGCTCATGGCCGAGCACTCGATGTGCCAGCCGGGGCGTCCCTTGCCCCACGGGCTTTCCCAGTAAGGTTCGCCGGGCTTGGCGCTTTTCCAGAGGGCGAAGTCCAGCGGGTCTTCCTTTTCGTCGCCGGGCACGACGCGCGCGCCGGAACGCAGGTCGTCGGGCGTGCGGCCGGACAGCTTGCCGTAGCCGGGGAAGGAGCGCACGCGGAAATACACGTCGCCGGAAGGCGTGGCGTAGGCCTTGCCGTCGGCGATGAGGCGCTCGGTGAGGTTGAGCATTTCCTGAATGTGCTCGGTGGCCCTGGGCTCGATGTCGGCGCGGATCACGCCGAGGCGGTCCATGTCCTCATGGTAGGCCTTGATGTAGGTTTCCGCGATTTCGGTGCTGGAAACGCCCTCGTCGTTGGCGCGCTTGATGATCTTGTCGTCCACGTCGGTAAAATTGCGGACGAAGGTGACTTCATAGCCTTTATAGCGGAGCAGGCGCACCAGGATGTCGAACGCCACCGCGGAACGGGCATGTCCGATGTGCGACAGGGCGTAGGCCGTGATGCCGCAGGCGTAGACGCCCACCAGCCCCTTGCGGACGGGCGTGAACGTTTCCTTTTTTCGGGACATGGTATTGTAGAACTGCATGGGGGCTCCTTTGGACGCGGGGAAAGGGGGAGCCGGAGAGGGCGCTTTTCGTCAAAAGCGCCCTCCCCGGACCCCCACCCGCAAAAACTTTGGCTGGTGGGGAGGCCGCACGGCGGGAGTTCCGTTACGCGCGGGTCCGGAAGCAAGCGGAAGGAAATCCGCCGCCTGCCGTATGGGGCGGGCGTGTTGGGAAGGCCGTCCGTTGCGGCCCAAAGCCGTTTCCGGACGGGCTCGGCCCTTATCCTTCTATCTGGTTGATGCGGCGGAGGTGGCGGCCGCCTTCAAAAGCGGTGTTCAGGAACAGTTCCGCGATGTCGAGGGCCACGCCCTGGCCGGTCACGCGCTCGCCGAGGCAGAGCACGTTGGCGTTGTTGTGCTGGCGGGTGGCGCGGGCCTGAAATTCGCATCCGCACAGCGCCGCGCGGATGCCGGGGATGTGGTTGGCGGTCATGCTCATGCCGATGCCCGTCCCGCACACGAGGATCCCGAAAGAGGCGGGTTCGTCGCCGGGCGTGGCGTTGCCCGCGTCGGCAAGGACTTTGCCGCATACGCCCTTGGCATAGACGGGGTAGTCGCAGCTTTCCGTGGTGGCGGGGCCGAGGTCGTGGACATCATGCCCTTTTTCGGAAAGGCGCTTTACCAGCGCGGCCTTGAGTTCCAGTCCGGCGTGATCGGAGCCGATATAGACGGTAGCCATCGTTTTCCTGTCTTTTTTTGATGTGAGAAAAGCTCCCCGCTGGGGACGGTTCCAATAAAAAAAGGACATGCCTGCCTTTTTCATAAGCGTGCATGGCGAAGTGTCAACAGGCGGGCGATGAGTGTTTGCCCGCCATTACTGATTTCTTCTGTACCGTTTCCCGGAAAAAAAGGAAATGCCCGCCGAAGCGTTCGCCCGATGAGGAAAGCCTTTGGAAAAAGAGGGATGGGCTCCGCGCCGGAAGGCTCGGGGAAGGGAACGCTTTTTCAGAAAAGTTTCCCTCCTCAATGCGTCCTGTTCAACGCCCATCCGCCTTAAAGCAGCCACCCGAACCGGGCGCGGAGCGGGGCGAGGTGCCCGGCGCGGTGGGCTTCCCGGTCTTTTTCAAGCCGGACGATATCGCCTTCAAGCAGGGCAAGGTCGCCCGCAAGCTGTTCGCGCCGGGGATCGGCGAGGGTCGCCATGCGCGACAGCTCGTCCTGGATGGCCCCTTGGCGGCGGCGCATGAGCGTCAGGCGGCGCTGGTAGCCGATATCCGGCCCGGCAATCCAGCGCGTTTCGGCCCACAGCACCCACAGGCCCAGATACATGATCCGAAAGAGTTCTTCGATGCGGTTCAGAGACGTCTGGACGTCCATCAGTTGCCCCCCTTCTTGATGGGTTCGATGATGGTACCCGCCGGAAGCTCCAGGGCAAGCTGGTCGTCCCGGAATGCCGCATTGGGCTTCTGGCGGTCCTTGACCAGCAGAATGGCGGAATAGCCGTCGGGATGCGTCAGCTTGAACTTGTAGGGCAGAGGCGGGTTGCCGTCGTCATAGGTGATATCCATGACCCACCCCTTTTCCGCCGACCAGCGGACGGGCAGGCCGTCGGGCCGCAGTTCCAGCATCCCCGGCAGGATGCCGCCGGAGAGCGTGAAGGCGATGTCGCCGTTGGGCAGGGCGCGGGGGTTGAGCCCCTCGGCCGCGCCGAAGACTTCGTGGAAACGGCCGCGCATGAGCGAGGAGAAGTCGCGCAGGGAGAAGGGCACGGGCCTGCCGAAATTGAGCTGCACACGCTGCGGGCCTTTGTGGACGATGGCCTTGTTCTCGTTGGGCGCGTAGGCCGTGAAGCTGTCCTGCGTTTCCTGGATGCGGGCCACCAGCGCGCCGATCCCGGCCATGACGTCGAGGCGTATGGGCAGATAGCCGTTGCTCCAGAGCAGGGTTTCCACGCGGCGCGTGTCGCCTTGCGAACCGTAGCGGAGGCTGCCGCTCAGGCGGTACGGATCGTGATCCGAGGCGCGGGCGGAGGCATAGCCCTGGTAGGCTTGCCACGCGGCGCTGGAGGCGTCCGAAGGCGCGGACGTCCCGATCTCCGTGCCGCGCGTGGCGCAGGCCTGGAGCGACAGGACGAGCAAGGCCGCGAGTATCAGGCGGAAGGGAGCGGAAAGGCGGATGTTCATAGCGAGTTCAGCTTCTTGCGTATGGTTTCAGGATTCGGGTGGTCCAGTTCGAGGGCCCGTTCCCATCCTGTGCGCGCTTCGTTTTTGAGCCCTTGGGCGTTGGCAATGTCGCCGTAGTGTTCCCATATGGTGGGATCGCCGCCGTCGGGGAGGCTTGTCGCCCGGCGGACGAGCTCCCATGCCTCGGCGTTCTCGCCCCGGCGGAAGTGCGCCCAGGCGAGGGAGTCCAAAATGTACGCATGGTCAGGGGCCTGCTTGAGCGCCGCTTCGAGCAGCAAGACCGCGCGGTCCAGATCCTTGCCCTGCTCGGCCAGCGAGTAGCCCACATAGTTCAGGGCCTGATAATCCTCGGGATTGCGGGCGACGATGGATTCCATCACGGCGAGGGCCTCGCGCTTGCGGCCGAGGGAATCCAGCACGCTGCCGTAGACATAGGCGATTTCGTCGTCCGAAGGCCAGATCTGCTGCGCCGCCGTGGCCGCGGTCAGGGCTTCCTTGTAGCGGTCCTGCAGCAGGTACAGGTGGATCTCCATGAGCCGGAAATCCCGTTCCGTGGGGAACTGGCTCTGGCCCTGAAGGATGAGCTGCATGGCGTCTTCATAGCGCTGCTGATCGTGCAGCAGCTGGATGCGCAGGCGCAGCGCCCGGTCGTAAAAACGGTTTTCCGGGGGAATGGATTCAAGGAAGTTCAGGGTTTCCTGCACGTCCTTGTGGTATTCGTAGGCGATGGCGGCGAGGTAGAAATGCACCTCGTCCGGCGCATTGGGATCGCTCTTGAGGCCGTCGAGCAGGGCCTCCGCCTCGGGGTACATCCTCGCGTCCAGAAAAAGCGTCGCCGCCGTGAGCTTGTAGCCGTAGGTGGCGGGGCCGTTCAGGGCGTAGTCCAGGGCTTTCTGCCCCTTTCCGGCGCGGATCTGGCCTTCGACCATCCTGATCCAGATGTCCGGATTGTCCGGGTCCTGCTCGATCAGGCTGTTATAGATTTCGTTCGCTTCGGAGAATTGCCTGTCAGCTTCCAGCAGGCGGGCCAGCTCAAACCACGCGTCGACGAATTCCGGGCTTTCCTGTACGGCGAGCCGGAGCTGCTGGATGGCCCTATGGGGCTGTTTGAGGCCCACGAGGGCCTGCGCGTGGGCATAGCGGACAAAGGACGTCCGCAGGCGCTGCGGCAGGGCCGAGAACACCTTGTCGGCGTCCTTGAAGTGCCCGGTTTTGACGTAGAGGATGCCGAGCTCCTGCTGCACGAGTTCGGAGTCCGGGCGCTGCTTGCGGTATTCTTTCAGAATCTTGAGGGCCTGCTCGTTGTCGCCCTGTTCGAGCCACGTTTCGGCGAGCAGGAGGTGCAGGCCGAGATCGCCGGGCACGCGCTTGACGGCCTGTTCAAGCAGGCTGCGGGCTTCGCTGGTTTCCCGGTTGAGCATGAGCCATGCCGCCGCGTCGATGAAGGGCTGCGGCCTGTTTTCCAGCGTCAGGAGGAGTTTTACGGCTTCAAGGACGCCTTCCTTGTCGTCGCCGCGGATGGACTGGTCGAGCAGGAGGGTCGCGTAGGTACGCTGGGCCTCGGGCGAGAGGTCCCATTGCACGGGTTCCTGCGGCGTACTGCGGGCGCACCCGGTGAGCATCTGCACGGTCAGCACGGCGCAGACCATCCCGCGCAGCAGATTGCGGACAAGACCCGCGCCGCAGCGGGAATTTCCCCGGCGGGCGTGGGATGGCGCAGCCGCAAGCGGGGCCGCGGGATGAGTGAGGCGAATGCGGAAGCTCATGAGCAAACTCTGGGGGTTGAAACACGATAACAGGGGATAACGAATACCCTAAACGGGAACGAACAACAACCGGAGATTGTGTATCCGGAACGTTGTTTTCCTCCTAGTGCGAAATCCAGTCTTCGGAGAAGTCCTGAATATCGGTGGAGAGATGGGTCTTCAGCTTTTGGAGCAGGCGTGCCTCAAGCTGGCGTACCCGTTCGCGGGTGACGTTGTAGCGCTCCCCGATTTCCCGCAGCGTGACCGGATCGTCGGTCAGGAGGCGGTGCTCGAGGATGTAGGCTTCCTTTTCGGAAAGCGAGGGGAGGATGTCGCGGATTTTGCTTTGGAGCAGTTCGGCGATTTCCATGCCCGCGAGGCTTTCCTCAATGCCCGGGCCGAGCGCGGGCAGGAAGTCCATGCGCGTGGCGCTGCCGGACTCGTCGCCGACGGTGGCGTCGAGGGACATGTCGGAGGCGTCCAGCCGCTGCTGCATCTCCACGATCTGCTCCTCGCCCACGCCGAGGCGCTCCGCAAGGGTCGCCGCGTCTGGGTCGAAGCCTTCGGCAATGAGCTTCTGGCGTTCGCGGTTCAGGTTGTAGAACAGCTTGCGCTGGGCCTGCGTCGTGCCGATCTTGACCATCCTCCAGTTGTCCATGATGAACTTGAGGATATAGGCGCGGATCCAGAACGCCGCGTAATAGGAGAACTTGATCCCCTTGTCCGGGTCGAACTTGTTGACGGCCCGCATGAGGCCGACGTTGCCCTCCTGAATGAGGTCGAGCACGTTCTGCATCCAGCGGCGCTGGAAGTCCATGGCGATCTTGACCACCAGCCGCAGGTGCGAGGACACCAGGCGGAAGGCCGCGTCGCTGTCGCCGGTCTTCTGCACGCGGCGGGCCAGATCGAACTCTTCGTCCGGCTTGAGCATGGGGAAGCGGCTCACTTCGCGCAGGTAGAGGTGCAGCGAGTCCTTGCTGGACGACAGGGAAGGCAGGTGCTGCTGCGACGGTGCGGGCAGGGTATCGCCTTCAGGCAGGATGTCGGCGTCGGGGTCGAGCGCGGCCACGTCGTCTTCGGGCAGATCGTCGCCGATGTCTTCGCTGTCCTCGTCCTCGGCGTCGGTAACGTCCATGGGTTTTGCGGCTTTGTGGGCGGCGGTTTTTCCGGAGGCCTGTTTGGGAAGGATCTCCGGTTCGATGATTTCGGGTTCCACAACGGTATGATGCTCTTCAGCCGCCGTTGCGGAAGAAACCGGGGGCGCGATCGCGTCGTCGGCGGGCCCGCCGGCCGTCTGGCCGCTCTCGGCGGCCTTGGTGGAAATGCGACGGCTCATATGATTTGTACGTCCTTTTGCCATAAATCCGTTTATCAGAGTTGAGGGCGGTGGTCCGGGCTCCGGCGCCGGGCGGGGCGCTCCGCGCGGACACGCCTCATGGTGTTACGAAAAAAATCATGCGGGGGAGGCCCGTACGGGGCGGCTCCTCAATCGGATGCTATAGTTTTGGTTTGTCCTTTTCAACGATTTTCAGTAGACAGAAACCCAAGGGGAGAGCCCGTGCCGTTTGGTGCGGGCTCCTGTTCACGAGCCATTCAAGACCTGCCCGCCCGTGAAGGGGCAGGATATCATAAAGGAGAACCGCGTGGCGGATTTTCGTAGCGCACTCGCCTCCGGGCGTACCCTGCTGCTCGACGGGGGCATGGGGACCATGTTGCAGGCAAGGGGCCTGCCCGCCGGGGAACACCCGGAACAGTTCTGCCTCGATCGGCCGGACGTGCTCCGGGGGATCCACGCCGACTACCTCGCCGCGGGCGCGGACATCATTCTGACGTGCACCTTCGGCGGCTCGCGCCTCAAGCTTCCGGCGGGCATCGACGTCACGCCGTTCAACCGCACGATGGCCCGGATCGCCCGCGCCGCCGTGGACGCCGCCGGCCGGGAAGCCTTCGTCGCCGGCGACATGGGGCCGTGCGGGCAGTTCGTGCGTCCGCTTGGGGACCTGCACCCGCTGGAGCTGTATGAAGCCCTGCGCGAACAGGCGCGCGGCCTTGTGGAAGGCGGCGTGGATCTGTTCCTCATCGAAACGCAGTTCGATCTGGCGGAAGTGCGCATTGCCGTGACCGCCATCCGGGCCGAAAGCGACCTGCCGATCATGGTTTCCATGACCTTCGAGCAGGGGACGAGCCTCACCGGGACGACCCCGGAAATTTTCGCGGAAACCATGCAGAACCTCGGCGTGGACGCGCTCGGCCTGAACTGCGGCCTCGGGCCCGAGCAGATGGCCCCGCTCATGGAGCGCTTCCTCGCCTGTTCGTCCGTGCCGGTGCTGGCCGAGCCCAACGCGGGCCTGCCCGAGCTGGTGGACGGCAAGACCGTGTTCCGCCTGCCCCCCGAGCCGTTCGCCGAAAAGACGGCGGCCTTCGTCGGCATGGGCGCGCGGCTTGTGGGCGGCTGCTGCGGCACGACCCCGGATCACATCGCGGCCCTGCGCCGGGCCGTCGACGCCGTCGGCCCCTGTCCTGCCCCTGCGGTGACGCCTTCCGGCATCGTGCTGACCACCCGCACCCGGCTGGTGCGCGTCAGCCCCGCCGAGCCGTTCAAGATCATCGGCGAACGCATCAATCCCACGGGCAAGAAAGATCTGCAAGCGGAATTGCAGGCCGGGGAATACGGCCTCGCCATGCGGTTCGCCTCTGAGCAGGTGGCCCTCGGCGCGCCGATCCTCGACGTGAACGTGGGCGCGCCCATGGTCGACGAGGCGTTGCTCCTGCCCGAACTCGTGCAGCGCCTCACCGGAAAATACGCCGAACCGCTTTCCCTCGACTCCTCGCACGCGGAAGCCATTGCCGCGGCCCTGCCGTTCTGCCCCGGTTCCCCGCTGGTGAACTCCATCAGCGGCGAAGCCGACCGCATGGAACATCTCGGTCCGCTGTGCAGGCAGTGGGGCGCACCGTTCATCCTGCTGCCCATTCAGGGCCGCAAGCTGCCGGTGAAGGCGGCGGACCGCATCGCCATCATCGAGAACATGCTCGACAAGGCCGCCATGCTCGGCATCCCGCGCCGCCTTGTGCTCGTGGACGTGCTGGCGCTGGCCGTGGCCTCCAAGGCCGAAGCGGCCCGCGAGGGCCTTGAGACGATCCGCTGGTGCGCCGCGCACGGCCTTGCGACCACCATCGGCCTGTCCAACATTTCCTTCGGCCTGCCCGCCCGCGAACTCGTGAACACGACGTTCCTCAGCATGGCGATGGGCGCGGGGCTCAGCTCCTGCATCGCCAACCCCTCAAGCGGCCGCCTGCGTGAAGCCAAGGCCGCCGGGGACGTGCTCATGGGCCATGACCGGGACGCCGCCGCGTTCGTGAACGGCTATGCCATGTGGACGCCGGGCAACGGCGGGACGGCGGACGCCGCCGCGTTCGCCCGGGCCACGGCGCAGACCGTGGAGGAGGCCGTGATTCTCGGCGACCGCGAAAGCGTGGTCGGGCTCGTGGAAAAGGAGCTGGAAGCCGGAGCCGATCCCTTTGAACTCGTGCGCGGGCGCCTCATCCCCGCGATCACCGAAGTGGGCTCGAAATACGAGCGCCGCGAATATTTCCTGCCCCAGCTCCTGCGCTCCGCCGAAACCATGCAGACGGCTTTCGCACGCCTGAAGCCGCTGTTGGAACGCGAAGCCAATGCCGAAGCGCAGAAAATCATCGTTGTCGCCACCGTTGAGGGCGATATTCACGACATCGGCAAGAACATCGTCAGCCTCATGCTCGGCAACCACGGCTTCAAGGTCGTGGATCTGGGCAAGGACGTGAAGGCCGAAGCCATCGTCGAGGCCGCCGTCGCGCACAAGGCCGATATCATCGGGCTTTCCGCGCTGATGACCACCACGATGGTCCGTATGCGGGACACGGTCGATCTCGTGAAGCAGCGCGGCCTCGGGGTCGACGTGATGGTCGGGGGCGCGGTCGTGACCCCGGCATTCGCGGAAAGCATCGGGGCCAACTATTCGTCCGATGCCGTGGACGCCGTGCGGCTCGCCAAGAGCCTCATCGCGGCCCGCAAGAACCAGTAACCCAAAGGAACAGCCATGCGCCGTCTTTCCTGCCTGATCGCCCTGTTGGCCTGCCTCGTGCTGGCCCTGCCCGCGTTCGCCGCCCCTCAGAAGGCCGATGCCATCTCCGGCATCTCCAGTGAGAAGGTTCTCGATATCGTGAAAGCCAACAAGGGCAAGCTCGTCTTCATCAACTTCTTCGCCACGTGGTGCCCGCCCTGCCGGGAGGAGATCCCCGAACTTATCAGTATACGCAAAGCCTATCCTGCCGACAAGGTGGTCATCGTAGGTATTTCGCTTGACAGCGATCGCGGGAAGTTGGAATCATTCGCCGAGGCTATGAACTTCAACTACCCGGTTTACCTCGCGGAGCCCGACGTCCCCGCCCTGTTCGGGATCTCGTCCATTCCGTTCAACCTGCTGTACGACAAGACCGGCAAGCTGGTCGCCGGAGGCCCCGGCATGGTCGGCAAGGAAGACCTTGAGGAAGCGTTCAGCGGCCTTCTCAATTGATTTGGTATGCGTCCGGGGGACCCGCCGTTTCCCGGACGCCGTTTTCCCGGCCTGTTTGGCGGGCCGGATCAACGGCGGCTACCCCCTGAGGGGAGGAAGTCGATGAACCTGAGTGTTCGCAAGGCCCGCATGGGCGATATCCGGGCCATCCACGCCCTTTTGATGACGAGTTCCGCCGACGGCCTGCTGTTGCCGCGTTCCCTGACCGATCTGTACGGTCACCTGCGCGACTTCTTCGTCGTGGAGGGCGACGGGGCCACCGTCGGCTGCGGGGCCCTGTCCATCATTTGGGAGAACATGGCCGAAGTGCGCTCGCTGGCTGTGGCCGCCCATGCGCGCCGGAAGGGATGCGGTCGGCTGATTGTGGAAGCCTGCATCGCCGAAGCCCGCGAGCTGGACATCCACCGCCTGTTTGCCCTGACCTACCAGCTGCCCTTCTTCAATGCGCTCGGCTTTTCCATTGTGGAAAAGGAAGTGCTGCCCCAGAAGGTTTGGGTGGACTGCGTGAATTGCCCCAAATTCCCGGACTGCGACGAAACGGCGGTCCTGCTGGAAATCTAACCCGCCTCGCGGGACGTTGCCGTCCCCGAAGGAGCCTTTTACATGCGTATTACGAATCTCAAACCTCTGATCAGCGAAGAAGCCATCCAGACGCGCGTCAAGGAAATGGCCGGAGAGATCAGCACACTTTATAAA
>ERZ1673751.1618-NODE-1618-length-13266-cov-8.057604_pt1 | contig 13266 bp, 10 predicted proteins | sample MGYA00580202_ERZ1673751 | MGnify/ENA primary metagenome ERZ1673751 (study PRJEB41218, sample SAMN15661780) | gut metagenome | host: Homo sapiens | place: Canada: London | collected 2015-08-20/2019-03-30 | study: EMG produced TPA metagenomics assembly of... | reverse complement strand
GCCGTCGCCCTCCATCTGTGCCCGCAGGAGCGAGTCTTCGGGCGAGGGCATCACCAGCACCTTGCTGGTGCGGGTGCTGTCCGATGTGGCGAGCGTGCGCGCCACGGGAGTTTTGCCCTCCATGATCAGCGCGATATGCTGGTTGTAGGTGAGCATGTCGTTCATCATGCGCTCCATCGAGTCGAGCCGGATGATGTTCTGCACGAGGCTTTCGCGCGAACGGTCTGCCTCGGTGCGGTATCCCGGCAGGAATTCCAGGATCGGGGAGTAGGCCACCAGCGACAGGACGAGGATGAACAGCAGCAGCACGAACGACAGGAAGGCCGCGAAGATGCTGGCCGGCGAGAGGTGCATGTGCCACTCCTCGCTGTTGTCCGTGGCATTGAGCATGTTGAAACGGCGTTTGCGGAAAAGCCCGCGCCACCATGCCCGTATGGATTTGAAAAATCTCATCGGTTTATGACATTATGAATGCAAAGATAACCAATTTCATAGAAAACCTTTGCGGAACGCGCCGAATTTTTTAACTTTGTGATCGTTTAGAATCAACGCAAAAAACAGCTGAAAAGTATGGTAAAACCTACATTACTCGTCCTCGCCGCAGGTATGGGCTCCCGTTACGGTTCGCTCAAGCAGATGGACGGAGTCGGCCCTAACAACGAGGCCATCATAGATTATTCGGTCTACGACGCCATCCGCGCCGGTTTCGGCAAGGTCGTTTTCGTCATCCGCCACTCTTTCGAAAAGGAGTTCCGCGAGGTCTTCTCCGCGGAGCGTTTCGGCGGCCGCATCGCCGTGGAGTTCGTGTTCCAGGAGCTGGACTACCTGCCCCAGGGGGCTGCTGTTCCCGAAGGGCGCGTCAAGCCGTGGGGCACCAACCACGCCGTGATGATGGCGGCGGACGCCATCCGCGAACCCTTCGCCGTGATCAATGCCGACGACTTCTACGGTGCCGAAGCCTACAAGACCATCGGGGACTACCTTTCGCAGTTGGGCGAGAGCCGGAACCGCTACTGCATGGTCGCCTACGACCTCGACAAGACCCTTTCGGACAACGGTACCGTTTCGCGCGGCGTCTGCGGCGTGGATGCTGCGGGCAACCTCACCTCGATGGTCGAGCGCACGCAGATCGAACGCATGCCCGACGGCAGGATCGTCTTCCACGACGGCGGCGCCGACGAAGTACTGGCCGAGGACACGCCGGTGTCGATGAACCTCTTTGGCTTCACCCCCGATTTCTTCACCTATTCCAGGGAGTATTTCAAGACGTGGCTCGCCCGCAACAAGGAGAACCTCAAGGCCGAGTTCTATATCCCGACGATGGTCAACAAACTCGTCGGCGAAGGCACGGCCTCGTTGCGTGTGCTCCGCTCGGCGGCGCAGTGGCACGGCGTCACCTACAAGGAGGACAAACCCGCGCTGGTGGCCTCGATCGAGAAGATGATCGCCGAGGGCAAATATCCCCGCAACCTCTGGGCATAATTGCCGGTTGCGGCATCGCATATGCAAAAGGGCGGATGAAAACATCCGCCCTTTTGCATATTGCTTGTGCAGTGCCGTTTGGCAGCCGGCTTCGGAAAGCCTGATGTGCCTTCGGTTTGGCCGGCTCCCGCGGCGGCTCAGTCCAGGAAACCTTCCCTGACCAACTGCTCCCGGATGCGCGTCCAGTCCGCTACGGGGCGTTTCACACCGTCCACGAACCGGATCGGGCAGCCGAGGCTGCTGTCGTCGATGTAGAGGTCGGCGTGGACTTTCGGCGAGGATGTCCAGCGCTGCTGCGAGGGGTTCTCGTTCACGGCGTAGAGCGGGATTCCCCGCTCGCGGAACCACCGGATCGCGTCGTCGAGCAGCTTGCCGTGGCGCATCGTGTAAAGTATCAGGCGGCAACCGTTGTCCGTAAGTTCTTTCAGTACGGGAACCGCCCCGGCGTCGTCGCCGATTTCGGGATATGCGTGTGTCACGACCGTTCCGTCGAAATCGACGGCGATCAATGCATTGCGTATAGCCATTTATTCCTTGTTCCTAATTCTACGTCCGATTTTGCTGAAGAAAAGTTTCAGGCGCTTGCGGTAGCTGGTCTCCTTGTAATCGTCGTAACCATACCCGTATCCGTACCCGTAACCATATCCGTACCCATAGCCGTAACCGTATCCGTGGCGGCGGGTGCGCGTGCCGTTGAGTACGACGCACATGTTGCGGAATTTCTTCTCGCGGTAAAGCCGTTCGATGTCGGGCAGCTGCCGGCGGTCGAGCACGCCTTCGCGCACGATATAGATACAGAGGTCAGCCAGCCGGTCGGTGATGACCGCGTCGGCGACAGACATGGCCGGGGTGCTGTCGATGAATACATAGTCGTAGCTCTCCCGCAGCTCTGCGATCAGTTTGTCCAGGCGATCCGAAAGCAGCATCTCCGTGGGGTTGGGCGGCTGGATGCCGGCGCAGATCACGTCGAGATTCTTGTGTACGTCCATCGGCGTAATCAGTTCGCCGATGTCGGTGATCGTCCCGGCCAGGTAGCTCGTGATGCCTTTCTTGCTGTTGCTGCGGCCCAGTGTCGTGGAGAGCGCGTGGCGGCGCAGGTCGAGGTCGATCAGTACGACCCGCTTCCCGGCCGTGGCGAGCGTCATCGCCAGGTTCATCGCCACGAACGTCTTGCCCGCATGGGGGTCGGACGAAGTGAAGAGCACGCACTTGATCTCCTTGCCCGACGATACGTTCATGAAGGTCATGTTCGAACGCAGGATGCGGAAAGCCTCGGACAATGCGTCGCGGCCGGTTTCCCGGACGACGATGCCGCCCTTGTTCTCGCCTTCGAGGAAGGGAATGTCACCCAGGAACGGGGCGCTGATGTTCTCTTCGATGTCCTTGCGGCCGCGGATGGTCGTGTCGAGCATGCCGATCAGGTAGATGATGCCGAAGGGGATCGCAAGGCCGGCCAGCAGGCTGATGCCCAGGATGATCATCGAACGGGGCGACACGGGCCTGGGGCTGCCGTATGCCTGGTCGATCGTACGCGAATTGCTTTCGGCGACGGCATAGTTGAGCTGCGTCTCCTCCTGTTTGTTGAGCAGGTAGAGGAACAGCTCCTCCTTGATCTTCTGCTGGCGCATGATGTCTAACAGGACTTTCTCCTGCGACGGCATGGTGGATATGCGGTGATTGGCCAGCGCCTCCTCCTTGCGCATGTTCGAAAGCTGTATTTCGAGCGTCGAGACGTGCGAGTTGAGCGAAGCGATGATCGAGCGGCGCACGGCAGCCAGCACGTTGTCCATGTCCTGGATCACGGGGTTGCGTTCCGAACTGTTTTCGAGCAGTTTCTGGCGGCGCAGGATGGCGTCGTTATATTCGGTGATCTGGGCGACGATCCCGTTGTTGGTCAGCGAGGCGACCATCGGGATCAGATCCCCCGCGTGCGACGGGTCGTCGAGGTAGTCGCGGATGTAGTTGGCGACGCTGATCTGGTTTTCGATCGAAAGCCCTTCGACCTTGAATTTGCTGCTCTCTGTGATGGATCGGGTAGCCTCCGAGGTGATGTCGATCATCTGGTTGCTCTTTTTGATCCCCTCGATTTCGCTGTCCACGACGCCCAGTTCCCGCCCGATGGCCAGCATACGCTCCTTGATAAAGGCGTTCGTCACGACCGATACCTGCCGCTTGTCGGCGATGGCGTCCTCTTCGTACACGGCGATCAGCGTGTTGATCACGTCCTCGGCACGCTTGGGCACGGAGCTGTTCATCGAGATGGTGACGATCGACGCCTGTTTGTTGGCCACGTCGCTCTTTACGGTGGCGCGGTAGGCGTTCGTCGTGACCATCGGCGAACTCTTGGTGACGGTGATGGGCCTGTCCACGTAGGTCGAGTCCATGAACGGCGTCTTGTGTACGACCATCTGCCCCAGCGGGGTGGGGATCGTGTCGCCGTACTGGGCGCGGATGACCCTGCGCTTCTCCTGCTTGGTGAGGTACTTGTCGTCGAAGTCCGCCAGCTTGATCCGGCCGTCCTCGAGTTCGGTCACCTCCAGCGAAAGGCGCTGGTTGTCGTCGTCGATGAAATCGACCTCGATGGGCGAGCGGCCGTAGAGGTCGAGCGTCCGCAGCCCGTCCCGTACGGAATAGTTGACCGTCAGGTGGAGGCGCTTCACCACCTCCGACATCAGCCTGTGCGACTGGAGGATGTAGACCTCGTTGTCGACGTTGCGGCGGTTCTGGAAACCTACCAGGTCGCTGAAAACGCCCAGCTCCATGTCGCCGCCCTTGCGGCTGTCCTTTACGAGGATGGTGGCCGTACGGCTGTATATCTTCGGGGTGCTGGCCAGGTAGTAATAGGCCACGCCGAGGCAGATGAGCACCGACAAGGCGAACCAGTACCAGTTGGCCAGAACCATCTGTAACAGGTCGTGCAGCGTGAGGCCGCTGCCGTTTTCGTACTCGTCGTTCTGCAGGTGTTGCTGCTGGTTGTTGTATTCGGTCATGGCCCGGCTTATTTGGTTAAGGTTATGATAAGCGTCGCCACGGAGATGGCCGTACCTACGAGCGAGAGGTAGAAGTTGCGGTTCTGGCTGATTTCACCGGCCTGTGCCTTATATTTATTGGGCTTGACGTAGATCACGTCGTTCTGCTGGATGTAGAACGCCGGCGAGTTGAAGAGGTCTTTCGACGTGAGGTCGAGGTATTCGATCGTGCGCACGCCGTTCACTTCGCGGGCCACGGCCACGTCCGTACGGATGCCGTAGATCGTCAGGTCGCCGGCCATGGCCAGGGCGTCGAAGATCGAGATCTTGTCGCGCGTGACGTCGTACTGTCCCGGGCGGGCTACTTCGCCGACGACCGAAATCTTCATGTCGGCGAACTGCACGTTGACCGACGGGTCGTTGATATACCCGCCCTCGACGATCTTGTCGGCGATGAGCTGCGCCAGTTCGCTGCGGGTTTTTCCCTTGCAGTCGATCTTCCCGATCACGGGCATGTCGAGCATGCCGTTCTCGTCCACCGTGCGGATCTGCAGCGACTGGTTGGTCGCCGAACTGTACGAGGCGACTCCCGTCACGGAACTCAGCGAGGTCGACGAGTTGAACGGCACGGCCAGTTCGGGGTCTTTGCTGTTGACCACGATCGTCAGCCGGTCGAGGGGCTTGATCCGTATCTGGCCGCTTTCGGCGATTTGTTCGGGCGTAAACGGGTTCGCGTCCTGCAGGTACCAGGCACGTTTCTGCGAGGCACATGACGAGACCAGCAGGGCCAGGATGACCGGGACTAAGAGGCGGTAATGCTTCATTTTTACTAAGGCGTTTTATATCGTGCGCAAAGGTAGTAATTTTTGTGAAATAAACCTACATGTGCCCCTTGCTATTTTGTCCCTATTGCACCGGATTCGGTCGCCGCCCGGATTTTTTCCGGAAAAAAGCGTACATTTGACATCCCGGAATCCGGATTCCGCATTAAAATATGGAAATTATGTTGCATCCCGAGTGGAGTTACCAGGCTGTAATCTATGAAATGAACGTGCGCCAGCTGACGCGCGAAGGCACCCTCAGGGCCGCCGCCGCGAAGCTCGGCTTCTTGCGCGACATGGGCATCGACGCCGTGTGGCTGATGCCCGTCTATCCGATCGGCGCCGAGGGGCGCAAGGGCTCGCTGGGCTCTTACTATTCGATCCGCGACTATTGCGCCGTCGACCCCGGGCTGGGGACGATGGGGGATTTCGATGCGTTTGTCGCCGAGGCGCACCGCCTGGGCATGAAGGTGCTGCTGGACTGGGTCGCCAACCATACGGCGCGCGACGCCCGCTGGGTCGGCGAGAAGCCTGCCGACTGGTATGAGCGCGATGCCGCGGGGGCGCCCGCCGTGCCCTGGGACTGGACGGACACCGCCAAACTCAACTATGCGAACCGCGACGTGTGGCGGGCCGAGGCCGACGCCATGGAGTTCTGGGTGCGCCGGCACGCCGTCGACGGTTTCCGCTGCGACATGGCGATGCTCGTGCCCGTGGAGTTCTGGAATGAAACTGCCCGCCGCCTGCGGAAGGTGAACCCCGACCTGTTCCTGCTGGCCGAGGCCGAGGAGCCTTACCTCTTCGAAGCGGGTGCCTTCGACGCCTGCTATGCCTGGGAGATGCACCACCTGATGAACGACGTGGCGCAGCAGAAGGTGCGCGTGACCGCCCTGCGCGACTACATTTATGCCGACCGTAACCGTTACCCGCAGTCCGCCATGCGCCTGGTGTTCACCTCCAACCACGACGAGAATTCGTGGAACGGCTCGGAGTTCACGCGCATGGGCGGCGCCCGCGAGATCATGGCCGCCTTCACGTTCGTCGTGCCGCGCGGCCTGCCGCTGGTCTATACCGGGCAGGAGATCGGCTACGACCATTCGTTCGCCTTCTTCGACCGCGACCCGATCCCCTCCTACGCGGCCAATTCGTTCACGGATTTCTACCGCCGCCTGGCCGGGCTCCGGCATGCCAACCCTGCGCTCGCCGCCGGGGAGGCGGGCGGCGAGATGGTTGAGATACGCAACAACGCCGAGGATTGCCTGATGACCTTCGTGCGCGAAGTGAAGGGCAACCGCGTCGTCGCCGTGATGAACCTCTCGCCCTACGCCATCCATGCCGATTATTACACGGGTATCTATGCCGGCATGTACACCGATGCCATGACGGGCGTTGCCTGCGAACTGCGCGGGCATGTCGAGGAGGACATGGCGCCGTGGAGCTACCGCATCCTGACGCGCTGACCCCTGCGGCCGCGGAGGCCGCGGAGGCAGCGGCCGCATCCCCGCCCGATCCCTGCCCGATGCCTGGCTGCTTCCCCGCCCGATGCCCGGCTGCGGCCTGCAAACCCGGCCCGGGGCGCCCGCTCGGGGCCGGCGTACCGTTTTTATCCGCCGCGGAATACGAATCCCCGCGCGGTCGCGTTCCTTTTATGGAATTTTTCCTATTTTTGCCCATGATTATGAAACGCTTCCTTCTCCTCTGTCTGCTGTTCGTCCCGTGCCTCGCGGCACAGGCCGAAACCTACCGCGTCGAAGACATCCCCAATGTCCAGCGCGCCGACCGCACGCGTTACGTCTCGAACCCCGACGGGATACTCTCGGACGAGGCCGTGGCGCATATCGACCGTTTGTGCGCTGCGCTGCGCGAGCGGGCCGTCGCCCAGGTCGCCGTGGTCGCCGTGGACGATATCGCGGGCGGCGACGTCTTCGAATTCGCCATAGACCTCTTCTCCGCATGGGGCGTAGGGCAGGCCCGCAACGACAACGGGCTGGGTATCCTGCTGGTCAAAGACCGCCGCGAGATCCGTTTCGTCACGGGCGGCGGGCTGGAGGGCGTGCTGCCCGATGCGATCTGCAAGCGCATCCAGCTCAAATACATGCTCCCGGCATTCCGCCAGGGCGATTACAGCCTCGGCATGGTGCAGGGGGTCGAAGCCGTGTCGCAGCTGCTCGAAGGGAGCGAACTGGATCTGGGCGGCACCGATACGGTCGGCGACGAGCTGCCCGCATGGGCGGTTTTCCTGATCGTCACCGGGTTCGTCGTGGTGCCGATGGGCGTGATCCTGCTGGGTTACTACGCCCGCAAGCGTTGCCCGAAATGCCATAAACTGACACTCCGGCAGCAGTCGAGCGACATCCTGAAGGTGACGCCCAACTACCGGCTGGTCGAATATACCTACGTCTGCTCGAATTGCGGCGCCGTGGTCAAACGGCAGGCCAAAAACCTGCGCGACGACAATTTCGGCGGTGGCGCGGGCGGCGGTATGATTATCGGGGGACGTGGTTTCGGCGGCTTCGGCGGCGGGTCGCGCGGCGGTGGTTTCGGCGGCGGCTCGTTCGGTGGCGGCGGTGCCGGCTCGCGCTGGTAAAGGCCGCAGGGCGTGCAGGGCGGCTTTGCCGGTTGCGGGCGGCTGTTTGCCGGACAAAGGCTGGCTTTGCGGGCGGACGGGATGCCTTTCCGGTTTGGAGGGGATAAGATTGGAATGAATTTAAAACATGATATTATGAAGAAATGGATTTGGATTGGAGTCGTCGCCGTCGTGGTGATCTTCTTCTACGCAACGTACAACGGATTTGTCAATAAGGAGGAGGGGCTGAAGACCGCGTGGTCGAACGTCGAAACGCAGTACCAGCGCCGTGCCGACCTGATTCCCAACCTGGTGAACACGGTCAAGGGCTATGCCGCACACGAGTCGCAGACTTTCGAGGCCGTAACCGAGGCCCGTGCGAAAGCCACCTCGATCAACCTTTCGGCCGACGACCTCACGCCCGGGAAGCTCGCCGAGTTCCAGCAGGCGCAGGCGCAGGTGCGCTCGGCGCTGGGGCGCCTGATTGCCGTGTCGGAGAGTTATCCCGACCTGAAGGCCAACCAGAATTTCCTCGAACTGCAAGCGCAGCTCGAAGGCACCGAGAACCGTATTTCAGTGGCCCGCAAGGAGTTCAACGAAGTGGCCAAGACCTACAACGTCGCCGTGCGCCGCTTCCCGGCCAATCTGGTGGCCAAGTTGTTCGGGTTCGGGCAGAAGCCCTACTTCGAGGCTGCCGAAGGCACCGAAACCGCACCCCGGGTGCAGTTTTAGCCCGGCTCCGGGTAGAAAGCAAAGGGACGGGACGCGCCAGCGTATCCCGTTCCTTTTATGTTGCCGGCGCCTGCCTACTTACGGCTCCCGAGAATCCGGAGCAGGTAGAGGAACAGGTTGATGAAGTCCAGGTAGAGGGTCAGCGATCCCAGCAGTGCGATTTTCTGCGTCGATTCGTCCACGACTTCGGCGTTCATCACCATCTTCTTGATCTTCTGCGTGTCATAGGCCGTGAGGGCGACGAACACCAGCACGCCGATGTAGGTTATCACCCACATCATCGTTTCGCTGCGCAGGAAAAGGTTCACCACCGTTGCGATGATGATGCCGATAAGCGCCATGTAACCCATGTTCCCGATGCCCGAGAGGTCGCGCTTGGTGAAATACCCGAACAACGCCATGGCGCCGAACGTGCCGGCCGTTACGAAGAAGGTCGATGCGATGGACGATGCGGTGTAGAGCAGGAAGATCGAAGCCAGCGTCGCGCCGTTGAGGATCGAGTAGGCAATGAACATCAGCGTCGCCGTGAGGAACGACATGCGGAAGATGAACGACGAGAGGATGATGACCAGCGCCAGTTCGGCGATGATCAGGCCGAAGAATGCGACTTTGCTGCCGAAGATGGCATTGAGCAGCGTCGGCGAGTCGGAGACCGTCAGGGCCGTTGCGCCCGTGATGAAGAGGGCCATCGTCATCCATAGGTAGACGTTGCGGAACAGGGTGGTGTTCTCGGACTTGTCAGCCCTGCGCACGCCGGCTGTCTTGCTGTAATTGGTGCTTGTTTCCATAAAGTTTTCCTGTGTATACCTGAAATTACGTTTCGTTGCGGTTTTTCCGCTGTCGGCGCAAAGGTAACGATTAAATCGGAGTTTTCGGGCAAAGCCGCGTAAATTTCACGGCCGGCCGCCGGGGATGCGGTGCGGCTACATCCCTTTTTTTATGCCGGCCCGGATCAGGAGGATATTTACGGGCAGCGCCACGAGGAACCCGCATGCCATGGCGACCTGCATCGTGAACCAGAATACGAACGAGGTGCGGGGCATTGCCTCACCGCCGTTGAGCGCGAAGATCGCCACGGCCATCCAGCCGTACATGCCGGCCTGCCATGCCGTGAGCGAGAGTATGTCGGCTTTGGCGGCACGGCGTATCGCTTCACCGCGCGGGAGCGTGCGTTCCATGCCCCGGATCGCGGCGTACTGGAACCCGATGCCGAATGCCAGGGCCAGGAGGTAATCCACGACCCATGTCCCTGCCAGTATGCTTCCGCCTATGGCTACCGGGACGAAGAAGAGGAACCATTCGCCGACGATATCGGCCAGTGTACACCCCGCCCCGCAGTGGAGCGTCGACAAGACGACCGACTGCCACCGCGGCCGCCCTTTCATCCCCGGCATATCACTCATCCCGTCCATGCCTTCCATAGTCCCGGACATGTTCGGCTCGTTTGTCATCCCGGGCATGTCCGTCCCGTCTGCCATTCCCGGCATGCTCGCTCCGTTTGCCATGTCCGGTATGCCCGCCTCATCTGCCATGCCCGCTTTGAGCGCCGTCCCTTTCATTCCAGGCATATCTTCCGCCCCGTCCGCTCCTGTCGTGGGTTCGTTCTCCATCTGCATCCCGGTCATCGCCGGTTCCGGCATGTTCATGGCCGGTTCCGGCTCCGAGACCTTCCATGGATCCGTCCCCGCTACGGACAGGTCTTTCCGTCGGCCCGTGCCGGGCTTTCTGTTCTCCGTTTCCTGCCCGGCGCTGCCAACCTTCCGTTCGTTTCCGTTTTCCCCGATGCCGCCGCCTTTTGCCGGCTCGCTGATTTTCACTAAGCCTTTCTGCTTTCCGGTGCCGTCGTTTTGCACGGGCATGTGCCGTGCGGCGCGTCCGAAGGCGAAATAGGCCCATAGCCCGAAAAAACTGGCCCAGAGGGCGGTGAGTACCCATACGCTTTCCATAATGCGCATCGGTTGCCGGCGCGTACGCAGGTCGGCCGCGACGATGAGCGCCGAGCCGATGCCGCCCGCTACGAACAGGACTGCCAGATAATAGAATTGCTGCATGACGAGATGTTTTTTTCCGTCATACAGCAATTTATATACCGCACCGCGCTTCTGTCCTTCCGTCGAAGCCGGGCGGGGAATTCAGCCGGGTCGGCTTCGGCAGGAACCGAAATATTGGTTTCGTAGACCCCGAACTGGGTGCGCTCGAATAACTCAGGGCATCAAATCCAATGTGACGATCACCGGATTGGCATAGCCGTTTTCCTCCCGTTGGCCGAACAATTCCGCTTGCATGCCGGGGGATAACCTGGCTTCGTCGAGCACACCTGTAATCCGGTTCCCGGCCACGTCTACCGGGCCGTTCATTACCGTGGCGAACAGTCCGTTCCTGTCTGGCTCGTTTTTCCCGAACGTGATACCGACCAGTCCCGTTATGGTACGGTGCGTATCCTTGTCGTAAACCACCAGGTAGGGCATGCGTTTGGCGGTGATGCCGATTCCTGCATAACGGTCTGTCTCCCAGAATTGACCGTTGAAATAGGTGTATTCGTCCCTGTATTGTTTTATAAACCTTTCGAAATTGCCCCTGCACAGTTTTTCATAGTCGCCGGGAAGCGCATGGGAAGGAATGTCGAAAATATATTTTGCATATAATTTTTTATCCCGGAGCATGTATACTGCCGGCCGGAATGCCTTTTTGTAGATAACATCTTCGTCGAAGCCCTGCAAATCGTATTTGTTGCTGAAATCCATCGAGTACTTGTTTTTATAGACTTTTGCCCGAATATCCCCCTCGGGGCCTATCTCGAGCAATTCGTAGTTTTTCAGCGAATCGCATTTGGAATTATCCCCGCCGACGGCATAAATGGCAGAACCGTCGCGGCCCGACTCTATCTCATAAATTGAGTAGGGCAGGCGTACCGATCTTATAAATGTTCCGTCGGGATTGTAATAGAGAAGTTTATGGCCGAACATGTCGAACACCGTCACGGAAGAATCCGATACGATGAAATCCGTCGGTTCGATAAACTCTCCGGGGCCGCGGCCTCTGCGTCCTATACGATTGCGGAATTTACCCTCTTCGTCGAATACGAACAGGGCTTTTTGCAGGTGCCGGTCCAGTATGTAGTACTTTTTATTCCGGCATGATAATTTATATACTTCGCCGACAAGGCATTCTTCCGATGTCTCGAGGCGGGTGAATTTATGGTTGCGGACAATGCTGTCCAAATCCGGCGTGTCGTTGTTTGTGGCTATTTTAATTGTAGTAGCCCGGCTCTCGTCAATACGATGATCCGCAGATTGTGGTGCGCCGCAGCCTGTAAAATATCCGGCCGTAATACAGGTTATAACAATTACTGCTGTCCGATTCATAGCCTCACATCTGAATTTCATTTCCGTTATCCGGGTGCCGTCATTCCATCGTCACGCACATATTTTCGAAGTCGATCCGTATCCGGCGCACATCGACGATGTTGTTCATCTGCCCGTCATAACCGGGCACCTCCGCCGTATGCATGTCCTCCGTGTCGAAAACGACCCGCACCTCCGGCAGGATCACCTCCCGCGATCCTATCTTCGCGCAAATGCCGCCGAGTGCATGGTAACGGTATTCCGCTGCCCCGGCCGCGGTTATTTCCGACCCCTTGCGGACGGGGCCCAGTTCCGGGAGCGACGATGCGTGTTCCGCATAGAACTTGCCCGATAAGCGGGGTTTGGCGTTCATCCCCGTGTCCCAGTGCATCATCGCCGGAATCCCGTTCAGTTCCAGCCACAGGTAGGGGATGTTGTCTTTCAGCATGAAGTTGGCAATCCCGGTTTGCGGTTGCTTCCCGGTGTCGAACGTGATGGTTCCGTGCTCTACATCCACGGTCAGGGCCGATAGTTTCCTCAGCGTCGAAATCCCCAGCATCGCCCGGATCCGTGTGATGCCCGAATCGGCGGTCGCTTCCCGATTCCGTGCCGCCAGACCGTCGGGGAAGACACAGCAAATCTCGTTTTTGAGGGTGATGGATCCGATTTGCAGGGAGTCGAGAATTCCCAGTTTCATGTAAGATGCCGGGGACATCCGCAGTGAATCCTGAAATATCCGGACACCCAGTTCGTCGGCCAGGCTCTGGTCTATCGAAGTATATTCGGCCCCGATATCCAGCAGGGTTTTCACGCTTTTGCCGCAATAGCCTGCGTTCAGGTAAAATAGGCCGTCCTCCAACTCCATGCCGACCGTGCCGGGGGAACCCTCCCGCGAGCGGTCGATCACCTCCGTCCGGGGCAGCCGGGCTATCTTCCGGCATTGCTCCAGCCCCGAGGCAATCCCCTTCCGGGTCTGGTCGTCGAGGTAGGGGGCGTCGTAGGCCAGCATATAGGTGAATACAGAATCCATTTTCGCATAGGCACGCATAGAGGCAAAATTCTTGGCAGCCAGCATCCTGTACATGACGGCTTGTCCCCCGAGCTGTCCGCCGTATTTGGCCAGCAGCTCTTCGATAGCGGCCACCCCTTCGGCCGGCCTGTTGAAATATGCTCCCAGGAATGCGCCGGAAATCAGGCGGATAACCTCGGACAGGTCGTCGTGGCGGGTGTCGTAAAGGGATTTGGCATCGAACCATTTTTCCTGGTTGATGTATTGGAAAATTTGCTGGTCATACTCCTCCTGGGCATAAGTATGGACGGAAGCGCCCAGAATCGGGAAAATGAGCAGCCCG
>ERZ1673751.1607-NODE-1607-length-13368-cov-3.762338_pt1 | contig 13368 bp, 7 predicted proteins | sample MGYA00580202_ERZ1673751 | MGnify/ENA primary metagenome ERZ1673751 (study PRJEB41218, sample SAMN15661780) | gut metagenome | host: Homo sapiens | place: Canada: London | collected 2015-08-20/2019-03-30 | study: EMG produced TPA metagenomics assembly of... | reverse complement strand
ATCAATTGTGTTGACTGCACGAAGTGCAACCGCATAATCGTAAGTTCTTTCGTCACCCATAACACCAACGGAACGCATGTTAGTGAGGGCTGCGAAATACTGGTTTGGCATCCATGCTGGAGCCTTATCGTTAGCTTTCTTGTACTCAGCTACGGCCTTGTCAACCTCTGAACGGTAGATAAAGTCAGCGTCCTGAACGATACGAACCTTATCAGCTGTTACCTCGCCGATAATTCTGATTCCAAGTCCCGGACCTGGGAATGGCTGACGGAATACAAGATGTTCTGGTATTCCAAGTTCAAGACCAGCCTTACGAACCTCATCTTTGAAAAGGTTGCGGAGTGGCTCGATGATTTCCTTGAAATCAACGAAATCAGGAAGTCCTCCTACATTGTGGTGAGACTTGATTACGGCTGATTCACCGCCAAGTCCGCTCTCTACAACGTCTGGATATATAGTTCCCTGTGCAAGGAAGTCAACTGCACCAATCTTCTTGGCTTCTTCCTCAAATACACGGATAAACTCTTCACCGATAATCTTTCTCTTAGCTTCTGGCTCAGTAACGCCTGCCAGCTTAGAGTAATATCTTTCCTGTGCATTAACTCTTATAAAGTTAAGGTCGAACTGTCCTTCTGGTCCAAATACGCTCTCAACTTCATCGCCTTCATCTTTACGAAGAAGACCGTGGTCTACGAATACACATGTAAGCTGCTTTCCAATAGCTCTTGAAAGAAGTCCGGCTGCAACAGATGAATCAACACCACCTGAAAGAGCAAGTAAAACCTTGCCACTGCCAACCTTCTCACGGATTTCCTTAATTGTATTCTCAACAAATGCATCCATCTTCCATGTTCCGGCACAACCGCATACTCCACGAACAAAGTTGTGAAGCATCTTGGTTCCTTCCTGAGTATGAAGAACCTCTGGGTGGAACTGGATTGCATAAAGATTCTTCTCTGTGCACTCTGCTGCAGCAACTGGGCAGTCTGCTGTATGAGCAACAATCTTGAATCCTGGTGCAACCTGTGAGATGTAGTCAAAATGGCTCATCCACACAATAGTCTTCTCTGATACATCTGAGAATAAAGCACTGCTCTTATCTACAAATGTTTCTGTCTTTCCATACTCTCTTACTGGTGCCTTCTCAACCTTGCCACCAAGCACATGCTGCATAAGCTGTGCGCCATAGCAAAGACCAAGTACAGGTACACCAAGTTCAAAAAGTTCTTTAGTACATGTTGGCGCGCCATCTTCATAACAGCTGTTAGGACCACCCGTAAGGATAATTCCTTTAGGGTTCATGGCCTTAATCTGCGCCAGGTCTGTCTTGTAAGAATAGATCTCACAATATACATTACATTCACGGACACGGCGCGCAACCAGCTGGTTGTACTGACCGCCGAAGTCAATGACAATAACTTTCTCCTGATCCATGATCAATCTCCAATCTTGTGTATTTATATATACATTATAGTTAAACTTGCCACTTATGACAAGCCTTAATTCTCCCCAATTCCTATCTTGCTAATTCTCATCCAGACAATCCTTATCTATGCATCTTTCTCCCCAATTCTCTTCTTTACATAAGAATCCATCTTCTCTCTGACCATCGCCATCTTTCTGTTGGTCTCCTCATTATCAGAATGAAAATGCATAAGCTTTGCAAGATAGCCCTGTTCCACAGTAATCCGCACGCTCTCATCATACACAAGCTCATAAGCAAGTGATACATGACCAATAACAGTATCAGCCGGTGTGCGTCTTATTGCTTTGAGTATACAGTGTTCCTCATCAAACGCTTCTAACACTTCATCTGTAATATCACTCTTCATCAGTTCTTCAGTCGTAGTGTTATATATTTCTTCAAGTGGAGTATCAATATTAACCTTAAATATATCAACCTTATCAGCGTCACGAAGCACATTGCAGAATGCCTGCTCGCGGCGATTAAGTCCTTGCGGAATTCTATACATATTGTGACACCTTATTGCAAGTTCAAGCATTTCCATGTCCGATTTATTCAATCTGTCATACAGAAATACTCCATCAGAACTATATCGGTCCTCTAATGCTCCTGGCTTGTAGCCTGTACATTTGACCATTCCATTAAGAAAAGTACTGATAAGACCATCTTTGAACAACAGGTCTGCACCGAATTTTGCATGGTCAACAGAGTCCGCATCTGAAAATGTGTTATAACGCTTTATCTGTTCAAATCTTCCAACATCATGAAGCATTCCGGATAACCATGCCAGCTCAACATCATAGGCACACATTCCAGCTGCCTTTGCAATTCTTTCGCACAAAGCTGCAACTCTGTAAGTGTGGTCAATTTTTAATTTAATCTTAGGGTCATCTGCATTATAAGCTGCTGTGTATTCTGCAAATGCTTTCTTAACATGCACTCTGTCAACATACACACGGTTTATCTTGGCATTTTCATAATAACCTTCAACATCAGCAACCTTTCCCTCATTCCATGTGTCTATAATATCAGGCACATCAGATAAAGAATGGCACACAACTGAAGTCAGTCTTCGGATGTCATCGTTAATCTCAATAGTATCAGGTATATGAATCACCTTCATGCCTGCTGCATGTCCTGCTTTAATGCCATTAATACTGTCCTCAATGACTACACATTCTGACGGTTCACAGCCAATAAAGCCTGCTGCCCTTAAGAATATGTCCGGCTCAGGCTTTCCATGCTCAACCTCATCTCCATATACAACACCAGAAAGATAATCCCATGCTCCTATTCTGTGAAGACTCTTTTCAGCACTTGATTTCTGTGTTGAAGTTGCAACAGCACATTTGAGTCCATTATCCTTAATATAATCAAGCAGCATATGAAGCCCCGGCTTAACCGGAACTTCCTCTGTCTCCCTGATTTTGTAAACATGGTCTGTGCGCATTGTCCGCATTTCCCAGTAATCCTGCTCTCCATGATAATAATCATCAAAAAAGCTCTGACTAAGCTTTGCCGGTGCACCTTTAAAACTGTCGATAAGCCATAATGGCATCTCTACATTTTTCTGGGAAGCTGCCCACAGCCAGCCAAGATTAGACTGATTTTCCGTATCAATCATAACTCCGTCCATATCAAAGATAATCCCTTTTATCATAACTGCCTCCATTCAACTCCCCAAAATATCAAACCGACATACCTTGCATACATTTCCCAGATATCCGTTTCTTCATTTCCTGATCTTACTTCTCTTCCAGATACTTCTTAACATACTGTCCGGTATAAGACTTCTTAACCTTAACAATCTCCTCTGGTGTTCCCTTGGCAATAACAGTTCCACCGCGGTCGCCGCCTTCCGGTCCCATATCTATAATATAATCTGCTGTCTTAATAACATCAAGATTATGTTCAATAACAACTACAGTGTTGCCACCCTCTGCAAGCCTGTGAAGGATATTGACAAGCTTGTGGACATCGGCAAAATGCAGACCGGTTGTAGGCTCATCAAGAATATATATAGTCTTTCCTGTGCTTCTTCTTGAAAGCTCTGTTGCAAGCTTGATTCTCTGTGCCTCACCACCTGAAAGCTCAGTTGATGGCTGTCCAAGCTTGACGTAAGACAAGCCAACCTCGTTGAGAGTCTCAATCTTTCTTCTTATGCTTGGCACATTTTCAAAGAAATCAACTGCATCCTCAATAGTCATGTCAAGAACATCATATATGCTCTTATCCTTGTATTTTACTTCAAGAGTTTCTCTGTTGTAACGCTTACCCTCGCAGACTTCACAAGGTACATACACATCCGGCAGGAAATGCATCTCTATCTTGATAATACCGTCACCGGAGCATGCCTCACATCTTCCACCTTTAACATTAAAGCTGAATCTTCCCTTCGTATATCCTCGTTCCTTCGCGTCCTTAGTCGTTGCAAACAGGTCTCTTATCATGTCAAATACACCTGTATAGGTTGCCGGATTAGACCTTGGTGTTCGTCCAATTGGTGACTGGTCAATATTAATGACCTTATCAAGCTGCTCTATTCCGTCAATTCCATCATGGTCGCCTGCAATACATCTCGCCCTGTTAAGCGACTTTGCAAGGTGCTTGTAAAGAATCTCATTAACAAGTGAACTCTTGCCTGAGCCTGACACACCTGTTACGCATGTGACAACTCCAAGCGGAATATCTACATCAATATTCTTAAGATTATTCTCCCTTGCGCCTCTTACCTTAATCCAGCCAGCAGGCTTTCTACGCTCTGCCGGTACAGGTATCTTGATTCTTCCTGACAGATATGCGCCTGTAAGTGAGTCCTTGCACGCCATAATGTCCGCAACAGTTCCTGTTGCGACAACTTCTCCACCATTTCTTCCTGCGCCTGGTCCGATATCCACAATATAATCGGCTGCAAACATAGTATCCTCATCATGTTCAACGACAATAACTGAGTTACCAAGATCGCGCAAATGTGTCAGAGTTCCAAGCAGCTTGTCATTATCCCTCTGGTGAAGTCCGATACTTGGCTCATCAAGAATATAAGCAACTCCTACAAGACCTGAACCAATCTGTGTAGCAAGCCTGATTCTCTGCGCTTCACCGCCTGACAGAGTTCCTGTGGCACGCGAAAGTGCCAGATAATCAAGCCCTACATCTACAAGGAACTTAATTCTCGCCTTGATTTCCTTAAGAATCTCTGCACCAATAAACAGCTGTCTCTCTGAAAGCTTCATATTCTCAAGGAATTCCTGAAGCTTTATAATAGACATGTTAGTAATCTCATATATGTTCTTATCTGCAATAGTAACAGCAAGTGAAGACGGCTTAAGTCTCTGTCCGTGACAGGCAGAACAAGGTCTTATTCTCATAAATTCCTCATACTGCTGCTTAGTATTATCAGAATATGTCTCTCTGTATCTTCTCTCCATATTCTTAATAAGACCTTCAAATGCGACATCATATACACCCTCTCCGCGCTGGCCTTTATATTTAACCTTTACAGAATGTCCCTTAGTACCATTGATAATAATATCCTTAATATCATCAGGATAATCCTTGAATGGTGTCTTTAATGAAAATCCATATTCCTCTGCAAGTGCATCAAGAATCGCCCTGCTAAAGCTGCCCTCATCCTTAGATGACTGCCATCCCATTCCGACAATAGCACCTTCATCAATGCTGAGACTCTCATCCGGTATAAGCAGCTCTGCATCAAACTTCATTGTATAACCAAGTCCGAAACAGTCCGGGCATGCGCCAAATGGATTGTTGAACGAAAAGCTTCTTGGCTCAACCTCATCAATACTTATACCACAGTCTGGGCAGGAAAAGCTCTGGCTGAAATTAAGTGTCTCACCATCAATAACATCTACTGTCATAAGACCTTCGGCAAGCTTAAGAGCTGTCTCAATAGAATCTGTAAGTCGTTTCTGGATTCCGTCTCTTACAGAAAGTCTGTCTACAACAATCTCAATATTATGCTTCTTATTCTTATCAAGCTTAATATCGTCTGTCAGCTCGTACATGCTTCCATCAGCAATAACACGCACAAATCCGCTCTTCTTTGCCTGTTCAAATAGCTTTACATGTTCACCCTTTCGTCCACGGACAACAGGTGCAAGAATCTGAATCTTAGTTCTTTCAGGAAGTGCCATAATAACATCAACCATCTGGTCAACTGTCTGTTTGTTGATTTCGCGTCCACATTTTGGACAATGCGGAATACCAATTCTTGCATAGAGAAGTCGGAAATAATCATATATTTCTGTAACAGTTCCTACTGTAGAACGCGGATTTCTGTTAGTTGACTTCTGGTCTATAGATATAGCCGGTGAAAGTCCTTCAATACTGTCAACATCCGGCTTTTCCATCTGTCCCAAGAACTGTCTTGCATATGAAGACAGTGATTCCATATATCTTCTCTGACCTTCCGCATATATTGTATCAAATGCAAGACTCGACTTTCCCGAACCTGAAAGTCCTGTAAGCACAACAAGCTTGTCTCTTGGAATATCAACATCTATTCCTTTAAGATTATGCTCTCTTGCGCCCTTTATCCTTATGCAGTTCTTGTAACTGCCTCTTTCTATCTCTTTCTTTAACTTACTATCAGCCATGTTTTTTTCCTTCATAAATATATTTATTAATCTCAATCATCTTGTCACGAAGCTGTGCAGCCTCCTCAAAGTTAAGCTCTGCTGCTGCCTTACGCATGTTCTTCTCAACCTGCGTCTTAACCTTCTCAAGCTCTTTGATGCTCATAGATTCATAATCAACCTTAAGCTTTCCGGAAGCATCACCCGGCTCCGCTGCCTTGCTTATACTTATCAGATCTCTTACTGCCTTCTTGATTGTCTGTGGAGTAATTCCATGCTCATCATTATACTCCTGCTGAATCTTTCTTCTTCGTTCTGTCTCTGAAATAGCCTTTTCCATAGATTCAGTAATCTTGTCTGCATACATGATAACATGTCCCTCTGCATTTCTTGCAGCTCGACCAATCGTCTGTATAAGCGATGTCTCTGTTCTTAAGAAGCCTTCCTTATCAGCATCAAGTATTGCAACAAGGCTGATTTCAGGAATATCCAGACCTTCTCGTAGCAGGTTGATTCCAACAAGAACATCAAATCCATCAAGACGCATATCTCTTATAATCTTCTGACGCTCAAGCGTATCAATATCTGCATGAAGATACTTAACCCTGATTCCTGCCTCTTTAAGATAATCAGTAAGGTCCTCCGCCATTCTCTTGGTAAGTGTAGTAACAAGCACCTTGTTCTTCTTGGCAGTTTCCTTATTAATCTCTGATATAAGGTCATCAATCTGTCCTTCAATCGGCTTAACAGTTATCTCCGGGTCAAGAAGTCCAGTAGGTCTGATAACCTGCTCGGTTCTCATAAGTTCATGCTCTGCCTCGTATGTGCTTGGTGTTGCTGATACGAAAAGCATCTGTGAAATCTTGCTCTCAAACTCGCTGAAATTAAGCGGTCTGTTGTCCTTCGCAGATGGCAGTCTGAAGCCATAATCTACAAGCGTAGTCTTTCTTGACTGGTCACCGGCATACATGCCTCGAATCTGCGGAATAGTGATATGCGACTCATCCACAATAATAAGAAAATCATCTGGAAAATAATCCATCAGCGTATATGGAGGACACCCTGCCGGAAGCCCTGCCAGATGTCTTGAATAATTCTCTATTCCTGAACAAAAGCCTGTCTCCTGCATCATCTCTATATCAAAATTCGTTCTCTCTTCAATTCTCTGTGCCTCTAGAAGCTTATCCTCACTCTTGAAATACTTCACTCTCTCGGCAAGCTCTGCCTTGATATTCTCAATCGCAGCGTCCATCTTCTCCTTCTCAACAACATAATGTGAGTTAGGGAATATCGCAATATGTTCAAGAACGCCTTTAACTTCGCCTGTAAGGGAATCTATCTCACTTATTCTGTCCACTTCATCACCAAAGAATTCAACTCTTATGGCATCACCTGATGATGATGAAGGATACACTTCAACAACATCGCCTCTTACCCTGAAGGTTCCTCGCTTAAAATCCTGGTCGTTCCTTACATACTGGATATCAATAAGCTTTCTTATGCAATCATCCCTGTCCTTCTCCATTCCCGGACGAAGCGAAATAACCATGTTCTTATAATCAACCGGCGCACCTAATCCATATATACATGAAACCGAAGCAACGATAATAACATCATTTCTTTCAGAAAGTGCCGCTGTTGCCGAATGTCTTAATTTATCAATTTCATCATTAATAGATGAATCCTTCGCAATATAAGTGTCACTCTGAGGTACATAGGCCTCTGGCTGGTAATAATCATAATAGGAGACAAAGTACTCAACCGCATTCTCTGGAAAGAACTCCTTCATCTCCCCATACAACTGCGCTGCCAGTGTCTTATTATGGCTTATAATAAGTGTAGGTTTCTGAACATTCTGTATAATGTTCGCCATTGTAAATGTTTTACCAGAACCAGTTACACCAACTAGAGTCTCAAACTGGTTGCCTTCCTCAAAGCCCTTTGTAAGTGCTTCAATAGCCTGCGGCTGGTCGCCCATCGGCTTAAAATCCGAATGTAATACAAATCTGTCCATAAAGCCCTCCCTATTAAATGCATTTTTTTCATTATACAATATAACAGCCAAAAAGCACAGAACAAACATTCGATTTGTCCTGTACTTTATTCCATACCTCTATATTCGTTATTCTGCCGCGCTGACACTCATTTTTCCATTGAGATACTCTACTGCTGCCTTCAACTGCACATCTTCAGTCGCATCATCCGGAAGCTCCACAATACTGTCTGGTGTCACTCCCTTGCCGTGAATATCCTGTCCCTTAGGAGTAAAATATTTGGCAATTGTATACTTAACCGCACTTCCATCAGTAAGCGGACGGATTGTCTGCACAATGCCCTTACCAAATGTCTGTGTTCCGATTATCTGTGCCTTATCATAATCCTGCATTGCACCGGCAAATATCTCAGATGCACTTGCACTATTGCCATTTACCAAAACTGCCATCGGAATATTAAGCTCATGATTATCAGAACCTGAATATTCCTGTCTCTTACCAGACTTAGTCTCTGTATACACGATAAGTCCGTTCGGAAGAATATAATCTAGCATATCAGCCACAGTCTTAAGAACTCCGCCAGGATTATTTCTTATATCAATTACAAGTCCTGTAATTCCCTGCTTCTGAAGGTCATCAACAGCCGATTTAAACTGCTCTGTTGTAACATCATCAAACTGTGAAATATAGATATATCCAATATTATTCTCAAGTACCTCTGATGAAACAGTCTTAATATCAATCTTGTCTCTTGTAACTGTGAAACTCAGCTTCTCGCCATTTCTCATAACAGTAAGATTAACATCTGTACCCTTCTCACCCTTAATAAGAGCAACCGCTACAGAAAGATCCATTCCTGTAATATCCTCGCCATTAACCTCTGTTACCTTATCTCCATTTCTGATACCAGCCTTATATGCCGGTGCATCCTCATATGCTTCTGATATAAGTATTGAACCGTCGTCAGCCTTCTGGCATACCGCACCAATTCCATAGAAAGAACCTGATGTTGACTCCATCATTGACTTATATTCTTCCGGCGTATAATAAACCGTATATTTATCACCATATGCAGCAAGATATGCCTTAAAAATGTTGTCTGCAGCCTTTTCATCATCTACATCATCAAAGTAGAATCCATCTCCAAGCAGCGAATCCAAAGCATTCAGCTTACCTTCAACCTTAGTTCCGATTCCTTCGTTATCACTTGTTCCAACATCCTGAACAAATATACGTCCGTCCATTCCAATATGGATATTACCACTTCTTATAAGTCCAATGAATACGCATGACAACGCCAGTATCACAACCATCAGTGTTGCCACAACACCAATAATAACGCCTTTGCCTAAAGCATGTTTTCTCTTTCGTTCCTGTGCGGCCCCTTCCGAAGAAAAAGGTCTGTTATTATCATATTCCATTGAGTCCTCCTATTAAGTTGAATTATTTATTAAAATATGGCATAGGATTAACATATTGGCGAGTTTTTCCATCATCGAGCATTACATCAAAATGCAGATGTGCGCCAAATGAATTACCCGTATTCCCCATAACACCAAGCTTCTGTCCCTTCGTCACCTGGGCTCCTACTGATACATTTAAACTATCAAGATGCAGGTATCTCGTATACAGTCCATTACCATGATAAATCATCACATAATTACCCGCTGTTGAGTAATATTCGCTCTGTCTGTGTGCAATTACAACTTTACCGTCATAAGCCGCATATACAGGATCACCTGAAACGCCTGCTCTGACTGCTCCAATATCCACACCTTTATGTGGTGAAGTTCTGTCAGATGTATCTCCATATGGAGAAGTTATTCTTGTACTTGTTGTTGGCCATTTGAAAGTTCCGCCATCATATCTGTTAGACGGAGTAACTCCGCTTGCTTCCTCTGCCTTAATCTTGGCTGTTATAGAAGCAATCTCTGCATCGAGCTTCTTCTCGTCAGCTTCGAGCTGTTTCTTATAAGCCACCTGATCAGCCGTATTCTTACTCAAAGCATTAAGCTGGGCATTCTTCTCATTCTGGACAACCTCAAGTGCATCAACCTGTGCCTGAAGTGCCTCCTGACTGGCAGTCAGAGTCTCTTTATCTTCTTCAAGCTTTATTTTAGAAGATGATATAAGATTAATCGTTGACTGATATTCCTCAAGCATCTGTCTGTCATACTCTGATATCTTATTAATATACTCAAATTTATTAAGCATATCCGCCATACTCTGTGATGATAAAAGCACTTCAACATATGTATAATCATTATGCTCATACATAAACTGGATTCGAAGCTTCATAGCCTCATACTGGCTTTCCTTATCAGCCTCAGCCTGCTCAAGCTGTGCCTGTGTCTCCTCAATCTCAGCTTCTAATGTTGCAATCTGCGTATTAATATCATCCAATGACGCTGACAATTCTCCCATCTGGGCATCCAGTCCCTGAATAAGAGATGTAAGATCTGAACTCTGCGCCTTAAGCTGAGCAATCTTGTCTTCTGTTTCTTTCTTTTTATTCTGTATATCATTCTGCTGGTTCTGGGCATTCTTCAGATCCGACTTATTATCTCCAAATGTAACCTGTGCAAAACAATACGGTATAAGCAGCATTACAATCATGAGTGCCGCTGTTATTTTCTTTATTAAATTGTTACAAAACAGTGCTTTCTCCATACAGCCACTCCTTTACCATAATTAAAATGTTTTCTAAAAACAAACAGGGACTTCTGCATCCGTTTGCAAAAGCCCCCAAAAACTATCCGAAACTATACATCGGCATGCTTTCTTACAGCGAAGAAACTTCCTATAAGACCAATACCAATTCCAAGAATAACTGCTACCGGAATAAGTACCTCAAATACTTCTGATGCTGGCATAAATGCTAATATATTCTGTAAAACAGAGAATTTTCCAAGAACAAAATTAACAACTCCACCATAAATATACCTCAATATTGCTACCGGAATAATAGCACCTATAAGTCCTATAACGATACCTTCTACGAAGAATGGTGCATTAACAAATGCATCCGTAGCTCCTATATATTTCATGATTGATATCTCATCTTTTCGTACTGTAATACCAATTACAATTGTATTAGTAATAAGGAATATAGATACCGCAAGAAGAACAACAATTACTGCAACTGCAACATAACTTACAAGTCTTGCTGCACTGGCAAGTCCGCTTGCTGTAACCTCTGAACGGTTAACCTGTCTTATTCCATCCTTATTCTCAAGGTACTTAACCAGTGTACCCTGATTACTTGCATCCTTAAGATATACTTCATAAGAAGAAGAATTAGCTAAAGGATTATCATCCTTGAAGCCTTCTGCAAGTTCAGGATATGCGGCGAAATACTCACCCTTGAAGCTTTCCCATGCATCATCAGCTGATACATACTGAACTCTTGATACTTCTTCTCTTTTGCTGATTTCATCTCCAAGCTTCTTAATATCCGTCTCACTGAGATTTTCGTCAAAGAAAACTGTTACACAGACCTCTGTCTCAGCCTTCTTAATCATATACTGAAAATTAACCACTATAGAATAGAATACTCCAAAAAGGAATATACATGCTGTAATTGTTGCTATTGATGCCAGTGAGAACATCTTATTACGATGGATATTCTTAAATCCATCTTTAATATGATATGCTAATGACCTAATCTTCATAGAAATAACCACCCTTTTCCTGATCGCTGATAATCTTTCCTTCACTCATAGTAATAGTTCTCTTCTTCATCTGCTGAACTATCTCCATATTATGGGTAACTACAAGTACTGTTGTTCCCTGCTTATTAACCTGATTAAGAATCTTCATGATTTCATTAGAATTGGCAGGATCAAGGTTACCTGTTGGCTCGTCGCACAACAATATAGCCGGCTTGTTAACCAACGCTCTTGCAATTGCGATTCTCTGCTGCTCACCACCTGATAACTCATTAGGAAAAGCCTTATATTTGTCAAGAAGTCCTACCATGGAAAGCATCGCAAGTACTCTTGACTTAATCTTTCTGTTAGGAGCTTCTACTACCTTCTGTGCAAATGCGATATTCTCATATACATTTCTGTCTGGTAACAGACGGAAATCCTGGAATACTACACCAATATCTCTTCTAAGATACGGAAGCTTCTTTCTTGTTATCTTATTGAGATATTTCTTATTAACATATATCTTACCTGATGTAGGATCTAATTCCTTAAGTAATAGTTTGATAAGAGTCGACTTACCTGAACCACTCTTACCTACTATAAATACGAATTCACCTTTCTGGATGTGAAGATTAATTCCATTAAGCGCAGCAACGCCAGTGGAATATGTCTTCGTAACATCTTCCATGATTATCATGTATCATTTCCTCCAAAAATTACTAAAATGTATCTTTACTTTCCATATACTTCATGTATTTTACTACCATAAGAGCAATCTTAAATGTTATTGCATCATCAAACACTCTGAGGTCAAGCCCGGTTATCTTCTGTATTTTATCAAGTCTGTAAACAAGTGTATTTCTATGAATGTAAAGCTGTCTTGATGTTTCTGAAACATTAAGGCTGTTCTCAAAGAACTTGTTAATTGTTGACAAAGTCTCATCATCAAAATCATCAGGAGCCTTTCCTTCAAATATCTCCTTAATGAACATCTGACATAATGGTATAGGAAGCTGATATATAAGACGACCTATTCCTAATCTGTTGTAAGCAACAACATTCTTATTGCTGTAGAAAATCTTTCCCACATCAAGTGCCATCTTAGCTTCCTTGTAAGATCTTGAAACCTCTCTTATGTCATTAACAATTGTACCATAAGCAACATGTGCCGCACTCATCGCCTCAGTGCTTAACATATCAATTATAACATCAGCTGTCTTGTCAAGTTCATCATATGACTCATTGCCTTTAACTTCCTTAACAAGAATTATACTCTTTTCGTCAACTGCTGTAATGAAATCTCTTGTTTTATTAGCAAAAAGAGTTCTTACTGTCTCTAAAGCATTAGTATCCTTTTCGTGCTTAGTCTCAATAATATATACAACTCTCTTAACATCAGTTTCAATATGAAGTTTCTCTGCTCTTGTATACATATCAACTCGAAGAAGATTATCAAGAAGAAGATTCTTGATAAAGTTATCTTTATCGAATCTCTCCTTATATGCTACAAGCAGATTCTGTATCTGAAATGCAGTAAGCTTTCCAACCATATATACATCATCACTTGTTCCTCTTGCCATGATTATATATTCAAGATTGCCATCATCTTCAACCTTAAAAAACTGAAAACCATTAACTGCCTGACTTTCTGCTGGCGAATCAAT
>ERZ1673751.1599-NODE-1599-length-13424-cov-3.507742_pt1 | contig 13424 bp, 8 predicted proteins | sample MGYA00580202_ERZ1673751 | MGnify/ENA primary metagenome ERZ1673751 (study PRJEB41218, sample SAMN15661780) | gut metagenome | host: Homo sapiens | place: Canada: London | collected 2015-08-20/2019-03-30 | study: EMG produced TPA metagenomics assembly of... | reverse complement strand
GGAAAATCAAGTATCTTATAAAGCTTCGCTATAGGCTCATTGACAGTATCGGCAGACGCCTTTACTGCAACAAGCGTGGCGTCATTGCTTTCACAGTTTTGTTCATAATCGTCTACGTCAATTTCAGCGTCTTCAAAATCGATGCTGTCAGGCCTACATCTCCAAAGGATAGAATAAGCCTTTTCCTTTGCGGTAGGACTGTAGCTTTCAAAAACGAACTCTGCAAGAGCAATAAATCTTTTCAGCACCAGACTGTTTTTCTGAGGACGTTTGCCCCACATTGTATATGGTATGCCACGATCTGTCAAGACCATTGAATAAAACTCCATTTGAGTTGTGTTCCAAAGAAGCAGAAGAAAATCACTGTATCTTATAGGTCTTTCCACGCCATTGTCGAATATCTTTCCACCGTTCACAAGGTCTGAAATTATCTTAGCCACGCTTTCAGCACCCGGATCTTTGACAAAATACGCCCCTCTGATAACATCATCGGAAACAGCCGCAGGCTTATCAGCCTTTGATATCATATCGCTGTATGTCATACCATATTTGCCGTTTATTTCCGGCTGAAACTTTTCATTTACCCAAGCTATAAGCTGCTCATCAGAGCGGAAGTTGTAATCAAGTGAGAAAAACTCGCAGTTTTTCTCATTATTGTTCTGGAATTTGGCTTTCATTTTGTTATAAAGCCTGATATCGGCGTCACGGAAGCCGTAGATAGACTGTTTAGGGTCGCCCACCGCAAACAGCGCACCATCACGGAGTGGGCATTGCCATATATCACCGCCTGCTATAAGCTTGCTGTCGTCTGCACAAAGATACAGCAGAAGCTCAGTCTGCATAACATCAGTATCCTGAAATTCATCTATATAAATGCAGGAATACTTGTTTTTGAAAAACGCTCTTGCCTCACTGCTGTTTTTGAGAAGCTCGTGAGTGTGATACAAAAGTCCGTCATTTGAAACGCTCTCCCCGTCTTCACTCTCCTGATAAGCCTTCACAGCCTGCTCTATATACGTTGCCGTCTTGTTGAGGGCATACAGTGCATTTTCCTTCTTTACATTATCAAACCCACTTGGGCTGAAAATAGCCATGTTCTCATTGCTCTTTGGATGATCTTTCTTAATTTTAGTCTTATTAAAAGGCTCAAGGAACTTTTTGCAAGCTTTAAGATTAGCGCAGACTTTTACATAATTATACTTTGGGTCGTAGACATTCATATTATCAGGAAAAAACTTTGTCACATCACCAACAACAAAACCTGCTATATCTTCGTATTTTCCACCCAAAGCACCATTATAGAATGCACGCACAAGACTATCCCTATAGTTACACATTTCTTTATAGGCAAGCTTATTTATGGTGTCAAATGTCACACTGTCATAGCTTTTATCCCTAACAAACTCAACATCTCTGTATTCAGCACACTCAAGAAATGTTTCCATAAGAAAGTTCTTCACACGGCTGTCTCTGAGCTTATATTGATTGCTGTTCAGAAAGCCGAAATCTTCTATGTTCGCACCATTTGTGCGGTAATATCTCTCGAAAAAGTCAGCCTGTGCCTGCTTTGTTTCACCGTCCTCGGCAAGTTTTAATCCCAAATGCAGGTCAGCTTCAAAAGGCTGTTCTGACAGCATACTCAAACAAAAGCTGTGTATAGTGCTTATCTTCATGCGCTGTAAATTCATAACAGCGTTCTCATACAGCTTCTTTTCCTCACCGCTGCATTTTGCGATATTCTCCGTAAGCCCTGCCTGTATCCTCTCATAAAGCTCGTTTGCAGCAGCGTTGGTGAAAGTTATAAGCACTATCTTTTCAACAGGTATACCTGCGCCTATCTGACCTATAACACGCTGTATTATAAGCCTTGTCTTACCTGCACCTGCGCCTGCTTCAACAAGGATATTCTTATCATAACTGTCTTTGTCTATTATATAGCTTCTCATCTGTTCTTCACTCATTCTGTTGCACCCCCTGAACAAACTTCTTCATAAGCAGGACAAAACGTGCATGGAGTAATTTTATCATTCTTATTCACAATACACTTTTTAAAGCCCTCTTCTACTATTTTCTTAAATGTTATTGTTATCATGTTTTCAATTCCAGAATTATTCTTATTGTTAACTACATGGCAATTCCCTTTTTCAAGAATGAAAACATAATCTGCGGAAACGATATCACTTTCGCTCACTTCTCCCACAGGCGTAAGACCTTTTTCAAGCGCAAGGGCATAAATATGATCCTGTGGGTCTTCTGGAAGCTTCTCCCTGAATTTTTTGATATCCTCCGTCTTGTAGTCAACTATCTGGTATGACACCTTTGTGCCGTCTATTATCTTGTCAAGGCGGTCTATCCTACCCCTTATGGTGACTGTATATTTGCCTATCTCCACATCACCGTTGAACGGATACTCGACCTCAACGACCTCACGTTTGCCTGAGTGTATATCGTCGTGCAGTTCGTCAAGATAAGCCTTGATACAATTGTAATATTCATTTCTCTCCCTCTGCGCAACAGCCATATCCACAGGGGGATAGTTACGGAGATAGTTTTTAGAAACGCTCTCGAATATCTCATCAAGCGCCGATGTGTCAACAATTTCAGACACCTCAGCCGCACCTTTGCCTTTAAGCACAGTCTTGGCATAATTCTCCATTATCTCATGTATATACATTCCCTTGACATTGCCTTTGAGCCATGCACTGCGGTCTATATCCACCTCCTGCGGCTTTTCAACGTGAGCGATACGCTCATAGAAAAACCTCAGCGGACACTGAAGCATAGTCGAAAGGCTTGTGGCAGAAATGATAAAATGTTTATTTTCGCACATTTCACGCAATATATCTATACGGCTTTTTCTTTGCTTATCAAGATACTCCGTAAGGCTTTCGCTTTGCTTCGCACCGTCATCATGAAGCCCGATTTTTTCTGCCTTGTTAAGAAAAGCACTGTTTAATGATATCTCAGAACGCACGCTAACCTTGCGTCTGTCGGAAAGATAATCATACACTTCTATTTTGTTTACATCAATGCCCTTTTCAGCCGCAATAACAGTATACACTGCCGACGGGCTTTGCGCTCTTATTTCTACGGTATCATAAACACTACAGCTGACAACAAGGTTCTCTCTCTCAGCCATGAGAACAGTTCTCACAAGGTCAGTGAGCTTTCTGCGCTCGATAGCGTCAGAACAATGGTCACAGTTGCCGAAAAGCTGTTCTCTCTCCTTATCGTTCAGAACAGGTGACTCGTCCTGCATGACAGGAAATCTTCCTGTCGTCAAACCAAGAACATATATGTTTTTCATGAAAAGCGCAGAATACTGCCCCATAAGACAGCAGGTAACAGCGCCTTTTGATGCAGGCAAAGAATACCTTGCGTTCTCTGCAATGTCGGTGATCTCAGTCATTGCTTCCTGCAAGCTAAGACTCTTGTCATACTCTGCATAAAATCTGTATCTGCCTATCAAAGCGTCCTTTACGCTTGATATGGAACTTCTCTGCTCAGCGTTTGTACCTTTCACATAATCATTCACCAATTTCAGCACGCCACCGTAAAACTCTTTTGCGCTGACATAATCTTTTTTAAAGACATCATAAAATTCAGTGAACACCTGACTATCCCTTGTGCTATACCATTCAATGCCCCAGCCGTTTCCAGAGTTCTGTGCTTCAAGGAATATCCTGCCCTTGCTTTTGGTCTTGCCGTCCTCTACTTTCTCCTCATATTTGAAAACAGGCGAAAGCATCACATCTTTGAAAAGGTCAAATCTATAGTCATTTTTGCACCATTTGAGCATTGCCCTGAAAAATGCAACAACGTCACTGTGTCTGCATGAAATGCCCTCAGGAAATTCCACAGGGACTTTGTATTGATCGCACATATTCATGAGCAAGTCCATATACTCGTCATCTGGACACAGCACAGCGGTATCGCAAAGCTCGTAACCACTGTTCACGATATGTAGAACAGTTCTCTCCACCTCGTTTGTTACGCCATAATTTCTCCAAAGCTCCGCCTTTTGTGCTAATTTTCTCAGACCATTCTGATACTGCTCATCGCTCATATCAGCCATGTTATCTATAACCGCAGGATCAGACAAAAGCCCTATATACTCCGCTGTCAGCTTGTCAGCTTCTATTTCTTTGTCATATGCAAAATGAACGTTGCTCACGTCTGCCTTACCAGCCTTTATAAGACCGCTGGCAATGCTTATGAGCTTTGCACTGTCATATAGTTTGCTGTCTGAAAGCTTGCTTTCATACGCTTGAAAGATCGCTCTTAGCGTGTTGATACGTCTGCTGTCCAAGGACAGTGAATCAGGGCCTATACAGTTCATTCTAAGCTCTGATATTGTCTTGAATATCTCCATGCAAGCATTATGGTCGTCGCTTTTGAAATAGCTTATACCGCTTTCATCAATAATACGTCTTACTATCTCACAGCCCTCAGCGTTTGACAGTGTTATTATCCTGCTGTCCATATACTCGGCACTGGTTTCGATAATATGCTTTGCATGATCTGCGACTGTGTATCTTTCAAGCCTTATAACAATATTTTCACCGCTTGCGTTCTCCAACATTCTCTCGGCGTTGAGATAATCATTACATATGTAAACCTTTTTAGTCAAATGGTCTGCTTCATTACAGTCTTTGAGCCACTCTATAAAAGTCATTACGCTTTCTCCCCTAACATAAATTATCATAATAACATTTTACCATAACAGAAAAATCTTGTCAATCTACAATTAGCGTGTTTGTATACTTTTTTGAAACACAATATTAAAGAAAATTTATTGACAAAATCATACCGCTATGTTAAAATATACTTTGTAAAACTTGCGTGGATTTTTCCTGACAGTATGTCACTTTTCGCCACACAGCAAACAGGCTGTGGGGCTTTTTTTCTGCCCACAGACAAAAGGAGTGTAAAAAAATAAATGAACAGTGATTTCATGAAAACAAGACCGATCTTCCCTCTTCTGCTTTCAATGTCCCTGCCAATGGTGATATCAATGCTTGTAAACTCTCTTTACAACATCATTGACAGCTTTTTCGTGGCAAAGATAAGCGAGGATGCAATGACATCGCTTTCACTGGTGTTTCCTGTGCAGAATTTTATAAGTGCCACTGCTATCGGCTTTGGTATCGGCATCAATGCGGTCATTGCCATATATCTTGGTGCAGGCAGAAAGGAAAAGGCTGACATTGCCGCAACTCAGGGGCTTGCCCTTTCGGCTTTGCATGGTATTGTGCTAATGATAATATGTATACTTATAATGCCTGCATTTCTATCTATGTTCACAAGTAATAAAAACGTTGTAGATCTTGGCGTGCAGTATTGCAACATTGTATTTACATTCTCTCCTGCATTAATGCTTGCCATTGCATTTGAGAAGATATTCCAATCTGTCGGCAGAATGAAGATATCAATGTTCAGTATGCTCTGCGGCTGTATCGCAAACATAATCCTTGACCCTCTGCTTATTTTTGGCGTTGGATTTTTTCCTGAGATGGGTATAAAGGGAGCGGCACTCGCCACCGGTATCGGTCAGGTGCTGACTCTTGTCATATACATAATAGCATATCTTCGCTATGAGCTTCCTGTTAAGCTTTCCGCAAAACACAAGCGTCCTGACGGCATGATAATCGCAAAGATGTACTCCATAGGCATTCCTGCAACACTTAATCTTGCACTGCCGTCACTTCTCATATCCGCCCTCAACGGCATACTTGCGGCATATTCACAAAGCTATGTGCTTGTTCTTGGAATTTACTACAAGCTCCAGACCTTTCTTTATCTACCCGCAAACGGTGTTATTCAGGGTATGCGACCAGTTATCAGTTTTAACTACGGAGCAGGCGAGAAGGAGCGTGTGAAGAAAATTTACCGCATTGTTCTTTACATGACAGGTGTGATATTGGCGGCAGGAACTATCATATGCGCACTTTTCCCAGCCAAACTCATAGGGCTTTTCACGGAAAACGCTGACACTATCGCCATAGGCAAAACAGCACTTCGCCTAATTTGTATCGGCTTTGTTATCTCCGCAGTATCCGTCACCTCATCAGGTGCGCTGGAGGGGCTTGGCATGGGCATTCCGTCGCTTATGATATCTCTGTGCAGATTTATTGCGATAATACTGCCACTTGCGTTCTTCCTCTGCAAGCTCACGGGACCAACAGGCGTATGGAACGCATTCTGGATAACAGAAGTCGTCACCGCTTTGATATCTGTATTTATCTACAGATTTTCAGTTTCAAGGCAAAAAGATTTAAAATAAACACTGCCACTATTCTGTCATTACCACTTATTTCCGTTTAACAACTTGTAATTTGCAAAAAAGCGTTGACATTTTGCAAAAAAAGTGTTATAATATATCTTGCATGCCGCTGTGGTGGAATAGGCAGACACAAGGGACTTTGATGTTTGTACGCATAGCAATGTGCGTCTGAGTTTTTTCTCAGAGAGTGCCCACAGAGAAATCTGTGGAGTAGAAGTCGGCTAAAACGGCGAAGGCACAAACAGAACGCCGTGCTAATCCGTCAGGGTGAGTGTAGAGACCTTACACCGACTACCTAAGTCCGAAAGGATATGGTAAAGACCAAGTCCAGACTACAACACACGCTTTGTGTGGCTATGGTAACATAGAGTAGTACGAAAATCCCTCGCTGGCGACAGCGTACCGGTTCAAGTCCGGTTAGCGGCACCATAAATCATCGTAAAATCGGGCTTTTTTGAAGTCCGATTTTATTTTTTTGTCCGTTTATCTACCAATCAGTCACATTTATTTTATTTCTTCATGTCATCAGCCGTATTAGGGCTTCCTACACTCTTGCTTTCCGTAGCGGGCGGCCTTTCGACAGCTCCGCCACCGAGGATATTGGCGATCGTATTAGCTGAGTCAATCTTAGAGTTGAAATCCAAGTGACTGTAAAAATCAGCGGTAGTCCCCTTGCCAAATGGTAACACACTTTCGTATGGTTGATAAATAACGTAAATACGCCTTAAAACAGGCTTCTCTTGTCCTTGAGGGGTTCATCGAGTAGCTCGTAGTAGATGTAGATCTCACGGGGCTGCACCTCGACATAGGCATCAAGCGTGATACCAGACACATCTCACGGGTAAGCTCCTGTAAGCGGTATCCGCCTTCTGTGAACTTCTTGGTGTCCACGGAATACTGCTCTTCATGATGCTTCGCCTTGCGTGCAAGAGATTCCGCTTTTGCCTTTTCCTCGTCCTCTAGTGCGAGACTGCGAATATCTTTAAGCACGATAGCGTCCATATCCTGCATTTTAATGTAATGGCTGGGACAGTATCGCTTTCCGAATTTCATGTAAGAAGTGTAGTTGTAATTGTGGTGGATATACTTTCTCGGCTTCTTCTTACTGCCGCTTGTGGTATTGTTCCACGCAAGGCGGACTTTGTTTCCGCAGTCCTGACAGTAGATCAAACCGCTGAGCCACTACTGTTACGCTTGCCCTGCGACACCGATTGCTCCATCTCACGCACCCTGTCCCAAAGCTCCTGAGAAACAATAGCTTCGTGCGTATTCTTCACAACGATCATGTCTTCATCGTCATTTTTGATGACCTTGTGATTTTTGTAGCTGACAGTTCTTGTGCGGAGCTGAACAAGATGTCCGAGGTAGGTGTAATTGTGAAGTATCTGCTTGACTGTTTCACGGCTCCACATATGCCTTGTACGGCGAGGATTAGGTTTGCCAAGCTTTGCGTAGTAGTAATCTGAGGGAATTGGTACACCGTCCTCGCTGAGCTTATCAGCAATGTGGTGCGGACTGTGACGAACGAAAATGCCCCTCAACGCCGTCCGAGCCTGCCGAGCGGAAAACAAACCGATGAAAACAGCACCCTCTCAGGAACGCTCCGAGAGGGTGCTTTAATGTTGCTATGTATCATTTTAGTATCCACTGATTATGAGATATACCACAATGCTGAATGTGAGTTGTGTGGGATAGGTTTTGTGTGCACCAATAGACTAAGTTTTGTTGGATATTATTTCTTACGAATCGCTTTTCTTTGAATTACATGAAGGACAGAGTACCTGTCCATTCTCTATTTCGGTTTTTCCACCCTTACTCCATGGAGTAATATGATCTGCTTCCCAGTTATTCCAATTACATTTTACCCCACATATTTTGCAAATACCGTTTCCACGTCGATAAATGACTTGACGCTGCGCCTCGTCAAAACTTCTTTTAGGATCTTTTTGTGGAAGATTAGGAACATGGGTTAAAAGGCTTTCTTTAAGGAAATTATGTCTGTAAAGTAATGAATCTTCCGAGTCAGATGAATGAGATACTCTTTCATGGTAGACTACAAGACGTGGATCTTGCTTTTCTGGTTCTTTATGTTCGTCTAATAATCTCTCAGCTTCAAAATCAATAAACCACTTTGCAATATCAGCTTCTCGCTCACGAATATCATAGTTCGGCATTAAATCCATAATTAGTATAAATAGTGAAATGGTGCTGTATCTTTTCAACTCCGGTGTTTTGACAGGAAACATTTTATTAAGATAATCCAAAATGCGATATATTGTTTTGGCATCAGTGGATGAAGTATTAAAATTCTTTGATTTTTCATACATTGCATTTAAATCTCTATCTTTTATATTGCAAATACCCTTGTTCAATTCAAGAAGTGTCATTTGAGCAGCTATGAGATCATAAGTAAAACGAGTATTGGAAAAATTGACTTTCGAGAAGAATTCATGATTAGTAAGCTCTTTTATAAAACCCTCATTCGTCCGGGCATTGCGTTCCTTTTTTCCTGAGCTTTTAAAGTCGTACCATTTTGAAGCCTCAGGAACATTTCTCGTATTTCATCTTCGTTCTGTGTATCAAGTATAACGAAATCCAAATTATAGCTATCTATTATTGTTGCAATATCCATATCAAGTTCGCTATACTTTTTGTTTGCAACATCATAACCATTAACAGGTTCAGCATCTTTAGGCAAAGCGAACTCATCATCATAGAACGACCATATTGCACGAATACGTTGCTGACCGTCGATAACATCATATGTGTCATTGTTTTTTTCGTGCAAATAAATTTTAGGTACATCGAAGTCTCGTAAAATTGAATCAATCAATAGTTGCTTTTGTGCTTTTGTCCATACTGCTGGTCGCTGATAATCAGGATTAGTATCTATTCTTTTACGTTTTTTTGAAAGTGTAAATAGCGGCCATGTTGCTTTTTTCAGCATAATTTCATCTCCTATATCAATTCATACTTGCGTTGTCAACCCACAGCTCACACTGCTGCATAACAGTAGCCACCGCATCGTCCATACCCTCCGGCGGATAGCGATGACTTTTCAGAAGTTTCTTTATCATCATTCGCATTCTGGCTCTTGCACTCTCACGCTTCTGCCAGTCTATCGTGCGATTACGGCGGAGCGTATCGGCAAGCTCCTTTGTGATAGCGATAAGCTCCTCGTTCTCGTAGAAGTCTTTTATCGCCTGCGGTTTGGTGAGTGCATCGTAGAAAGCAAGCTCATCAGCAGTCAAACCGAGATCTTCGCCTGCTTTTTGTGCTTCTCTGATCTGCTTTGCAAGGTTGAGCATTTCCTGAATGACTTCCTCATTGGTAAGCATACCGTTGAGGTAGCGGTTCATAGCACTTTGCATGATCTCGCTGAATTTCTCCGATTTTACAAGGTTTGTTCGCTTGTAGATATGTACCTGTTCAGCAATCAGGCGTTTCAGCAGCTCAACAGCAAGGTTCTTTTCTTTCATTTTGGAGATCTCCTCCAAGAATTTTGGATCAAACAGCGAAAAGTCCTGTTCCTTGTCGGAGAAAAGGTTGATAACACCATCACTCTTGATACTCTGCTTCAACAGCTCATTGATTTTGGCATTGATCTCAGGGAGTGAGAGCCTTTTACCTCCGCCCTGATTGAGAATACGCATCAACAGGACACGGACAGCTTCAAAAAAGGCGGCTTCTTCACGCTCATCTTCCTCAGCGATAGAGGAACACAGCGAAAGTGCCTGTTTCAGCAGCAGAGCTTCTTTTGTGTAGCTTTCTCTGTCTTTCTCCCTCTTTCTGTCCATGAGAAAATTGACCGCACCAGTGATCGTGCGTCCTGCCGTAAGCTCATTACCGCCGAAAAATGCAGAATAATCATATTCATGGAGCAGATCACGGCAGACTTGCAGTTTCTCCTGAAACTTCGGATATGCTACCTTTGCAATATCCGTGTTGCCGTAATTCTTCTTGTCACGAACGGTATAATCGTTCATAGCCTGCTTCAATGCACCTGCGATACCGACATAATCAACGACAAGACCGCCCTCCTTGTCACGGAACACTCTGTTGACACGGGCGATAGCCTGCATCAGATTATAGCCCATCATCGGTTTATAGACATACATCGTCGCAAGGGACGGCACATCAAAGCCTGTCAGCCACATATCGACCACGATAGCAATTTTCAGAGGACTGTCATTGTCCTTGAATTTTGTTGCAAGCTCCTCCTTGTGGCGCTTGTTGCCGATGATACTGTGCCATTCCTCGGGATCTTTGTTAGAAGCCGTCATGACCACAGCGACCTTTTCCTCCCAGCCCGGACGAATTTCAAGGATACGCTTATATATCTTCATAGCGATAGCACGGGAGTATGCAACGATCATCGCTTTACCTGTCAGCAGGTTCTCACGATAGCTTTCATAATGGTCAAGAATATCGTCAACAAGGGACTTTATCGTATCATCGTGACCGAGGATAGCTTCCATTTGCCCAAGCTCACGCTTGCTTTTCTCTATTACGTCAGCATCGGCATTCTGCGCCATGATCTCATATTCGGTGTCGATCAGTTTCAGAGTGTTTTCATCGAGTTTCAGCTTCATGACACGGCTTTCATAGTAGACAGGACGTGTCGCACCGTCCTCGACAGCCTGTGTCATGTCATAGATGTCAATATAATCTCCGAATACTTCACGGGTATTTCTGTCCTCTCTGGAAATAGGCGTACCCGTAAAGCCGATATATGTAGCATTCGGGAGCGTATCACGGATAATTCGAGCTGTACCGATGACCTTACGGGCAACAAGCTCGCCGTCCTCATTCTTCGTCATCTTGATCTTTTCGGTAAGACCGTACTGCCCTCTATGAGCTTCATCAGCCATGACAATAATATTTCTTCTTTCAGACAGCGGCTCACCCGATTCCTCAAACTTCTGCATCGTGGTAAAGATAATGCCGTTAGCCTTGCGACCGTCAAGGAGTGTTTTCAGGTGTTCACGGCTTTCAGCGTGGACAGGCTCTTGACGGAGAAACGCCTTGCATTTCGCAAACTGCGAATAGAGCTGATCGTCAAGATCGTTTCTGTCCGTGATAACAACGACAGTCGGGCTTTCAAGGGCAGATTGCAGTAAATGGGCATAGAATACCATAGACAGCGATTTGCCCGAACCCTGCGTATGCCAGAACACACCTCCCTTACCGTCGGTGACAGTAGCTTTCTTGGTGGATTCGATAGCCTTGCGAACGGCAAAATACTGATGATAGCCTGCAAGTATCTTATAACTCTGCAAGCCCTCGTTGGAAAACAGGATAAAGTTTTTTAGAATGTCGAGCAGGCGGTCTTTCGTGAAGATACCCTCAAAGAACGTGTCAAATTGGGCAAACTGCGTATTTTCATAGCTGCCGTCTTTTGTTTTCCACTCCATATAGCGATCTTCGCCCGAAGTGATCGTGCCTGCACGGTTTTCGGAAAGGTCACTCATAACGCAGATAGCATTATAGATGAACATAGAGGGAATGGAGTGCATATAGTTCCTGATCTGCGTATAGGCTTCGGAAGCGTCCGTTTCCTCACGGGAGGGAGATTTCAGCTCCATAAGCACCACGGGCAGACCGTTGATGAACAGCAGGACATCGGGGCGCTTCTCGTCATTCTCTATGAAAGTCCACTGATTTGCAACGATAAATGAGTTGTTGTCCGTGTTTGCGTAGTCAACAAGATAGCAGATTGCAGAACGCTCCTCGCCCTTATCAGTATAGCGGACTTCGATGCCGTTTTGCAGATAGTCCATAAATACAGCGTTTTTCTGCACCAGCTCGCCGTTTTCAAAATTCTGGAGCTTAAAGAGTGCATCGCTGATCGCATCATCGGGGAGCGTGGGATTTAGCCGATACAAGGCTTCTGTAAGCTCGTCCATATACAGCGGTGTCTTATAGTCACGGTCTATTGCCGGACCGTAGGCGTGGGTGTAGCCCATTTCCTCAAATAGCTGTATTATTGCGTTTTCGTATTTTTCTTCGGTGTAAGGCATAAATATCTCACCTCAAATTCTCTTATATGCTATATCTCGTACTCTTTGTAAAAATACAGTATATCTATTGTTTAGTATTTCTGCAAAGGCTTCTAATTCGTTAATTCTAATCGGAAAATGAATAGTATTCTCATCATGTCGAGTCGCTGTCCATAGACGAGATGAAAAATCGTATCCTCCTTCAATTTTATGATAGCTCTTGAAATCTGTAATCGGATTATAGACAATAGGAGTATCAGCAAATCGTTTCTCTTTGGAGTTCGGCTCATTAAGATTGATAGGGTGGGCGCTGAGAAGTGCGCGTATTTCTTTGAAATACTGCCTATCATCGAGAGACTTGTATAACTCTGGACGATTCAGAAAAACAGTATCATCAGGCAAAGGCATTTGCTTCTTTTCCTTATATAATACACGATATATCTGGTCAGTTGCTTCAAGAAGAATGTCAATATAAGTTATAAGCAATATCAAATGATTAAGATCGTGATTATTTCTGAAATCAATGGAATTAAGCTGTTTTACTGCTTCACGACTCCATATAATGCCAGAATGAACAGTATTAGCTCTTGAGTGATTGTCCTTATCATGAATGTAGTAACTGATGCGACGATCCAACAGCCTATTACAGTAACATTCAGCAAACTTTTCAATATATTCTGTTGGTAAGTTCATATCGTACTCCTAACATAAATGAAAATTTACATCAGCTTATAGCAGCTTACTATGCTGAAATCTTTAAGGAATGTGAGCATACCGCAAAAATCAGCGACTACGCTGATAGAGTTTTTAGTGGTGGTACACCAACTACCTCAAATGAAACCTACTGGAGTGGAGAGTTCAAATGGCTTTCATCGGGTGAAACTTCTCAAAAATACATCGTAGATACTGAAAAAACTATTACACAGGCAGGCGTTGATAATTCTTCTACCCGATTAGCCAAGAAATATGATACTGTAATAGCATCTGCTGGTCAAGGTCACACCAGAGGTCAAACCTCGATGTTGCTTACAGATACCTATATCAATCAGTCTATCATAGTTGTAGAGTCGGAAAGAATATATATGCCGTTTATTTATTGGAATATCTGCGGAAGATATGAAGAATTAAGAGTAATATCCAAC
>ERZ1673751.1593-NODE-1593-length-13438-cov-5.360308_pt1 | contig 13438 bp, 10 predicted proteins | sample MGYA00580202_ERZ1673751 | MGnify/ENA primary metagenome ERZ1673751 (study PRJEB41218, sample SAMN15661780) | gut metagenome | host: Homo sapiens | place: Canada: London | collected 2015-08-20/2019-03-30 | study: EMG produced TPA metagenomics assembly of... | reverse complement strand
CCACATTGAGCAGCACGCCGCCCACGCCCGTATAGGCCAGACCGTTGACCACGCCGACCTTGGGGGACTTTTCGTTCTCGTCCATGCGGTACTTCTTCACGCCGAGATAGGTTTCCAGATCCTCCGGCGCAATGGTCACGCACTGGTCGAGGTTGTCCTCTTCCACCAGCTTGATCGCGGTTTTGCGGCACAGTGCGCCGATTTCGCGTTCAAGGCTGCGGACCCCGGCCTCGCGCGTGTAGGAACGGATGACCTCGGTGAGCGTCTCCTCGGGCAGGGAGATGTTCCCGGGCTTGAGGCCATGCTCCTTGATCTGGCGCGGCAGGAGGAAGTCACGGGCGATGTGCTTTTTCTCTACTTCGAGATAGCTGGAAAGCTCAATGATTTCCATACGGTCCTGAAGCGGAGCGGGGATATTGTGCAGCGAGTTCGCCGTGGTGATGAAGAACACCTTCGACAGGTCGTAGTCGATGTCGAGATAGTGGTCGTTGAAGGTCTTGTTCTGCTCGGGGTCGAGTACCTCCAGCAGGGCGGACGCGGGATCGCCCCGGTAATCGGAGCTCATCTTGTCGATTTCATCAAGGCAGAACAACGGGTTGCTGGACTTGGCGCGTTTGAGGGCCATGATGATCTTGCCGGGCATGGCTCCCACGTAGGTGCGCCGGTGGCCTCGGATTTCGGCTTCGTCGCGCACCCCGCCGAGGGACAGGCGCACATATTCGCGCCCCGTGGCCGTGGCGACGGAGCGGGCCAGCGAGGTCTTGCCCACGCCGGGAGGCCCTACGAGGCAGAGGATGGGGCCTTTGAGCGCGTTGGTGAGCTTCTGGACGGCGAGGAACTCAAGGATGCGCTGCTTGGGCTTCTCAAGGCCGAAATGGTCGGCGTCGAGGATGGCGCGGGCCTCGGGAATGTCGATGCTGGTTTCCCGCATGTCATTCCACGGCAGTTCCAGAATCCAGTCCACATAGTTGCGGACGATGGCGTATTCGGCGGAGGCCGGGGCCATCATGCGCAGCTTCTTGAGCTCGGACATGCCCTTTTCCCGGGCTTCCTCAGGCATGTTCTTGGCCTTGAGCATCTGCTCAAGCTCCGCGATCTCGGCCTGCGGATCGTCTTCTCGGCCCATTTCTTTGTTGATGGCCTTGATCTGCTCGGAAAGATAGTATTCCCGCTGGTTTTTATCCATCTGGTCTTTGACGCGGCTCTTGATGCGCCGTTCCATCGAGACCCGTTCCATCTCGGTATTCAGGAACTCGTAAACCTTTTCAAGGCGCTGTCCTGGATCGGCCAGCTCCAGCGCTTCCTGTTTTTTGGGGTATTCGATTTTGAGCAGGGGCAGGATGGTGTCGGCGAGCTGTCCGGGATCGCGCAGGGCGGAGACGGCGGAAAGGATCTCCGGAGTGAGTTTTTTGTTGGTATGGGCGTATTCCGCGAGGATTTCCTTTGTGGCCCGTACCAGCGCTTCGGTTTCCGGGCCGTCATTGCGCATGATGGGCAACGGCGTGACCACGACCTTGGGGAAGGCATCCGTCCCGAACGGGTTTTCCTGATCTTCGGGCGTCAGAGGCCGCCAGCTGATGCGGTACAGGCCCTCGAAGAGCACCTTGATCGGGCCTTCAGGCAGCCTCATGTACTGGAGCACGCGCCCGACCACGCCAACGGCATAGAGATCCGCCGGATCGGGCTTTTCCAGTTCGGGTTCGCGCTGCGTCACGAGGCAGATGCGCTTGCCGTAGTCGTTCACGGCGCTTTCGATGGCCTTGATCGAGGCTTCGCGGCCCACGAGGAGGGGCATGATCGAGTGCGGCGACATGACCACCTCCCGTAAGGGCATGAGCGGAAGCTCGAATCCCTCCAGTGTTGCATTGCTGGTGATGGCGTCGTTCGTTTCGTTCATGCTCGCTCCTTTAGAAGGTACGGAACCGGGGGAGGGGAATCCTTCTGAAGAAGGGATTTCCCTCCCCCGGTTCCGCTCCTCTCATCTTCCCAAGGCTTTTATAACGGGCCCCAGCCCGGCTTCGTATGCCGCGACGGGCCGTATGGAAATTTTCATATTGCAAAGGGAAACGCCTGCCGCGTTTCCTCCCCACCGGTCGAAAGTTTTTGGAGGGATTGGGGGTGCGGGGGAAGGGGAACCTTTCTTCAGAAAGGTTCCCCTTCCCCCGCATTCTCCCTTACCACAAACCTTACGAAGCGATGTGCGCTTCGGTGTCGTAGATGTACAGCGGCGGGGCCTTCTTTTCGATGACCGCGTCGTTGATCACGCACTCCTTCACGCCGGGCATGGAGGGAAGCTGATACATGATGTCGAGCATGACGCTTTCCATGACGTTGCGCAGGCCGCGCGCGCCGGTCTTGCGCTCGATGGCCCTGTGGGCGATGGCACGCAGGGCGTCGGAGGTGAAGCGCAGGGTCACGTTGTCGAGCTCGAACAGCTTCTGGTACTGCCGGGTGAGGGCGTTCTTGGGCTCGGTCAGGATACGGACGAGGTCGTCCTCGCCGAGATCGTCCACGTGCGTCAGGACCGGGATACGGCCCACGAATTCGGGGATGAGCCCGAACTGCACGAGGTCGGCGGGATGCACCTGTTCGAGGAGCTCGCCGAGGGTGCGCTCCTTTTTGGTCTCCACCTTGGCCCCGAAGCCCATGCTGCCGCCGCGCATACGCTGCTCGACGATCTTGTCCAGGCCGATGAACGCCCCGCCCACGATGAACAGGATGTTCGAGGTGTCCATGCGGATGAACTCCTGCTGCGGGTGCTTGCGGCCGCCTTTGGGAGGGATGTTGGCTTCCGTGCCTTCGATGATCTTGAGCAGCGCCTGCTGGACGCCTTCGCCGGACACGTCGCGGGTGATGGACGGCCCGTCTGCCTTACGGGAGATCTTGTCGATTTCGTCGATGTAGATGATCCCCTTGCGGGCCGCTTCAAGGTCGTAGTCGGCATTTTGAAGCAACTGGACCAGAATGTTTTCCACGTCTTCGCCCACATACCCGGCCTCGGTCAGCGTGGTGGCGTCCGCGATGGCGAACGGCACGCGCAGGACGCGGGCCAGCGTCTTGGCGAGGAGCGTCTTGCCGCTCCCGGAGGGGCCGACAAGCAGGATGTTGCTCTTTTCGAGCTCCACACCGTCGTCGCCCTTGAGGGCGTCGGCGTAAAAGACGCGCTTGTAGTGGTTGTGCACCGCCACGGCGAGGATCTTTTTGGCCTCGTCCTGCCCGATGACGTATTCGTCGAGGCGGGCCTTGATTTCCTGCGGGGTGAGCAGGCGTTCGTCTTCGCGGACCTGCTCGATGGCGTTCTGGGCCATCATTTCGTTGCAGGTGGCGATGCACTCGTCGCAGATGTGCACGCCGTCCGGCCCGGAGACGAGCTGGTTCGCCTGCGTTTCGGTTTTGCCGCAGAAAGAGCAGCGGGGTTCGTTCGGGGGAGTGGTATTGGGCATCTCTCTTCCTATTCGGACTTTTCGGCGAGGAGGTCACGGCGGGAGGCGAGAACCTTGTCCACCAGACCATAGGCCTGCGCCATTTCGGCGGTCATGAAGTTGTCGCGTTCGGTATCCTGGGCGATCTTTTCGATGGGCTGGCCGGTATGCTTCGCCAGCAGCCCGTTGAGGGTCTCGCGCATACGCAGGATCTCGCGGGCATGGATGTCGATGTCGGTGGCCTGTCCCTGGAATCCGCCGAGGGGCTGGTGGATCATCACCTGGCTGTTGGGCAGGGCGTAGCGCATACCCTTCTGGCCCGCGCTGAGGAGGAAGGCTCCCATGCTGGCGGCGCGGCCCATGCACACGGTGGCGATGGGCGGGGTGATGTAGTTCATGGTATCGTAGATGGCCATGCCCGCCGTGACGGAGCCGCCGGGGCTGTTGATGTAGAGATAAATCTCTTTTTCCGGGTCCTGCGATTCGAGGAAAAGCAGCTGGGCGCAGATGAGGGACGCCACCGCGTCGTTGACCTCGGAGCCGAGGAGCACGATGCGGTCTTTCAGCAGGCGGGAAAAAATATCATAAGCGCGTTCGGTGCGGCCCGACGTTTCGACGACGATGGGCACCGTCATATCAAGAATATCTTGCATACTGTCTCCATATGATAATTGGGCATCAGGGCTTTCCCCGTCAGATAAGCACGATTGCGCCGTTGTCTCGGGATGAAGCCATAAAAACGGGAAATAGCACAGGGCCCCCATACAATAAAGAGGGGAGTGCGGACACTCCCCTCTCCTTATTTTTCCCAAAAAGCGGGCGGAAAACGGACTAGTCCGCGTTCTTGGGCTCGCTCAGGCTCACGGCGGGGACTTCGTTGATCTTCGCCTTGCTGTAGACCATTTCCAGGGCCTTGTCAGCGAGGATGCGGTCGCGCAGCTCATAGATCAGGCCGCTCTTGTGATAGGCTTCGCTGACCTTCTTGTAGTCCTGCTGGGCGCGCATGGCCATGCCGTAGATGGCCATTTCCACTTCCTGATCGTTGACGGTGATGTTTTCCTTCTGGGCGAGGGCCATCAGGAACACCTGGGGACGCAGGGTTTCGAGGGCTTCCTTCTTGGCTTCTTCGCGCTTTTCTTCCTGAGCCTGGTCCTTGCGGAGGTCGTCGAGGCCCATGCGCTGGAGCTTCATGGCCTGTTCCTGCACCACGCGCTCGACGCGGGCGTTCAGCATGGAATCGGGGATTTCGAAAGAAACCTTTTCAAGGAGGCCGTCGATGAGCTTCTTCATGGCTTCGCTGCGGGCGGCCTGAGCCTTCGTGGCGGAAACGTGCTCGACGATGGAGGCCTTCATCTTTTCCAGGCTTTCCTGGCCGACCTTCTGAGCGAACTCCTCGTTCACTTCGGGCTTCTGGCTGGTCTGGATCTTGTTCACCTTGATGGTGAAGATGACGGTCTTGCCGGCCAGCGGCTTGTGGGGGTAGTCGGCGGGGAAGTTCACAGGGCCGGTCTTTTCTTCGCCGACCTTGGCGGTCTTCACGAGGGCTTCGAAATCGGGGAGGGCCTGGCCCTGGCCGAGGGCCACGCCGAAGTTTTCGCCCTGCACGTCGTCGATCTTGTTGCCTTCCTCATCGGTGCCGGAGTAGTCGACATCCACGGTGTCGCCGTCCTGGGGCAGGCGATCTTCAGTCACTTCGGTAAGTTCCGCCATGCGGCCGCGGAGGTTTTCAATGATTTCGTTCACGTCGTCGTCGGACACGTCGGCCTTGGCCTGATCGACTTCGAGGCCTTCGTAGTTGGGGAACTCGATTTAGGGCAGCACGTCGAAGGTGACGTTGCACTTGAATTCGGTATCGCGGGTGAAGGCGTCATGGTTGTCCATTTCCATGCTGGAAACGGGGGTCAGGCTGGAGTCCTTGAGGGTCTTCTGGAGGAGGCCGTTGATCTCGTCCTGCGTGGCGCGGGCGTACACGTCTTCGCCGAAGCGCTTTTCCACTACGGACGCGGGGACTTTACCCTTACGGAAGCCGGGCAGGGACAGATCCTTCTGGAAGCCCTTGACGGCGGTGTTGATAGCGGCGTTCACATCATCCGCGGTCAGGGTGAAGGCGATCTTTTTCCGGGTAGGGGAAAGGTTTTCAACGACAAATTCCATGGGGATTCCCTCCTTAGGGGAGCCGACCTGCTCAAGGGCGGACGGACGAGCTTTTTATCAATCAAAACACGAAGTTTATGAATGCACCGGAAGGCTTTCTGGTGCGAGAGGGGGGAGTTGAACCCCCACGGAAATCCGCTGGATTCTAAGTCCAGTGCGTCTACCAATTCCGCCACTCTCGCCAGTCGGCACACAAAGGAGGGACTCTACTGCGAAATCCCAAAAATCGCAAGTTCCATCCTGTTCAGGTGGGGTTAGGTGGTACGGGAGAGAGCCGCCGCTTCGTCCTCATACTCCTTCAGCTTCCTGTAGAGCGTGGCGACGCCGATGCCGAGGGCGGCGGCAGCGGCCTTCTTTCCGGGCGTGTCGTCCCCGCAGCGGCGGACGGCGTCCAGAATGGCGTTGCGTTCCAGATCGCGGAGCGGGATGATCCCGCCGGGCGGGAGGGGGGCGGAGGGGGAAGGCGCGGAAGAGGGCAAGGCCCCGCGCACGGAGGCGGGGAGCATGTCAGGATGCAGGACCCCGCCGGACGGGGCCATGTTGACCATAAACTCCATCACATTCTCGAACTCGCGCACGTTGCCGGGCCAAGGGTAGGCGGAGAGGGCCGCGAGCATGTCCGGGCCGAGCGACGGGACCGGCTTGTTGAACCGGGCACTGTAGCGGGCGAGGAAATGGGAGGACAACAGTTCAATGTCGCCGTGCCGATCGCGCAGGGGAGGCACCTGCAGCGGGATCACGTTCAGGCGGTAGAAGAGATCCTCGCGGAAACGGCCTTGGCGCACCGCTCCGGCAAGATCTTCGTTCGTCGCCGCGATAATACGGATATCCACCTCAATGAGCCGGTTGGAGCCGAGGCGGGTGAAGGCCCGTTCCTGCAGGACGCGGAGCAGCTTCACTTGCAGGTAGAGCGGCATGGTGCTGATTTCGTCGAGGAACAGCACGCCCTTGTGGGCCAGCTCGAATTTGCCGATGCGCCCCTTGGCGCTCGCTCCGGTGAACGCGCCGCCCGTGTAGCCGAACAGCTCGCTTTCGAGCAGGGCGTCGGGGATGGCCCCGCAGTTGATGCCGATGAAGGGCTTGTCCCGGCGGCCGCTGGCGGCGTGGATGGCCCGGGCGACGAGTTCCTTGCCGGTGCCGGATTCGCCGGTGACGAGGACCGTGGACGTGGAGCCCGCGATCTGGCGGATTTGCTCTTTCAGCTGGAGCATGGCGGGCGAGCGCCCGATGAGGTTTTCGACGCCGGAAAGGGAGTCCCCGAGGGAAGAGACGCGATCCGCCATGCGCGGCAGGGACTCGAAGGTGAAGACCGTGGCAAAATGGTAGTCCGACGGCGCGAGCGGGGTCATCTGGCCCATGAGCGTGTACTTGCGGCTCCGGGCGGTGACCACGAATTCCTCGAGATCCGAAAAGGATTCCCCGGTCCGTTTGAACTCCACGTCCGTGGGCAGGCCGTCGTCCTTGAGCCCGAGATCACGGCGGGCGATGTCGTTCAGATAGGAAATGCCGCCCTTGGCGTTGAAGATGACGATGCCCCGGCTGTTGATTTCGAGAATCCGCAGCATGATATCGAGGAATGACCGGGCGCGGAGCAGGTCGGCGTGGTCGTGGAGCTTGTGCAGGATGAATTCCGCGCAGCGCTCGATGAACTGGACGTACACGTCCTTGTGCCCGAGGACACGGGCGCGGTCCTCGTCGGTGGAGCAGACGAGCCCGATGACGCCGAGCACGTCGCTGCCGTCGATGATGGGCGTGCTGATGGAAAGGGTTTCGCGGCAGAGGTCGCGCCCCGGGCAGCGGGTGCAGATGAAATGCTCGCGGGGCGTCTCCATGACGAACGAGCGCCGGATGCGCATGACGTGGCGGTAGGTTTCGCCCTCGGCGCGGATGTTTTCCCCGACCCCGGAGGCATAGAGGCCCGTCCCGGCGAGGCGGTTCAGGCCCGCGTCCACGACTTCCACGTCCACGCCGACCACGCGGGCGATGAGTTCCGCATAGTCGGCCACCGTATCCCGGATGTCCAGCAGCATGGGCATTTAGGCTATCCAGATGACGTTGGCCTGGCGCCCGCAGATCCCGTCCCGGCGGTAGGAGAAGAAGCTGTCCGGCATGGACGCCGTGCACAGATCGAGGCCGAAGATGCCTTCGTCCGGCAGGCCCGCCTCCAGCAGCTGATCGCGGGTCAGCCGCCAGAGGTTCATGGTCTTGTCGCGGGCGTTGAACCAGTTGGCGAAATCGGGGCCCCATTCCTTGCCGTAATTGACGAATTCCGAGCGCTGCGGCCCGAGGCTCGGGCCGCGCACGGCGAGCAGATCGCGGGCGTCGAGGCCGTAGCGCCCGCAGAAGGCCGCGATGCCGGACTGGAGGAAACGCAGGCGGTTGCCGCGCCAGCCGATGTGGAAGGCCGCGATGTGCCGCCCTCCCTTGTGCGCGACGAGGACGGGCTGGCAGTCGGCGGTCTTGATGATCAGGCCGATGCCGGGTTTGTCCGTGGCAAGGCCGTCCCCTTTGGGAAAGGCGGGCGGCTCCACGAACCGCTCCAGCGGCGAGGGCGGGGGATCGAAAACGAGCGTATCGCCGTGGATCTGATCGAGTTCGGCGATTTCGGCAAGCTCAAGAGATGCGGCGAGATCCAGCCGGTTGGCCGAGACGCGCAAGGGATCGTCCCCTACCGTATAGGCGATGTTCCCGCCTCCATAGGGCCCTTCCGAAACGCCCCAGTCGCGGGTCTGGAAGGCGCAGCGGACGCCCGGGGCGCCGGGAAAGGCGAAGGGGATGAAGCTCAGAGCCATATGAGTTCCTTTTCGGTAGCGTAGCCGTGCATGGGAATGTCCAGAGGCCCGGCGGGAAATGCGGCGAGCTGGAGGGAGTGGACCAGCGCGAGCCGCTTCGCGCCGCCCCAGCCGGGCAGGGCGAGCAGGCGGTCGTAGAAGCCCTTGCCGTACCCGAGGCGCGCCCCGGCGGGGCTGATGCCCACGGCGGGGACCAGAATCAGATCCGGCAGCCGGAGAGACGCATCCGTCCCGGAAGGCGGGACGAAGGTTCCGGCGGCGTCCTGCCCCCATCCCGTGCGGGGCAGGGGTACGCACGCGGGGCCGGGCTCGGAGAGGCCGAAGGCGCCGGGCGCCAGTTCATCATAGCCCCGGCACAGGACGAATTCCATGATTCCTTCGCCCGCGCTCGGCGGGAGGCAGCGGGGCAGGAGCACCTGTTTGCCTTCGGCCCACGCGCGTCTGATAATTTCATCGGTGGAGATTTCGTTCCGCACGGCGATATACATGGCGACAGTACGGGCGTCGCGCCACTCGGGGAGGGCGAGGACACGCCGCTGGACGGCGGCGGAATGGCGTTCCCACTCGGCGGGGTCAAGGGCTTTACGGGCGCGTATCAGCTCGGAACGCAAGACATTTCTGTCCGGGGCGGCGAGGCCGGAGGGCGTACCCGTCGCAGAAGGGGAGGTCGGGGGAAGGGACATGGCGCACCTTTGTCAAACCTGAAACAATAGGTTAGGGTACGAAAGATCAGTGAAGCGGAATCCCTTGCAGGGAAAGGCAAGCCGGTATACCCTGCAACCCCAACAGTACAAGGAAGTTGCCGACATGCCAAGCGCCCAGCCTCTTTCGTCCTTTGCGGTCCCCGCTTCCGGAACTTCCGGTGCGACGGCCCCGTCCTCCGGGGTCCGCACATGGATCGTCATGGGCGATCTTCACGACAAGGCAGCCCGGCTTGGCGAAATCCAGGGGCTGGAAGAGGCCGACGGCATCATCGTCACCGGCGATCTGACCGTCACCGGCGGCGCGGCGCAGGCCCGTAATGTGCTTGAGAAGCTCACCCGCTACAATCCCGTCATTTACGCGCAGATCGGCAACATGGATCGCGCCGAAGTCACGGACTGGCTTGCCAAGCAGGGATGGAATACCCATTTATGCGTACGTGAGCTGGCTCCCGGCGTCGCGCTCATGGGGCTTGGCGGCTCCACGTTCACGCCGTTCGGTACGCCGAGCGAATTTCCCGAGTCCCGCTTTGCGGACTGGCTCGAACACATGTGGAGGGAGGCCCGGACGTATCGTCATGTGGTGCTTTCCGTGCATACGCCTCCGCATGACACGCTGTGCGACATCGTCGGGGACGGAATCCACGTTGGTTCCTCCGCCGTACGCGACTTCATTCTGGACGCGCAGCCTGATGTGTGCCTGTGCGGACACATCCATGAATCCCGCGCCGTGGATCGCCTCGGACGCACCGTGCTGGTCAATCCCGGCGCGTTTGCGACGGGCGGCTATGCCGTCCTGCGGCTTGCGGGGGACGACCTGTCGGTGACGCTTCACATGCTGGACTGACCGGTTCGCCCGGATCGTCGCTTCCCCGCCCGGACCGCTGGCCTGTCCGTGCGCAGGGGCATTTGTCACCGCCGGAAAAATTTTTTGGAAACCCGCGTCTTGCGGCCTTGCCCGCCTTCCGTATTCTCCGGAAAGGCTTTCTCCCGGCGAGGCCCGTATGCATGGGGCTCCTTCGGAGACGCCGAGCGAACGGCGCGTCCGAGCCCGCGATTTTTGCGGCCGCCCGCGCCAGCCGGACGGCACCCCGATACTTTTTTGTTTTTTTGAGGAAACATATGACCGATTCTGAAAAGATCGCAGCCCCGGCGGAACAGCCGGCTGCGTCCGAAAAGCCCATGTCCGCCGCTGCGGATGCCGTTGAAACCCCTTCCGAGCCCGCTCCCGAAAAGAAGCCCCGCCGCCCGCGCCGCAAGAAGCCTGCCGTGGAGCAGGCCACGCTGGAACTTTCCGCTCCGGAGAACGCCGTGCCGGCGCAACCCGTGGAGGAACAGTCCGTGTCGGCCCCGCCCGCGCCCGAGGCTCCCGCACGGAAACGCCCCGCGCCGAAGCAGTCCGCGGCGAAAACAGCCCGGAAACAGTCCGAGCAGCCGAAACAGCCTGTTGAGGCGCCTGTGGAGCCGAAGCAGCCTGAACAGCCCGTGTTGACCGAACATCCCGTTCAGATTCCCGCCGTCGCCGCTTCCGTTCTGCCCGCCGAGGCGGTTGCGTCCGCCGTTCCCGCCGTGTCCGAACCCGCCGCCGTCCCTGCCGTCGCCTCGCCGGAGGAATCCGCTGCCGCCGATGCTTCCGAAACCGCCGAAGGCGATGCCGCCGCACCCGCGAAGCGCCGCCGTTCCCGCCGCAGCGGTCGGGGCCGCCGCCGTCCCGCCGAAGGCGATGCCGCCGTTGACGCAGCCGCGCCGGAAGCGGGTGAAACGCCCATTCTTGATGAGCCCGTAGCCGCCGACGCTCCGGCTGAGGCCTTTGCCGAATCCGCGCCCGCCGTCGAAGATGAGCCCGCAGGGGCTGAATCCGGGCAGGAATCCGCCGCCACGGGCGAAGAGGCTCCCCGCAAACCCCGCTCCCGTTCCCGCCGCCGCAAACCCGCGCGTCCCGCCGCCGAACAGTCTGAGGAGACGCTGAAGGACCAGCAGGCCGCCGTGCCCGAGGATGAGGTGTTCGTTTTTGATGATGATGACGACGACGGACCCGCTGCCGCTCCCGCCGAAGCCGAGGGTGAGGAGGCGCGCGCGCCTCGCGTGCCGCGCAAGCCGCGCCGCCGCCGGAACAAGAAGGCCTCCGCTGCCGCCGCGCTGCAGGAAGCCGAGGACGAGTCCGCCGAGGAAGGCGAAGAGGAACAGGACGCCAAGAAGGGCCGCAAGTCCGCCAAGGCCGCCGCGTCCGGCGTGGACCGCAAGATGCTGGTCAGCGTCCTGCCCGGCGATATGGTCGAGGTGGTGCTCACCGAAGACGGCTCCGTGCGCGAGTACTACGTGGAGATGACCCATCAGGCCAAGATCCGGGGCAACATCTACAAAGGCGTCATCAACAACATCGACACCAATCTGCAAGCCGCCTTCGTCAATTACGGGAACGTGAAGAACGGGTTCCTGCAGATCGACGAAGTGCACCCCGAATATTACCTCCAGCCCCACGAACCCACCAAGGGCCGCAAATACCCGCCCATCCAGAAAGTGCTCAAGCCCGGGCAGGAAGTCCTCGTGCAGGTCGTGAAGGAGCCCAACGGCTCCAAAGGCGCGTTCCTGACCACATGGCTGTCGCTCGCCGGGCGTTTCCTCGTGCTGACGCCGGGGCAGGAGCAGATCGGCATTTCCCGCAAGGTGGAGGACGGCGAGGAGCGCAACCGTTTGCGCGAGCTCATCCGGGGCCTTGAGCCCGGCGAAGGGCTTGGGGCCATCGTCCGCACCGTGAGCGCGGGCACGAGCAAGACCACGCTCCAGAAGGACCTCTCTTTCCTCAAGCGCGTCTGGAAGGATATCCGCAAGCGCGCCACCACGGAAAAGGTCCCCTCCCTGATCTATCAGGAACCGGGCCTCGCCAGCCGGAGCGTTCGCGACTATCTGTCCGACGACGTGTCCGAAGTCTGGGTGGACAACGCGGAAACCGCCGAAGCCATACGGGAGATGGCTTCCCTGCTGTTCCCGCGCAAGGGCGACCTCGTGCACCTCTATGAGAAGCATGACAAGACCCTTTGGGAACACTTCGGCCTTCTCAACCAGATCGAGCAGGTACATTCCCGCGAAGTGCTCATGCCGTCCGGCGGGCGTCTGGTGTTCGACCAGACCGAGGCGCTTATGGCCATCGACATCAACTCCGGCAAGATCGGCGGCAAGACGAATTTTGAGGCTATGGCCTTCCGTACGAATATGGAAGCGGCGACGGCCATCGCCCGCCAGCTTCGCCTGCGCGACATCGGCGGGCAGATCGTCATCGACTTCATTGAAATGCGCGATCCCGAGCATTGCCGTGAGGTTGAAAAAGAACTCCGCAACGCCATGAAGGGCGATCGCGCCCGTCACGACATCGGCAAGATGAGTTCTTTTGGCCTGCTCCAGATCGTACGCCAGCGGACCGGCTCCTCGGCGATCTCCATCAGCATGGAGACCTGTCCCCACTGCAAGGGGACGGGCCAGCGCCGCAATATGGAGTGGCAGTCCGTACAGACGCTTCGCGACCTGCACCGCGCCATGCGCAGCGCTGCGGCGGCGGGGCAGACCGAGTACGCCCACAGCGTGGACGCCGAGCTCGGGCTGTATCTTCTGAATCACAAGCGCGAACGGCTCTCGCTCATGGAAAAGGAATTCCACATCCGTCTGGATATCCGCATCGAGGGCATTTCTTCCGCGCCGGCAGCTCCAGCACAGCAGCAGGGCCATCAGCACAACGGGCAGAACAATGGCAGGTAACGGCAAGAAAGTGCTCCTGCACGCCTGTTGCGGACCGTGCAGCATCATGTGCATCCAGTCGTTGCGCGACGAGGGCTATGACGTCACGGGATACTTCGCCAATCCGAACATCCATCCCGTCTCCGAATATTTTCGGCGGCGGGAGGCGATGGAACAGGTGGCGGAACAGATGGATCTGCCCATGTTGTGGCAGGACGATGTGTATGATCTGCCCGGCTGGCTCAAGATGGTGCACGATTTGGGTATCGCGGACAATCAAGGGTATGCCCGCTGCGGCTACTGCTACGAGAGCCGTCTTGCCCTGACCTGTGCCATCGCCTCGGAGAACGGTTTCGACTGCTTTACCACAAGCCTGTTGTATTCCCGGCACCAGCAGCACGACGCCATCCGGGGAATCGGAACCCGCGTCGCGGCGTCCGGTGACTACGGGACCGACGCCGGATTCGGTTCCGAGTTCCTGTACCGGGACTTCCGCCCCTTGTGGCAGGCCGGGATCGACCGCTCCAAGGAAATGGGCCTGTACCGCCAGAACTACTGTGCGTGTATTTTCAGCGAATACGAGCGGTTTGAGAAGAAGCTGAGGAAGCTGTAGAAGATTGGAGGGGGGGGGGGGTGG
>ERZ1673751.1591-NODE-1591-length-13442-cov-4.580489_pt1 | contig 13442 bp, 9 predicted proteins | sample MGYA00580202_ERZ1673751 | MGnify/ENA primary metagenome ERZ1673751 (study PRJEB41218, sample SAMN15661780) | gut metagenome | host: Homo sapiens | place: Canada: London | collected 2015-08-20/2019-03-30 | study: EMG produced TPA metagenomics assembly of... | reverse complement strand
AGCTGTTCAATCAGGAGGTTCGAAAAAATTCTCTTTATTTTCAGGAATTTCTACTTCCCATGGGGCTGCATGATTCCATTGAAACGAATTTTTCGATTCGGAACCGGGATCTGCGGGGTGTGTTTTCCATCCACCGATCCAACGATAAAAAAAATTTCCTGCCAGATGAATTAAGCCTTGTCCGGTTATTCCAGCCGCATTTCTGCAACGTATTTAAAAATTACGGGCGGGAGCTCAACATCGGACGGGCATTTCATGTACTGGAAAATTACAACTGCATCGGAATCGGCTGTTTTGACGATAAACTGAATTTTATCGGGTGCAACACAACCTACCATACATACATGGAGAATCATGGATTTGCAGATTTATCCAACAACCCCATTTCCAATTGTTTTCGCTCTCTTTGCCGTCAGCTGCTCCGTTCTGGAAGCATTACCGGACAAAATATCGAATACACGATGGAAAACAGCCCTTTGTTTCTGGAGGTAAGCCGCTCCCATCTTAAGGAGGGACCAGACAACGACTGCTTTGTATGTCTGTTCTTCGATTTATCCTATGTGATGGATCGTACTCTTTCCCAGATCAGCCGGGATTTTTCCCTGACGAACCGAGAAGTAAATGTTTTAAGCCTTTTACTGCGCGGCTATTCCAACGATCAGATATCTTCCACCCTCTTCGTCAGCATCCCTACTGTCAAAAAGCATCTGGCTTCCATTTATTCCAAAATGGAAATCAAAAGCCAGAAGCAAATTCTGGAACGCCTTCATTTCTACGACAAATATTTTTCGCATTAATCTTGTTTAACCACGAAAAAAGGGAGTCCGCTCATCCTGCAGACTCCCTTTTTCGTGCCCCTTTTTACTCTAGCTTTCCTCCTTGCTCTTCCTGGGTTTCTCTTTTTTCGTTCTTGATCTCCCAATGAATCAAAAATGTAAGCATTGCCCGAAGGACAATGATGGCTCCCAAAATTCCAAGTTCCGACCATTCCCGTACCACAACCGTCCTGAGTACCTCGCCGCCCATCTTAAATTCCAACGCCAGCGCAATTCCCTGTGCCAGATTCAGGCGGATCAGCTGACGCTTGTTTCGTATCCACTGAACAAAGCAGGATACCGCTGTCGAAACCAGCACAATGATTCCAAACAATTCTAGCACGACCGTGCATATCTGTACCAAATTCTCTAACAACCAGTCTAATACTTTAATTACTTCTCCCATTACCCCTTCCTTTCCAGGTATTCTTCCCTTCTCGCTTGTGCTAATTTTATCCATTTCCTGTAGCTCAGTAAATGCGTAAACCTACTGAACCGCTACAATTTTCTTTACTATACACGCCCCATTTCAAATATGCAACTTGATTTTTATTCTGTTTTCATCTTGACAATGAAACGTGAAACTGCTACAATCCAACCATACAAACCACATTTGATTTGTGATAAATCCATTTTTAGTATATATGTTTTATTTCATTCATAAATATTCAGGAGGTTTTGATATGTTATTTCTCAGCGAACAAGAAATGTGGCAGTCCGTCACCTTAGAGGATGTCATGGACGCAATCGAAGATGCGTATGCGATTCACAAAAGCGGCAATTATAAGATGCCGGATCGTTTTATCGCACAGCGTGATAAAAATATGATGCTCTATATGCCGTGTTTTCTGGATTCCGTCATCGGTACAAAGATGTTATCCGAATTTCCGGACAATCCCTCTCTGGGAATTCCGTATCTGAACGGACTTATGATTTTAAATAACGCAAAGACCGGTCTGCCGAAGGCGATTATGAACGGAAGTGTCCTGACCGCAATGCGGACCGGTGCGGTCGGCGGTGTCGCACTGCGCTATCTGGCTCCAGAGGATGCTGCCTCAGTTGGTCTGGTTGGCTGCGGTATGCAGGGACTACACCAGCTTCTCTACGCCTGTGAGGTGCGCCCGATCACAGATATTTATCTGTATGACGCATACGCTAAGGATCTTTCCGGCTTTATCGAGCGCTTATTGGCGCGTCTGGCATCGTTTGGAAAAAACTCCATCCAGATTCATATCTGCGCGGATACCCGTGAACTGGCTGAGCACAGCCGCGTCCTGATCTCCGCCACCCAGGCGGTCGATCCGGTCTACCCGGATGATGAAGAGCGGCTTCGCGGCAAATGCTTTGTTGCCATCGGCTCCTGGCGTCCGGAACGGCGCGAACTGCCGGATGCGGTGTGGAAACTCGTCAAGAACGCGTACACCGAGCTTCCGTATGCCTGCGAAGAGAGCGGCGATCTGAAAATTCCGCTGGAAAAGGGCGTTCTGACACAGGAGCGCGTCCACTTTATCGAGGATCTGATCGAAGATACCAAGCAGGGACATCCGCATGAGCAGAACGAAACCCGCTGCTTTAAATCAGTCGGCATGGGACTCTTTGATGTGCGGACGGCACAGCTTATCTATGAAAAAGCATTGGACAAAGGAATTGGACAAAAACTTAATTTCTAGGAAAAATGGTTGGAATAGAAAAGGCTGTATCACCTACCGCGCGCTTCCATGCGGCAGGCAATACAGCCTTTTTCTTGTTATATGTGCATTAATTTTCCAGCATTTTTCTGAATCTATAGACTGGCAAATTTTTCGCTCCATATTCTTCTCTACTTATTTATATAACGGATACTTCTCACACAGTTTCGTCACTTCCGCACGGATGTAATCTGCCTTGTTCTCGAAGTCGGTAGCTGCCAGCCAGATGCACTCTGCGATGACTTCCATGTCTTCTTCTTTGAGTCCACGGGTGGTAACAGCCGGAGTACCGATGCGGACACCAGAAGTAACAAACGGGCTTCTTGGGTCGTTCGGAACGGTGTTTTTGTTCAGGGTAATGTATACTTCATCGCAGCGGTTCTGCAGCTCTTTACCGGAAATATCCATGCCGCGCAGATCAACTAACATCAGGTGGTTATCGGTTCCGCCGGTCAGAATCTTGAATCCCTGCTTCTGAAGTGCGACTGCCAGCGCTGCTGCATTCTTCTTTACCTGAAGCTGATACTCTTTAAATTCTGGTTTCAGCGCCTCGCCGAAGCAGACTGCCTTGCCAGCAATGATGTGCTCTAACGGACCGCCCTGGGTTCCCGGGAAAATCGCCTTGTTGAAGTTGAACTTCTCAGCTGCTTCCTTATTTGCCAGAATCAGACCGCCTCTCGGTCCGCGCAGTGTCTTATGAGTGGTTGTCGTAACAACATCTGCATACGGAATCGGGCTCTGGTGAAGACCGGCTGCTACCAGACCAGCGATATGAGCCATATCGACCATCAGGTATGCGCCTACTTTGTCTGCAATTTCACGGAAACGTTTGAAATCAATCTCTCTTGCATAGGCACTTGCACCTGCAATGATCAGCTTCGGTTTTGCTTCCAATGCAATGCGCTCTACATCTTCGTAATCAATCACGCCATTGTCATCGACACCATACGGCACAATGTTGAAATATAAACCGGAGAAATTGACAGGGCTTCCGTGTGTCAGATGTCCGCCGTGATCCAGGTTCATGCCCATAACAGTATCACCCGGTTTCAGCATTGCGATAAATACCGCCATGTTTGCCTGCGCGCCGGAATGCGGCTGTACGTTTGCATAATCACAGCCAAACAGTTTTTTCGCTCTCTCGATCGCGATGGACTCTACAACATCGACACACTGGCATCCGCCGTAGTAACGTTTTCCCGGATATCCCTCCGCATATTTGTTGGTTAATACCGATCCCATCGCCATCATAACCGGCTCCGATACAATATTCTCCGACGCGATCAGCTCCAGGTTTCTTCTCTGACGGGCTGCCTCTGCTTCAATGGCTTCTCCCACTTCCGGGTCTGCCTCTGTAATGAACTTCATTACCTCATCTACCATGTCTGTTTCTCCTATTCTTTTCTGTCATCCATACAAAATCATCAAGTGGATTTTTCATATATAAATATAAAAACCACACTTTTGTCTCTCCGGATTTTTTATTTAAAAAAGCCTTTTTCAGGTCTCATTAAATACTGTCACCAGACGCTTCTTATGCCAGCAGCGCTTCCGCCATCTGCTCCAGCGACGGAATATCGCTCTCTTTGAGCGCCCCGCGAACCGTAACGACCGGTTCAACCACCGTGATCTCCTTCATCGCATCCAGCATTCCCTTCATCGTGCGCGCTGCACTCGGCGCCCAGGAACCGTTTTCAATCAGGGCAACGGTGCGTTTCTGGTAATTCTTGCTCTGTAAGTGATGCAGGAAATCTGCCATAACCGGCATCACACCCGCGTCATAGGACGGTGCTGCCAATACAATTTTTCCATACCGGAATGCATCTTCCAGCGCCTCCGCCATATCGTCGCGCGCCAAATCCGCGATTGCCATCTTCGGGCATCCTTTTTTCTCAAGAATTTCCTTGCATTTCTTCGCCGCATCCTCGGTGTTGCCATGCAGGGACGCATATGCGATAAATACACCCTCAGACTCAACGCCGTAGCTGCTCCAAATCTGGTATTTTTCAAGCACATGACCGATCGTCTCTTTCAGAACCGGTCCATGCAGCGGGCAGATGATCTGGATCTCAAGACCAGCTGCTTTCTTAAGAAGTGCCTGCACCTGCATTCCATATTTTCCTACGATATTGAAATAATACCGTCTCGCCTCGCAGTCCCAGTCCTCATCCACATCAAGCGCACCGAACTTGCCGAAACCGTCGGCGCTGAACAGCACCTTGTCGCAGGAATCATAGCTTACCATAACTTCCGGCCAGTGTACCATCGGTGCCATGACGAACGTCAGCTCATGGCGCCCCAGTTTTAGGGTATCGCCCTCCTTGACCGTCAGCGCACGGCTGGTATCAAGATCAAAGTACAGTTTCAGCATCGGAAATGTCTTCGCATTGCCTACCAGTGTGATTTCCGGGTACCGTTCCACGACCGCCTGGATACTTGATGCATGATCCGGCTCCATGTGGCTGATTACCAGATAATCCGGGGTTCTTCCAGCCAGTGCGGTTTCCAGATTTTCCAGAAATTCCGTCTGTTTGCGCTTGTCTACCGTATCCATGATCGCGATCTTTTCATCCATAATCACGTATGAGTTATATGAAATACCATTTGGCACCTGATACTGCCCCTCAAATAAGTCAATGTCATGGTCGTTTACACCGATGTAGCGAATATCTTCTGTGATCATCTCCTGCTTCCTCCTGTTCTTTTCGCAGCTGCTCCATCTCTTTACAGCTGCCTCTTTTTGTTCTCACAGGCATCTCGCATCCTGCTGTCAGCCTGCCTTATGATTTCATCCGTTACCTCTGACTGACTCTGAATCAGTCTTTCTCCTCAATCGCCATAATCATATCCACGCGTCTCTGATGGCGTCCGCCCTCAAATTCTGCGTTGATCCACTCGTCAACGATCATCTTCGCAAGCTCACTTCCTACCACGCGGGCGCCGAAGCAGAGTACATTGGCATCGTTGTGGCGGCGGGACATCACCGCTGTGTACGGCTCGCTGCATACGCAGGCGCGCACGCCTTTTACCTTGTTAGCTGCCAGTGAAATACCAAGACCGGTACCGCAGATTGCGATACCCAGATCGGCTTCGCCGGAAACAACTGTACGACCTACCTTCTCTCCATAAACTGGATAATCACAGCTCTCGCTGCTGTCTGTACCCAGATTTAACACTTCGATTCCTTTTTCTTTCAGGAAATCCACAATAATGTTCTTCAGTTCTACCGCCGAATGGTCATTTCCAATCGCAATTTTCATCTCATCTTCTCCTCATCTGACTGACTTCCGGAACAAATGATATAGTCCGGTCATTATGAAATCATTTTAGTAAAGTTGCCGGGCAATGTCAAGACTGTGAAAATCTCAGAAATACATAAAAAGAGCGCAGAGGAAGCTCTTTCGCACTTCTCCGCGCCCTATTGTTTCTTCTATATAATAGTTATAAATCCGCCGTAAGACGTTTTCCGCTTACGCGCTATGGACAGCCGAAGCCGTCAGCTTGCCATCCGAAAGCCCGATCTCTATCGTATCGCCCGCACGGACGCCGTCCGCCAGAATCAGCTTCGCTGCCAGTGTCTCAACGTTCTTCTGCAGGTACCGTTTCAGCGGTCTTGCACCGTAAACCGGATCGTAGCCATTTTCAATGATGAAATCCTTTGCCTCGTCCGTCAGGGCAATCTTTAACTCCTTATCCGCCAGACGTTTGTTGACATCTGCAATCAGAAGCTCAATGATGCCTCCGATGTTGCCTTTCGTCAGCGGCTTAAAGAGAATAATCTCATCCAGACGGTTCAGGAACTCCGGACGGAAGTGAGCTCTCAAGTCATGCATAACGGAGCTTTCCGCCTCCGGCTTGATCTGTCCCTTTTCATCGATGCCGTCCAGCAGATACTGGGAACCGATGTTGGAGGTCATAATCAGGATCGTATTCTTGAAATCGACCGTTTTGCCAGTCGAATCCGTGATACGTCCATCATCCAGAACCTGCAGCAGGACGTTAAATACATCCGGGTGCGCTTTCTCAACCTCATCGAAGAGGACAACGGAATACGGTTTGCGCCGTACTGCCTCGGTCAGCTGACCGCCCTCGTCATATCCGACATATCCTGGCGGCGCTCCGATCAGACGGGAAACGGAATGTTTCTCCATGTATTCACTCATATCGATACGAACCATGTTGTTCTCATCGTCAAACAATGCCTCCGCCAGCGCTTTTGCAAGCTCTGTCTTGCCGACACCGGTCGGACCTAGGAACAGGAACGAACCGATTGGTTTCGTCGGATCCTTGATGCCCGCTTTGGAACGGATAATCGCCTCCGTTACCTTGGTAACGCCCTCATCCTGTCCGATGACACGTTTATGCAGCAGTTCGTCCATATGCAGGGTCTTGCTGCGCTCGCTCTCAGTTAGTTTTGCAACCGGAATACCGGTCCACTTCGAAATAATCCGGGCAATCTCATCCTCGGTGACACTCTCATGTACCAGACTGAGATCCTGATTTTTCACTTTTTCTTCCTCTTCCGCCAACTGTTTCTGCAGTTCCGGCAGCTTGCCGTACTGGAGTTCAGCCGCTTTGTTGAGGTCATACGCCTGCTGCGCTGCCTGAATCTCGCCATTTACATGTTCAATCTCTTCACGCAGCTTGGACAGCTTATCAACGGAAGATTTTTCATTCTCCCACTGGGCTTTCTGGGTCGAAAAGCTGCTCTTGAGCTCTGCCAGTTCTTTCTGCAGTTCTGCCAGGCGATCCTGACTTAAGCGGTCAGTCTCTTTCTTAAGCGCAGCCTCTTCAATCTGCAGCTGCATGATACGTCTCGACAGTTCATCCAGCTCCGCCGGCATTGAATCCATCTCTGTCTTGATCATCGCGCACGCTTCATCAACCAGGTCGATCGCCTTATCCGGCAGGAAACGATCCGTGATATAACGATCCGAGAGGATTGCCGCCGATACAAGCGCAGAGTCGGTAATCTTGACCCCGTGGTAAACCTCATATCTCTCTTTCAGACCACGCAGAATGGAAATCGTATCTTCCACGGTCGGCTCATCAACGTGAACCGGCTGGAAACGACGTTCCAGAGCTGCGTCTTTGTCGATGTATTTACGGTACTCATCCAGGGTCGTCGCACCGATACAGTGCAGTTCACCTCTCGCCAGCATCGGCTTCAGCATATTCCCGGCGTCCATCGCGCCCTCGGATTTGCCCGCGCCGACGATCGTATGCAGCTCATCGATAAACAGAATAATCTGTCCCTCGCTCTTCTTGACCTCGTCAAGCACCGCTTTCAGTCTCTCTTCGAACTCGCCGCGGTACTTCGCGCCCGCCATCAGAGCGCCCATATCCAGGGCAAACAATTTCTTGTCCTTCAAGCCCTCCGGGACATCGCCGCGCACGATACGCTGTGCCAGTCCTTCGACAACGGCTGTCTTACCGACGCCAGGTTCACCAATCAGAACCGGGTTGTTTTTCGTCTTTCTGGAGAGAATCATAACCACGTTACGGATCTCACCGTCACGGCCGATGACCGGATCGAGTTTCTGATCTCTCGCACGTTCCACCAGATCGTAACCGTATTTATTTAAAGTGTCATACGTTGCCTCCGGATTATCGCTGACAACACGCTGGTTGCCGCGCACTGTCGAAAGCGCCTGCAAAAAGCTCTCTTTCGTAATGCCGTAGAGACGGAACAGTTCCTTGACCGCCTTATTCGGCTGTTTTAACATCGCCAGAAATAAGTGCTCGACGGAAACATACTCGTCCCCCATCGCCTTGGCTTCGTCCTCCGCGTTCACCAGCACCTTGTTGGCATCGTTGGAGAAATACACCTGACCGCCGGATACCTTCGGCAGCTTTCCAATCGCCTGCTGCACCTCATCACGGAACTGGTCGCCCGAGATTCCCATCTTTGTTATTAATTTAAAAATCAAGCTGTCTTCCACAGTCAAAAGACTGTACAGCAAATGTTCCTGATCAATCTGCTGGTTTCCATATTCATACGCCAGCTTTTCCGTATTTTGAACGGCTTCCAGAGACTTCTGGGTAAATTTACTGATATTCATAAACCTGCCTCCTTTCGAACAATCTGTGAAAACCTTTTGGTCTTCTTTTGTTCTAGCAGTAATATAACACTTGTTGTTAGCACTGTCAAGTGTAGAGTGCTAATTTTTTATGAAGAATTTGTGAAAACATTTTTAGATGTTGCCGTTCACGCATTGTGCAAACTTTTTATATAATAACGGTTATTAAAATAATTAGCACACCGCATTCTCATCACTAAGTAATGAGAATGCGGTGTGCCGTTCTTCAAATCCTATTTTGTAAAATATTTCTCTTTAATGATCTCCACCGGCATCTGCTGTCCTGTCCAGAGTTCGAAAGATGCAGCTCCCTGATAGAGAAGCATGTACATACCGTTGCTGGTCTTGCAGCCTGCCGCTCTTGCTTCGCGCAGTAAACGGGTCTCCTGAGGATTGTAGATGACATCGAATACGAACAGGTCTTTGTGGAACATCGTTGTATCAGTAATGATCGTGTTGTCTGTCTTCGGAGCCATGCCGACGGAAGTACCATTTACCAGAATCGCGCTGTCTGCGATGGACTGGCGCAGGATCTCCGGATCGGAGTAATCATGCAGGGTTACCTTGCACCCTGTGCGCTCGTTCAGTTTCTTTACAATCTCCTCGGCTCTCGGATAGAACGCGTCCTTGACGTTAAATACGTTAATTTCTGCCACGCCGTCTAAAGCTGCCTGTACAAGAATCGCGGTTGCGGCGCCGCCAGCGCCTAAAAGCGTCATTTTCTTGCCAATGATGTCTACACCATTTTCTGCAACTGCACGCATAAATCCGACGCCATCGGTCGTATAAGCAGTCAGAACACCGTCGTCGTTGACAATCGTATTGCAGGCGCCGGAAATCTCGGAAGCCGGTGAAACCTTGTCTGCCAGCTTGCACATGATATTTTTGCCCGGCATCGTGATATTCCAGCCGCGCGCGCCCATCGTCCGCAGTCCCTCAACCGCCTGCGGCATCTTCTCTTCCGGCACATCAAACGCCAGATATGTATAATCCAGACCCAACTGGCTGCACGCCTCGTTGTGCATCTCCGGCGAAACACTGTGTGCGACCGGGCTTCCCAGTAAACAAAGTAAACCTGTGTGTCCTGTGATATGATTCGACATCTTTTTCCCCTTTCGTTTTCTCTGTCAGAACTTTCTGAGCAGTCACATTATTTAAACTTCTTCACCTGTGCAATGATCTCCTCGCAGATCTCATTCGCTGATTTTCCATCGGTCGCGATCACAATATCCGCTGCCGCTTCATACGCCGGTCTGCGCTTCTCCATCAGTTCGGAAACATATTCCACTGTCTTATTATTTTCCAGAAGCGGACGGTCATGGTTCTCTTTGACACGCTCCAGAATCGTCTCCGGCTTCGCGGTCAGAAGTATAACCTTGCCGCTCTTTCGCATCTCCTGTACATTGACCTCGCGCATCGCTACGCCGCCGCCGCAGGATACAATCTTGTTCTTCTCGTTTCCTACCTCTTTAAGCAGGTTTGTCTCCTCGTTGCGGAAATATGCCTCGCCGTGCAGATCGAAGATCTCGGAAATGCTCATGTTGTTCTTTTTCGCGATCATTTCATCCATTTCCACCACATCCATCGCAAAGGTATTCTGCAGTGCATTCGAAACGGTGCTCTTTCCGACTCCCATAAATCCGATCAGGAAAATATTGAATCCAAACAACTCATGGGACTGGATCCGTTTGCTCCGGTAGAGGACGCTGTCGTAAACTGCCATGATTGACTTTTTGTATTCATAATCATCCAGCTTCGCAAGCATCTTGCTCTTCTTGCGCTCTTCCTCCTCTGCCTGATAAATCGGAAGTCCGTTTTTCTGTTTATAATTTGTAATCTCCTGGATAATCTGGCAGCGCATCCGCAGGGCATCGATCAGAATCTCGTCGCACATGTCCAAATCATTTCGCAGCTTCTTTAATTCATCCATCTGTCTCATCCTTCTTCACTTGTATTCATTCAAATCACTTTTTCACTTTACATTGAAAGTGTGTTTTATTATTATACCCGAATCAGGATATGAACGCAAGTGCTAATGCGGAATAGCAGGTATAACTGTAGGGGCTATCGTTTAATTAGATTCCCAGCTTCTCCTTCATGTAATCCACCGGTGTTGATTTTCCTGTATACAGTTCAATCGCGATCAGCGCCTGGAACAGCATCATGCTCATGCCGTTGTATACGCGGGTGCAGCCAGCTTCTTTGGCCTGCTTCATCATCACGGTCTCACGCGGTGCATATACCGTATCAGTTACGATCAGATCCTTGCGGAAATAGGACGGATCCGGGATATTGGACAGATCCTCCAGCGGGTGCATACCAACGCCGGTTGCATCACAGAAAATGTCTGCTTCGTGCATTTTCTCTTTTAAGAGTGCCAGATCACCCAGGTCATGCATCTCGGCCTTGCAGTTAGAGTTCTTGTTGATGATATCAACGATCTCCTCGCCGCGTGCATAGAATTTATCTTTGATATTGAAGATATGCAGCTCTGCAATGCCGTCCAGTGCGCCGCGTACTGCGATAGCGGTTGCTGCACCGCCAGTACCGATGAGAACCATCTTCATTCCCTTGAAATCAATGCCTTCTTCCTTGATTCCCTGCCAGTAGCCCATACCGTCAGTGTTGTAACCCTTCAGGTATCCGGTTACATTGCCGTCTTTGTCACGGGTGTTGACTACAGTGTTGATCGCGCCGCACAGCTTTGCAGCCTCGTCTACCTCGTCCAGATATTTGTGAACGACGGTCTTGTTCGGCATGGAGATGTTGGAACCCAGCATCTTCAGCGCACGGATACTCTCAACCGCTGCTTCCAGGGTATCGTTGTCTACCTCGAACGCAAGCTGGATAACATCGTCGCCATTCTTGTCATAGGCAAGGTTGTGGGTGGTCGGAGACTGTGTATGACGGATCGGGTAAGCCATTAATCCTACTAATTCGGTATGTCCTGTAATGTTTGGCATGATAATTTCCTCTTTTCTTCTCTATTTTTTATAATCAAATAAAACGATATCATTCGTTCAGCGAACAGTCAGAATCTTTCAAATGCAATATTCAATTCCTTACTCCAACGGTGCCAGTTCTAAAAATCCTCTCGCTTCCAGCACGTTCAGAATCGCACGTCCTTCCATCGTTCCCTCCATGATACGGCGGGCGCGGACAGAGTCTCCGATCGGGTAAATGAAGGTATCTGTGTTGTCAAATGCCTCTTCAAGCTGTTCCAGAATCGGATTGTTGGCGCGCATTCCCAGACAGTTGAAACCGAGGTCAAAGTTCAGATCCTCGATCGTGCCATCCGGCAGCTTCACGGTAAATGCGTTTTCTTTGACTTCCTGCAGCGCAGTATTCACATACTCTTTCACACCATATTTGTCGTGTGTCTCACGCATGGAACATTTCGTGATCGGATCTGCCAGCATACCAATCTGCGGGAGCATATCCACGATGGTACACTCCGCGCCGCGCGGTGCGAAATACTCCACAACATCCAGACCAACGGAACCGCCGCCGACTACAACCACTTTTTTGCCCTTGCAGAAATCATCCGGGTATTCTCCGGCTTTTACTTTCTGAATCATCTCGAAAATGGTATCGACATGACCGGCTGCGATGTTTTCCTTGAGTCCCTTGATCGGCGGAACGACTGGAACGGAACCGGTTGCGTTGACAATGATATCCGGCTTGAACTGTTTGATCTTGTCCACGGTTGCCTCGCAGTTCAGGAAAACATACAGGTTTTTCAGTCTCTTCGCACGTGCTTCCAGATATTTCGGGAAGTCTTTCATACGGTTCTTGCTTGGCAGGTCGGAGATGAAGGTGGAAAGTCCGCCTAATTTACCACTCTTTTCTAATAAGAATACGTTGCATCCAACCTCGGCTGCCGTGCAGGCTGCTTCCAGGCCGGCTGTACCGCCGCCGACTACAACTACGTTGCAGTTTTTACTGACTTTCAGCTTCTTGTAGATATCGCCCTCCGGAACAGCCGGGTTGACGGTACAGCGGATCGGGCGGTTGACGCCGATTCGGTTGCCCGCACAGCCGACGTTACAGGAGATACATTTACGGAGAATCTCTTCCTCACCGTTCTGCACTTTGCTTACCCAGTTTGGCTCTGCAATGAGTCCGCGTCCCATGCCGACAATATCGACATCGCCGCTCTCCAATACTTTCTCAACGACCTCCGGATCGCGGTAGTTGCCCGCATTGATAACCGGTTTACCAAATTTATCCTTCACGGCTCTTGCCATGTAGGAACGCCAGCCATCCGGCAGGAAGTTCGAGTCAATCTGATACTGTAAGGACGGGTTCAGACCGCAGGATACATCGTACATATCTACGTACTCATCCAGATATTCGAGGTATTCCAGTGTATCTTCCAGCGTGTTGCCGCCCGGCACGCGCTCTTCCGCAGAGATACGGACGATGATCGGGAACCACGGACCTACATTTTTCCGCACCTCTTCCAGAACCATCTTCGGGAAACGGAGACGATTCTCGACGGAGCCGCCGAATTCATCGGTTCTTTTGTTGTAATACGGGGAAATAAACTGACTCATCAGATAAGAATGACCGCAGTGGATCTCAATCGCATCAAATCCGATCGCCTGTACACGTTTTGCCGCCTCGCCGTATTTTTTTACGGTCGTCAGGATCTCTTCCTTTGTCATCGGACGCGGAATCTCGCCGCCTGCCTTGGTCGGGATATTGGAGGAAGACACCGTCTCCATACCGGTTCTAGCAGAGGATGCAGAAGCACCCGCATGGTTGACCTGAATCGCTACCATCGCGCCATTCTTGTGAAGATTCTCGACTAACTGATAGTAACGCGGCATAAAGCTGTCGTGATCGATGCGGATCTG
>ERZ1673751.1588-NODE-1588-length-13458-cov-7.375588_pt1 | contig 13458 bp, 9 predicted proteins | sample MGYA00580202_ERZ1673751 | MGnify/ENA primary metagenome ERZ1673751 (study PRJEB41218, sample SAMN15661780) | gut metagenome | host: Homo sapiens | place: Canada: London | collected 2015-08-20/2019-03-30 | study: EMG produced TPA metagenomics assembly of... | reverse complement strand
CTGCCGCACCTCGCTCGCCGTATCGGCACTTAGAATTATGCGGTATTGCCTAAAACCATAAAAGCCCCGGCCCCCTGTGTTGAACTGCACCCCATTTGTTAGACAGTATGGTATTACTGTCTAACAAATGGGGTGTTTTGGTATGCCAAGAGGAAGGCATTACGCAGAGCATGTCTCGAAAAGGAACTTGTCTGGATAACGCTGTTGCTGAGAATTTTGAAAAGACGATTGCCGATTGCATCGACCGCCGAATTCAATTAAAACGAAACGGCCTGAACCCTGTGCAATACAGGATTCAGACCGTTCAGGTTACTTAATTCTTGTCTTTGTCTAATTTTTTTGGGGCCCTTCAAACCTGCTCAACGGGCAAAGGGGTTATCTGCGCCCGGCACCGCCGCCGCGGGTGGAACCGCCGCCGGCACGGAAGCTGCCGCCCCCACCGCGCGGGGCGCTGAACCCGCCGCTGCGCCCGGCACCGCCACCCGGCCGGGCACTGCCGCCGCCGGAACGGAACCCGCCGGACATTCCGCCAAAGCCGCCGCCGGGACGCGGACCGAAACTGCCAGGTCTGGCACCGGGGCCAGGCCCACCAAAGCCGCCGCCCGGAGGGGGCGGCGGGGGAGGACGCCGGGGACGGCGCGGCCGGTAAACCGGTCCGCCGAAAAAGAATACGTTCGGCCCGCGGTGGCCGCCTGTGTAGGTGGGACCCTGCGGCCCGCGGGGTCCGCGCGGCGTTTTCAGGATCGCAATCACGATCACTGCAATAATAATCGTCAGTAAAATCAAGGTAAGCACCGCCCCTCCATTGCTGCGGCTCTGGGTGTTTTCCACAATCCTGCCGGAAGAATCTGCCAGGCCGGAGCCGATCGCGTCCATATCCAGGCTGACGCCATATACATCGCAGATGCGCTCGGCCATGGCCAGCACGGTTTTGCGTGCGCCGGTATCGTAATCCTGCTTTGCCCAGGAAGCTTCCAGGTTATCATACAGCAGATCGCTCAGCACATTGCCGGAAAACGCGCTTTCCAGCCCTTCGCCGGGGGTGGCCCAATAGTTGTCGTCCCCGGTGGCCATCAGCAGCACCATGCCGTTGTCCTGGTCAGCGCTGCCAAGGCCCCATGCCTGGAACACCTCGTAGGCATAGCCTTCCATGGTGTTGTTGCCGACGTAATCGGTGGTGTAAACGCCGATCTGTGCACCGCTGCAGTTTTCCTGCAGGGCAACAGAAATGTTGGTGATATATGTTTCGGTATCGCGGCTTAGAATATTGGCATTATCGGCAATGCAGCTGGTACTGCTGATGCCCTGAACGGAAGCAGCTGCCGCTGCCGGTACCGCCCAGACTGCCGCCGCGGTCACAGCCGCCAGAACGGCGGCTGCGGTGCGGGTCAAAATTTTCATCCGGCCCCCTCCTTTCCGGGGTCACTGCGCTGCATACAGCTCCACCTGCCCAGCGCCCCACAATGTACCGATCACATTGGCGGGGAAACCGGAAGCCATGGTGTTGTAGCTTTGGGCAGCGGTGGTATAATTCTGCGCAATTTCGCGCTGCAAAATGCTTTGGGTGCTCACATAGCTGGCATCCAGGCTGTTGATCTGATCCAGCGCATCGTCGGTGGCGTTTGCCTTGGCGGCGGTGTACATGGCGTCCACAGCGTTATCCAGCTGGTGGATGACCGCATATTGCGCGGCTGGGGCAATGGCGGTATCCTGCCACTGGGCCAGCAGGTCTGCTACGGTGGTGCAGTTGCTGTCAGCTTCGCCCAGTACCTTCTGGCAGGCACGCATCAGGTTGGCAGCGGTATCCGTCAGGGTGGTAAAATCCCCCTGGATGCTGTTGCCGTGCTTGTCAACCTCGCTGGTGTAAATTTCAGCCACATTGCGGTAACGGCTTTTCAGCTGCACGCCGCCAATGCCAAACACCGAAACCAGCACCATCACGGCCAGGAACCCGGCCGCAAAAGGCCGCTTTTTGGCGGGGGCGGGCAGTTTGCTTTCCACCTGGCCAAACACTTCCAGTTGCGGGCTTTTGATCTCAAATGTTTCCTGCTGCTCCAACTGCATGGGTCGTCCTCACTTAACGGGGATGCAATAATGCACCCTAAAAATAATTACTTATTAATTTCCAACAGCTTCAGCTTCAGCTCGCCCTCAATGCGGCCCAGCTCCTGCTCGGCGGCGGCGCGCTTGGCCTTGCCGTCTGCGCGGATCTTGTTCAATTCATCCAGTGTGCTGATCAAATCGCGGTTGGTCTGCTGCAGGGTCTCGATATCCACCACACCGCGCTCAGACTCTTTGGCGATGTCGATGGTGCCCTGCTTGAGGGTTGCGGCGTTCTTGCGCAACAGCTCGTTGGTGGCATCGGTCACGGCGCGCTCGGCCTGCATGGCCTGCTGGCTGTGTGCCATGCCCAAGGCCAGAACCATCTGGTTCTTCCACAGGGGGATGGTGTTCACAATGGTGGTCTGGATCTTTTCGGCCATCATCGTATCGTTGGACTGGATCAGGCGGATCTGTGGGCCCATCTGGATGGAGATATTGCGGGTCAGCTCCAGGTCATACAGCTTCTTTTCAAAGCGCTCGCACTGGTCGGCCAGGTCGCGGGCGGCCTGGGCATCTTCCGGCAGGCCGGATGCTTTGGCCTTGGCTTCAGCGGCGGCCAGGTCGTTCTCCCGCACCTGCTGCAGCTTTTTGCGGCCGGCCAGGATATACATGCTCAGCTCCTTGAAATAGACAAGGTTCAGCTGGTACATCTTGTCCAGCATGGCAATGTCTTTCATCAGGGTTACCTGGTGGTCCTCCAGTTGGGCCTTGATGCGTTCCACGTTCACATCAGCTTTGTCGTATTTCACTTTCAGGGCTTCCAGCTCGTTGGACTTTTTCTTGAAAAAGCCCAGGAAGCCTTTCTGATTTTCTGCGGTGGCGTCAAAGCCTTTCAGCTCGCCGATCAGCTGGGTGATGAGTTCGCCGGTCTCACCCATATCCTTGGTGCGCACGCGGGAAAGCGCACTGTCAGAAAAATCGCTCAGCTTTTTCTGGCTGGCGGCGCCGTACTGCAAAATCATCTGGGAGTTGGTCAAGTCGATCTTTTCAGCAAAATCCTGCACCATCTTCTGCTCTTCGGGGCTCAGCGGGGTATCCTCCACGGTAACGGGGGTAGCCTTTTTGGCTTCCTCCACCACCTTGGCATCCGCTTCGGGATCCAGGGTCAGGGTGGGGGCGGCAGGGGCCGCATCCAAGGTCAGGGAAGGTGCTGCGGGAGCGTTCAGGTCAAAATCCAGATCAGACATAGTGGCAAGTCCTTTCTCTTCTTCTTTTTATATTTTGGGTTGGGAGCATCAGGTCAAATTCTGACCGCGCATGATGTTTTCAAGCACTTCGATGTCGGTCGAAATATCCATTGCCTCTGCGGAATACAGGGCGTCCAGCTGGTTTTCAAATGCGGTGGCCATGGTGCCAGCGTTGCGGCGTACTTCGCTCAAGATCTGGGCGGCGTTTTCGCCGGTAATGCCGCCTTTTTCCATCTGGGCGTATGCGCTCATGATCTTGACCACTTCCGGCAGGTAATACCGTGCAAAGCGATCCACGGTGCGGGCTTTATCCGGCTTTTGCTCCACCGCCTGCACAATGCCGCGCCCGGCCTTTTCCATACGGTCCAGCTGGCGGGAAAGTTCGGCATCCGGGATGGCGTCATTCAGCTTGTGCAGCGCGTCCAGGTTGGCGGCAATGCCGTTCAGCATGGCATCGGTGTTCTCGCTGCCGGTGGCGTAGGGCTGTTCCACCCGCTGCACCCGCGTGGGGCAGAAGCGGGAAGAAACCAGATACACCACAGTGCTGAGTGCCGCAATGATAACCAGGTTCACCAGCCGGTAGGGCGGCAGAATCAGGGAAGCAACCGGCCAGGTCAGTGCAGCCAGGTACAGCGGCAGAACCGGGCGGGTGCGCTTTTCGATCCACTTGCTCATGGGTTCAAAGCTCCTTGTAGTAAGGTGCGCCCCGGCAAAGGCAAACGCCGGAGCAAAGGGAATACCCTTTCATTATAGTGCAACGGCGGGGACAATGCAAACAATTTTGCCCCTTTCGGGCGGCAAAACGGCGCTTTTTTGCGCTTTTTACGGTTTGTTCACATATCCTTCCAGCGCAGTGCCCCAGGCATCCAGCAACCGCGGCATGGTAAACGCCGCATTGGCCGGGCTGGTGGAGGGCAACACCACAGCTTCCAACCCGGTCAGGGGCTGGGCGTATTTGCGGTACAGCCTGCCGCTGGTGGCACCGTTGCAAAAAATGGCCTGTACGCCCAGGCGGTTCACCAGGGCTGCCAGATCATTCGGTTCCACATCTTTGATGGAAGCATCCGATGCCCCGCGGATGGAGCAAGCGTGGATGACATCCCACACCGCCAGCCCGCTGCCAATGATGATGGCGCGTTTGGCATCCAGATCCTCCCATGCGGGGGTGGGGCTGTGGGTCAGGGTAGCCATCAGCGGCCAGAACCGATTCTGCGGGTGGCCGTAATAAAACCCCTGTGTCCGGCTCTTTGGGCTGGGAAAGCTGCCTAAGATCAGCGCTTTGGCCTGTGCGCCGTACAGTGGGGGCAGCCCCGGCCCCACATGGGTGTACGGTTGTTTGGTGTTCAACGGAATATCTCCGGCCACAGACTGCGGCACAGCTGGGCAATGCCATCGGGTGCAGCAGCAGGGGCCAGCGCCTTGGCGGCAGCTTTGGCGGTTTTCATGCCGTCCGCCATGCAGTAGGAACGCCCGGCCAGCGCCAGCATTCCGGCATCGTTGGGACCGTCGCCCACGGCAACGCAGTCCGCAGCGGCCAGGCCCAGATGGTCCAGCAGTGCCTGCAGACCGGTTGCCTTGTCCTGTCCGGCGCGCAGGATATCGCACCCCGTCACGTGGTAGGGCAGGAACTGCAGCCCCAGGTAGCCGTATTTGGCCTGGAACTTGGCGATATCTTCCGCCGCCAGCATGCCGAACGCGGAAAACGGCATATCCAACAGGTGGCGGTCCTGGTCCTCGCCGTCTTTCAAACAACCTTCCAGTGCAGCGGCTTTCTCCTGCACATGGAAGGCCTCATAATCCAGGTAAACATACCCGCCGTCCGAAAAGCTGAATCCCAGCGGGTGCTCATAGTCCTCGCAAAAATCCACCAGAGCGTACATTTCCTCGGCGGTCATGTGGCTGGTGTACAGGGCGGTCCCGGCGGCATCCTCCACCTGGGCACCGGCGGCGCAGATCCAGTAATCCGGCCGGATGCCGCGCAGCATTTTGGCGGGGATCTCTGCCCGGCAGCGCCCCGTGGCAATCACGAGCTTGACCCCGGCTTTCTGCACGGTGCGCAGGGCATCGACGTTTTCTTTGGGCACGCGCGGCTCCCCATGGGGGCGCAGGGTGCCGTCAATATCTAAAACAAGCAAAGTGGCAGGCATGGCAGGTACTCCTTAACATTTGGTTTGGTTTGGTTTCTTCTATTATATCAAATCCGCCCCCAAAGTCTAGCAGGGGGCGGGCAAACATATAGTTGTGGAGAAAAACAATGAGCGAAAGGCGGGCGGCGCACCATGCGGCATACCAGACGAAAAGAACGGGACGGGCTGGACCTTGCGCGCCCGGCACCGCGCAGACGGCACAAAACGCTCCGGCAGCTCTGTGCGCTGCTGCTGGGGCTGGCGGGCCTTGCCCTGCTTAGCATGGCCGTGTGGGGGGCGGCTTTGCCCCGGCGGCTGGATGATGCCTTAGCCCAACACTATGCCGCCCAAATGAGCGTGATGCAGCGGGAGCTGTTTGCCCTGCGCCGCCGGCTGGCAGAACACGAACCGGATGCCGAAGAAAACGCCGCTCTGCGCAATTTTTTGCAAAGCAGGCAGACGGACGGCGAACGCTGGGACCCCGTGTGGACCGCCGCCCGCTGGCCCGGCGGATTTTTGCTGGCGCAGCCGGTGCAGGCAGGGGCCGCCGTGCTGGACCGCAGCGGCCGTTTTGCGGGCATTGCAGGGGAGCATGGCACGGTGTCCCCGGCGGGCAGCGGAGAGGGGGCAGTCCCGGCTCTGGTGGGGCAGGCCCTTGGCACGCTGACCCGCCAGAACGGAGTCCTGTGGGTGACCGGCCTGCCCTGCAGCTGTAAGGCGGCAGCGGGGGAGTTGGCCGTTACCGCGCAGGGACAGTATTGGGCCGGGCAGCTGGCAGCAGCGCCCCAGCCTGACCCCGGCGGCCTGACCCTGCGCGCCCCGCTGGAAGATACTGCCGATGAAACCGACTGCCTGTATTTCATCGGGGGCTGACAGCTGCGGCAAAACCTTGTATAATACCCATATGGCAAAAGGACAGACCAAAGAACGATCAGACCAGAGCAGGCAATGGCCTGCCGGGAGGTGCGCATGAAAAAAGACGGCAAAAAGAGGGTGTGGTTCCTGCTGATTTTCTGCACTGCCGTGTTTGCGGCATTTTTGGTGCGGCTGTACTGGATGCAGTTTACCATGGCGGATCACTATGCTAAAAAGCTGGAACAGGCATCTCAGACCAGCTATACCGTGCGCATCCCGGCGGCGCGGGGAAGCATTGTGGACCGCAGCGGCACGGCGCTGGTGCAGGATGACACCGTGTATGACCTGGCGCTCTGCGTTCCGGCCCCACCGGACACCGAGATGGCGCAGACCCTGCAAACGTTAAAAGAACTGGATCCAGGCGGCAAGGATGTGGAAACACAGCTTGCCGCCTTTTGTTCTGCCGTTTCGGCGGGGGAGCTGCCGCTGGCTGAAAATCTGACCCAGGCACAGTGCCAGAGCCTGCTGGCTGCCGGTCTGCCCCAGAGCGGGGCGGTGCGGCTGACTGCCCGCGGTACCCGCACGGCGGTGGATGGCACCCTCGCTCCGCAACTGCTGGGCGGCGTGGGGGCCATGAGTGCCGAGCAGTGGGCACAGAAAAAGGCTCAAGGCCTTGCCATGGATGAATCCATCGGCCAATGGGGGCTGGAAGCCGCCTGGGAGGATGCGTTGCGCGGCAGAGCGGGAAGCCTGAAAGTGACAGTTGACCGCAGCAGCGGCGGCCGCACCGAAACCATACAAAGTACGCCACAGGCAGGGGACACCCTGCACCTTTACCTGGATGCTGATTTGCAGCGCACCCTGCGCAGCGCATTGCAGCAGCAAATTGAAACTTTACAGGCCACAAAGCCGGAAGGCAAGGGCAAAGAAGCCTGCGCAGGGGCGGCTGTGGTGGTGGATGTGCAGACTGGCGGCGTTCTGGCGGCGGTCAGCCTGCCGGATTATAACCTTGCCAGCTGGCGGCAGGACTATGCCGCCCTGACTGCAGCCGAAACATCGCCGCTGGTCAACCGGGTGCTGAACGGCCAATATGCGCCGGGGTCGGCGTTCAAACCGGCAGTAGCGGCATCGGCTCTGGCAGCGGGGATCATTACCCCGCAAAGCACCGTAAACTGCGGCGGGCGGTACACTTACTATGCGGGCTACCAGCCGCGCTGTTTGCAGCTGGGGCACCGCGGGGCCGTCAGCATGGTTACGGCGCTGTGCCACAGCTGCAACATTTATTTTTATGATGTCGGCCGCCGCCTTGGGGTGGATACGTTTTCCGCTACCGCGCAGCGGCTGGGCCTTGGAGCACCCTGCGGTACTGAGCTGCCGGAAACTACAGGCCGCCTGACCTGGAGCACCGATGAGAACTATCAGGCGGGCCTTGCACTGATGGCGGCCATTGGGCAGGGCAACACGTCGGTCAGCCCCTTGCAGCTGGCGGCCTATGCCGGGGCCCTTGCGCGGGATGGCCAGCGCCCGGCACTGCATTTTGCCCAAAGCACAACCGATGCCGCCGGGAATATAACCTGGCAGGCGCAGCCGGACGTTTTAGCCCAGGCACCCGGCGGGGCGGCAGTGTTTGCCCCCATCCGGGAGGGGATGGCCCAGATGGCCCAAACGCTGCGCACTTTGCGGGAATCGCCCATCCCCCTTGCCTGCAAGACCGGCAGCCCCCAGCTGGCGGGCACGCTGCCGGATGGCACCCACTACACAAACTCGGTGCTCATCGGGTATGGGCCGGTGCAGCAGCCGCGGTTTGCGGTGGCGGTGGTGATCGAATACGGCGGCGGGGGCAGCAATGCCGCGCCCGTTCTGCGGGCTGCGGCGGACTGGTTTGCAGCAGCCGGAATGGCCTGAACAGGATGGAATTTTGTGGGGAATTTTTGCATTCAACATGCAGGATGAACTTTTCGCTTTTTGTCCACAGACGGGGTGGGGAAAACCTGTGGAAAGTGAAAAAACGGGCAAAACCCCCGTAATAATTGTAAGTTTTACCCACAAAAACGGGGGTAAAACTGGTAGTTTGCCCAGTAAGCGGGGGTGTTTATCCGTACTGTTATGTTGAAAGGTTTTCCACAATATGTTGAAAACACCCCCTGGAACTGTGGAAAACTGGCCATACAAGCGGGTTTTCCACGCTTTCAACAGGGTTTTCAACATCTTCAAAGGAAAACCTTTCCAGTACGGTTTGTATAAACCGCGAAAACACGCACAAAAGCACCGCGCAAAAGGGTGAAAAATCTGTACTTTTGACGCCAAGGAAAAAGGTGACAAAAGCATAGGAAATGTGCTATACTATATCTGTATAATTATCGAATCATGCCAGAAAGCTGTGCGGGCTGCCATACGCGGCAAAATGGCTGCCAAACGCCGCCGCACAGGGCTTTACCCAATCGTTTTAAGGAGTAACCACATTGCAGATGGAAAATAAAAAACGCATGCCCCAGCAGGCCCCCCAGGCCAAGGCAGACAAGGCCCCTGCGGAGCAGGATACCGCCCTGGTATGGGGCAAAAACCCCGTGACCGAACTGCTGAAAAGCGAAGCCGGGGTGGACACCCTGCTGCTGGCCGACAGCATGGAGCCGCGCATGGCCGGGTATTATACCGCGCTGGGCAAAGCGGCCGGGGCGGTCATCAAGCGTGTACCCGCCGGCAAGCTGCAAAAGCTGTGCGGTACCCAGGACCACCAGGGTGTGGCGGCCTGGGCTGCCCGCATCCAGTATGTTGGCGTGGAGGAACTTTTGCAGATCGCAAAAGACCGCGGCGAACCGCCGTTCCTCGTGCTGTGTGACGGCATTGAGGACCCCCACAACCTGGGCGCAATCCTGCGCAGCGCGCTGCTGTGCGGTGCCCACGGCGTGATCATCCCGCGGCGCGGCGGCGTTGGCGTGACCGGCACGGTCATGAAATCCAGCGCCGGGGCAGCTGCCCGCATCCCGGTGGCGCGGGTCGCCAACCTGCCGCAGGCCATCCGTGACCTGAAAAAGCAGAACATTTTTGTTTACTGTGCCGACCTGGGCGGTGCTCCGCTGGAAAAGACCGATCTTTCCGGCCCGGTGGCGCTGGTGCTGGGCAGCGAGGGCGCAGGCCCCGGCGCACTGGTGCGCAAACTGTGCGATGCCGCCGTTACGCTGGATATGGCCGGTGGCAAAACCGGTGTGGACAGTTATAACGTCAGCGTGGCCGCCGGTATTTTGATGTACAACATCATGCAGCGCCGCAAGTAACGGCTGCGCAAAAAAAGGAATCCCATACCAAAGGGGAGAACAACATGCCAAGCAAACGTACAAATGATTCCGTGGACCGCATTCTGGAAGAGCTCAGCCATGAGCAGGCCGAACGCGGCATCCGGGATAGTGTAACAGACCGCCAGGTGGATGCCATCCTGCAAAGCCTGGGCCACGGCAGCATGGAGGAATCCTCCGGCGGCGGTTCGGCATTGGGGCCCATCCAGAAAGAGGACCTGCCGGATATCACGCTGGGCAAAGGCAATAATTTTAACACCGAGGACCGGTTTTCCACCGCTGTGCTGGATGACCTGCTGGGCGATCTGCCCAGTATGCGGGCTGCCAAAAAGAATAAACCCGGCCCCGCTGCCCCGGCCCGCCGGCCTGCTTCTGTGCCGGAGCCGCGCCGCATGCCGGAAGTTGAGCCTAAAGTAGAAAAACAAAATAATATACAAACTGTACAACCGGCTCAGCCGGTGCGCTCGGAACCTGTTCCGCAGCCTGCCCGCCCTGCCCCGGCACAAACTGCGCCCCAGCAGCCGGCCCCGCAGGTACAGCCGGAGACAAAACCGGCCCCGCAGCCGGAACCAAGACCGGCGGATGCAACATCAGGGGATACCACCCGCACCAGCATCATTAAAGCCTTTTTGGGCCGCATGGTGCCGGAAGCGGACAGCAAGTCCTTGGATGCAGGCAAAAAAGATTTTACCAACTTTTTTGGCACCAGCGTGGCCGTTGTTCCGAATGATATGAAGTCCGAGCAGGAGCGCCAGCAGACTCCCAAGAAAAAGGGCTTATTTGGCTTTGGATATGCTACCGATACCGGGGAGTTTGAGCCGATCAATGTTTCGGTCAGCGGCAGGGTGGAAAACCAGAGCACCCAGCAGCTGGAAGAACAACTGCCCCGGTCGCAGGACGGTTTGCCACAGGATGAACCGGACGAGATGGAGCTGCGCGAGCAAGAGCCGCCCCGCCACTACGCTGCAAAGAAAAAAGGCTTTTTTGCCAGCCTGTTCGGCGGCAAAAAGCACGATGTCTATGACGAGCTGGAATCCTATGACCCGTATGAGGGCGAGCCGGATACAGCCCCGGTAGAAAACTGGGAGGTTCCGGAACAGCCCCGGGAGGAGCCGGAAACAGAGGAAACGGGCGAGATGCCCCGCCTGACCGCTACCAACGCAGGGCTTTCCATCTCCGGGCGGCAGACTTCCCAGTTTGCCGCCACAGGCAAACCGCCGCTTCCGAAGGATGAGCCGGCCCCGCAGCCGGAACCTCAGCCCAATGTTTACCGCAAAAATAAAAAGCGGGATACCGTGGAGTTCACCCCCCGCAAGGAGCGGGAACGCACCATGCCGTTCACTCGGCCTGCCCCCCGCCGCGAAGCGGAACCCGTGGGCGAGCCGGTCATGACCCCAAACGATACGGTGCAGCCGCAGCCCGCGCCTGCCCCGCAGGCGACCACCGGTTTTACCATGCAGCTGGGGGACGAGCCCGCACCGGAAAGCACCCAGTCGTTCCTGCATGAGCTGAACGCAGCCCTGCCGCCGCGCCGCAAAAAGCCTGCACCCAAAGCTGCCCCCGTGCAGGAAGAACCCGCCAGCGGCGATACCTTTGAGGAACTGCCGCAGGAGCTGGCCCAGACCCTGACCGGGCAAATCCGCCTGAGCGAGATTGCCGAAGGGATGGAAGAGCAGCCGGAAGAACCGAAAAAGCCCGCCCCGAAAAAAGAGGAAGAAAGCTTTGAGGAGCTGATCGGCCCCCTGGTGGATGAAAAGCCCAATACCGCGGAATTTGTGCGCGGCATTGAACAGTCCATCAACCTGGAAAAGATCAAATCGGATTCAAAGGCAAAAACAGAAAAGACCGATACCGATTATCAGGCGGCTGCCCAGTACCTGAGCGACCCCAACGCCGGGGCGGAGCCGGAAGCACCGGAACAAAAAAAGCCCGGCAAAGGCTTTAACATCCTCCGGTTTGCAGGCAAGCCGAAGGACGAAACCACCCCCGATGGCGAAGCGCCTTTTGCCGCACAGGCCGCCGTCCTGCACCGCCACGAATACGAAAGCACCGATGATGCCCCCGTGGTGCGCCATGACCTGGAACTGCGAGTGATGATCACCACCGGCACAGCAATCGCTGTGGGCGCTGCAGCCTTGATTATGATCGTTCTGGGCACCATGGCGGCCACCGGAGCCAATCTTGGTCCGCTGGATACCACAGCCAGCACCAAACCGCTGCTGGTGACCATGCTGATCCTGCTTGCTGCCAGCGCGACCCTGTGCTGGCAGACGATGCTGGGCGGCCTGGCCGGGCTGATCAACATGCGCCGGGGCAATACCGCAGATACCATGCCCGCCATGGCCGCGGTGGCCTCCATCCTGCAATGTATCATGTTTTTGGCAAAGCCGGAATGGTATAACCCCGCAACCCTCTGCCTGATGACCGGCCCCGCAGCGCTGCTGCTGTGCGGCAACGCTGCAGGCAAGGCAATTGACGCCCACACCATCCGGGATAACTTTACCCTTGTCAGCGCCGGGATGGACCACGCTGTGGCATATCGGCTGAAAGATGCCGGGGTACTGCGCACCGTGACCGCCGGGCTGGCGGAACCGCGCCCCAATGTGCTGGTCAGCCGTCCCACCCGCCTGATGAAAGGCTTTTTGGCGGGCAGCGAATCCCGCCGCACATCGGATAAAAACCAGCAGCAGTTTGCCCGCATCCTGCTGGGCTGCGGCGTGGCTGCATTCCTGTTCACCCTGCTTTACCGCAAGGATGCCGGAACGGCGTTCACTGCGCTGGCCGGTGTACTCTGCCTGGGCGCGCCGCTGGCCGGTACGCTGATCTCCGCCATGCCCATGCGTTTGATGCAGCGCAGTGCCGCGCAGATCGGCGCGGTCATCCCCGGTTGGAAGGATATCCGACTGCTGGGCCGTGTGAACGTGCTGCAGGTCACGGCGCAGGATCTTTTCCCCAAAGGGTGCATTACGCTGCGCGGCATCAAGCCGGTGCGCAAAGAGGATATTGAGCTGGCCATCATCTACTCCGCTTCCATGCTGGCCGATGTGAATACCCCGCTGAAAGATATCTTCCTTGGCATGACGGGCGATAACCGCAAGCTGCTGTGCAAGGTGGAAAACCTGGAAACGCTGGACGGCCTGGGCTATGTGGGCTGGATCAACGGCGAGCGGGTCATGATCGGCTCCCGCCGGCTGATGGATACCTATGATATCCAGCTGCCCAGCATGGAATATGAACGCCGCCATACCGTGAACCAGCGCCGGGTCATCTACCTGGCGGTTTCCGGCAAGCTGTTCAGCATGTTCCAGGTGGCTTATCAGAGTGATCCCGATACCGCCGCCGTGCTGGATTCCCTGCGCCGCGCCGGACTTTCGCTCATTGTGGACTGCGATGACTTTAACTGCGATGAAGCGCTGCTGCAGACTGCTTATAACCTGCCGGTTGGTACCGTCAAGGTGCTGAGCGGCAAGGAACACAAGGCGCTGGAGCCCGCTGTGGCCTGGCTGCCGGAAAGCGAAGGCAGCATGCTGCACCTGGGCAGCTTTGCCAGCTTTGTCGGCGGCCTGGAAGCCGCTGCTGGTGCGGCAGAGGGGGAACACCGTTCTTCGATGGTGCTGTCGGCCTCGGTGCTCATCAGCTGCATTCTTGCCATGATCATGGCGCTGGCCGGCGGCCTGGCCGGGCTGCCGCTTCCGGCACTGGCCTTGTATCAGGTCGCTTGGGCGGTTCTGGCCATGATATTCCCCCTGATCCAGAGATATTAAGGGATATCTGAAAACAAAGAATTGGATTGAGTTTTCGGCTTTTCAGATATATCCCAAGCGTTTTTGCGGGAAAAATAAAGGCAACACCGCACAATTCCCGCCTTGCGGCTTAAGCACCGCTCCGGCAGCT
>ERZ1673751.1586-NODE-1586-length-13473-cov-87.604487_pt1 | contig 13473 bp, 10 predicted proteins | sample MGYA00580202_ERZ1673751 | MGnify/ENA primary metagenome ERZ1673751 (study PRJEB41218, sample SAMN15661780) | gut metagenome | host: Homo sapiens | place: Canada: London | collected 2015-08-20/2019-03-30 | study: EMG produced TPA metagenomics assembly of... | reverse complement strand
TTTGTGTATGAATTAGTTGGCTAATTTTATACTATTTACTGAATGTTCCTAATTACATCAATAGGAATTGTATTTAAAGAAGAGGTTTCTTCTTTTAGCTCATTTGTACAAGCTAATAAAGAAAGTAAAAAAATACAGTTTGAAAAAATGATTTTCTTTTTCATGATTTTCGTTTTTTAATGAAGTATGGTATGTTAGTTTACTACTCTACTTTCATTTTTGAAATTGTATTTAATAATTTGTATTCAAATGAAGGAGCGTCTACAATGTATTCTGGCTTTTCAATTTTTGTTTTTAATAGGCTTAACTTATATTCGTATCCTTCTTGGTATGTAAATTCTTTAATTGCATTTAGAGAAAGTAATACTATTTCATTACTGTTTTCCTCTAATAATTGCATTTTTTTGTTTTCATTAAGCGTAATAGGGTCTACTGTATTTACAGTTTTTGAAAGTATAGTGGCAATAACTAAACTTTCTTGTAGCTTATCATTTTCGCATTGTACAAAAATACAATATGCTATGTATATTAATAGTGTGAGTAAGATTTTCTTCATTTCAAATTTAATTAGAGATGTAGATAATTGGGCGTTTTTGAGTTCTCGTTTATTGTTTTTTTAATTCAAACTATTTTCATGTTTGATTCTATTAGTAGATTTCAAAATAGCCGTAATATTCCTCTTTTCCGTCATTCAACTCTAAAATATAAATTCCTTCTTTTGCACCTCCTATAGAAAAAGCATAGGATTGCTGGGAAGAGAGAGAAATGAACTCTGAAGAAATGATGTTTCCTTTTTCGTCTTTGACGGTCACTTGAAGTTCCTTTATGGAGACATCGGATTGTAGATAGATGGTATTGCCTTCGTGGTTGGCCGTTGGTTCTGTGACTAAAGAACGCGTTTGGGCGTTTTTTTGCTTTCTCTCTAAATATATTTTCGTCTTAGCTGAACATAATCCTATGTAAAGAAGGCAAGAACAAATAATAATAAGCAAACGTTTCATAATTTGATGTATTTGAGTTTTAGTTTGCGAATTTATGGGATTTCAATTTGTTTCTCATTTAAGAACTGTGCGGTTTTTGTGCGGTTCTTGTTTTGACGTGCTATTTTGTGCGATTTTTGTGTGTATAACTGTACCTTTTTATATAGGCATCTATAACGACTGAATAATTTTGTCCCATTGTTCCGGTTTGCCAACTTCCCCGTGTGTCTTTTCATACAGCTTTTTGCGGGCAGAGACAATGGCTGATTTAGTTCTTCTGGTAAGCTGTGCGATACCTGTTACGTTGATTCCTATTTTGAGTAATAGGCAGATTTTCATTTCAATGTCGCTTACGGGGTAGATGGCTTGCAGGCGTGCTGTGAAATCTTTATAGCAACGATCCACTTTGATGCGTAGCATTTCCCAGTCTTGGGCATCAATAGGTTTATTGTCGTTAGCGGCATCTTTGAATTTGCAGTAAATATCGGATTGGCGAAAGGCTATTTCGGCTAAGGATTGTTCTTTTTGGTCTGCTTCTATTTTGCAGTTCATGTGAAGTATCTGCTCTTTTTGTGCCAAGAGCAGCTTTTGCATAGCATTGTTGCTCTGATTGGTTGTTTGCAAATCTTTTTCCAATAGCGCTATTTTGTGCTTATTGTCTTCAATGTATTGTGTACTTCTTTGGTACTGCTCCTCTTTTTGCCGTTTCAGCTCTTTCAAGCTATTCTCCAAACGGGCTTTCTTTTGTTTGTTTGTGTAAAAATAAATAAGGAAGACAAGCACCAGAATACTTAATGTCAAGAGTGAAGATAATATCCAGAACTGTTGGCGGGTACTTTGGTTTTTTAATCGGTTACTTTCTTTTTCATGTAGTTGATAATTGTAAAGTGACTGCATTTTACGGATACTTTCGCTGTCTGTAATGTTTTTGATGGAATCGGTCAATTCATTGTAGTGCTGGAGGTGATATAAAATGGAAGAGCAATTGGAATCTCTTTCTGAGATTTTTGCTAATCCCCAATGAGCGGCTTGTAGGGCATAGATATTATCACTCTTCAGCATGATATTATAGTAGTGCTGTGCAGAATCAAATTTCCCCATTTCGTGATATGAAGCTGCAACGGTTGCATATTGCGCTGTTTCTTGTGGTGGTGTAGAAAGTATGACCGTTTGCAATATGGCTTTGGCTGAATCGTATTGCTTTAGTTGGATATATAGATCAATGAAGCGATAGTGCATCATGGTTATTGATTCTTTATCTTTGTTCTTCTCGGCTTGTGCTAGTGCAAGTGTATAATAGTGTAAAATACTGTCTTGCTTATCGAAAGCCATCCAAGTTGTCCCTATATTGCAGAGGTTGACAATTATACTTCTTTCATCTTTGGTCAATGCACTATACCGATAAGCTTTTTTGTATGTTTTCATCGCCTCTTCATATACTCCCTGATAAAGGAACAATTCTCCCATTTGACTATAAATCACTTTCTGCAATCGGTAATCCGTACTTCCTTCCAACAGTTCTGCTGCTTTCTGATAGTAGTCTAATGCTTGTGGGGCATCTCCTAAGTCGGCATATACTCGCCCGGCATAGTAATATGCTTCGGGTAAATGCGTTTTGTCTTTTTTATCTTCATAATAATGCAGAACTTCCAGGATGAGGCTGTCAGAGGTATGTGTAATATAGGCTTTGTCTCTGGCCTTTATGTTCAGTAGTTGGTAATATATCTGTGTGGCTTTGGGTTCTGTAGTGATACTGTCACGGAGTTGTTCCAGCAATAGGCAGGCACTGTCCGGATTACTATATACCAATTTATCTGCCACTTGCATAGTATGAGGATATGGTTTGTTGTTGCAGGCATAGAGGCATAGCAGCAGGAGTGCCGATAAAAGGTTGATTTGCTTCATGGTATATTGTCTTTTTTGCATCTTGACGGTTGAGTTTTACTTATCCATCTTGCATGCACGGCGAATATATGCAATATTTAACGAAGACACAAGGCTTTTTTACAAAAACTGGCTAAAGGAGTGTTTTCCTCCATTTTATGTAGATAAATCTTTTCCCTCATTTTATGTGGGTAAAATAAGATGTTGATAATCAGTGCAACTCCACTGCAAAACTACTGCACGCCTTTTGCAGCGCCACTGCAACACTATTGCAGTGACACTGCATAAGATATGCAGTGATGTTGCAGTGGCACTATTGGCTTTCTTTATCCGCATCATCCGTGCCTGAAGAATCGGGCATGCAGAGATGACAAATACCGTGAAAACTCTGGTTGTACAAAAAAGTATTTTGGTACTCTGAACCTTGGGCTTCTTTCGGATTGTCCGAAACTCTTCCGATATGAAAGGAAGAGTAAATCGGCTTCATCCTATTTCGTCTTGCTCGTTTTGGCAGTTGCTTTGGCGGTTGTTTTCGTAGTTTTCGTTGCTTTCACCGCCTTTGCAGTCCGTTTCGACTTGCCCGTATCCTTGTCGCTTTGCAGTTTCACAATTTCCAGACAAGCCTGAAGGTTCAGGTCTTGAGGGATGATGTCTTTAGGAATCTTGTAGTTGCTGCCTTTATAAGCGATGTAAGGGCCATAGCGTCCATTCAGGATTTCCAGTTCCGGTTCTTCCTCAAACTTCTTGATATGTTTCTGGGCTTCTGCTTCTTGTTTCTTTTGCAAAAGTTCAATAGCTTCTTCCAGCGTAACAGTCATCGGGTCCATTGTCTTGGGTAATGAGGCATACAAGCCGTTGTTCTGGATATAAGGTCCGAAACGTCCCGCACCTACGACTACATTCTTGCCTTCGTACTCTCCGAGAGTACGGGGAAGTTTGAACAGCTCCAGCGCTTCTTCCAGCGTAATGGTCTCGATGGACATTTCTTTTTTTACCTGAGCGAAACGGGGCTTTTCCTCATCTTCGGCAGTACCTATCTGTGCTACTGGGCCGAAACGTCCGATTTTTACAGACACTTGCTTTCCGCTGACGGGGTCTGTTCCCAGAATCCGTTCGCCTGCCTTGTGGGCGGTTTTCGCGGCAAGCGTGTTTTCTACTGAAGGATGGAATTTTTTATAGAATGTTTTCAGAATGGCGGTCCATTGCTTGTCACCTTCGGCTATTTCGTCGAATTGCTTTTCGACGCTCGCAGTGAAGTTGTAGTCAAGGATGTCCGGGAAGTACTCTATCAGGAAGTCATTGACCACAATACCGGTGTCTGTCGGCATCAGTTTTGACTTTTCAGCTCCGGTGATTTCTGTATGGTTGTTGTCCGTTATTTCATTACCCTGCAGGTTGAGCACATTGTAGGTGCGTTCTTCACCTGCTTTTTCTCCTTTTATCACGTATTCGCGTTGCTGGATGGTGGAAATGGTAGGAGCATAGGTAGACGGACGTCCGATACCCAGTTCCTCCAATTTGCGCACAAGGCTTGCTTCCGTGTAGCGGGGAGGGTGTTGGGTGAAACGTTCGGTAGCGGTGATACCTTCATGTTCGAGCTTCTGTCCTTTTTTCAGAGGGGGCAGTAGGCGTGCCTCATCTTCCTGGGTTTCTACGTCATCATCGTATGATTCGCGGTAGACACGGAGGAAACCGTCGAATTTCACCACTTCGCCGGTTGCAGTGAAAGTCTCCGTCTCGTTGCTGATAGCAATGGTTACGGTTGTCTTTTCCACTTCGGCATCTGCCATCTGCGAGGCGATGGTACGTTTCCAGATGAGGTCGTACAGCTTTCTTTCCTGCGGGGTACCTTCTATCTTGGCATTCTCCATATAGGTGGGGCGGATAGCTTCGTGGGCCTCTTGCGCTCCTTTGGTCTTGGTGGCGAAGTGGCGGTTGTGTACGTAACGTTCGCCCATCAGGTTGGAGATGGTTTCACGGCTGGCGTTGACGGCAAGTTCGGAAAGGTTGACGGAGTCGGTACGCATGTAGGTTATCAATCCGGATTCGTACAGACGTTGCGCCACCATCATGGTCTGTGCCACGGTGAATCCCAGTTTGCGGGCAGCCTCCTGCTGCAAGGTAGAGGTGGTGAACGGGGCGGCGGGAGTTTTCTTCAGCGGACGGGTAGTGATGTCGCTGATGGTAAACGTAGCTGCTTTACAGCTCTCCAGCAATTTCCGGGCTTCTGCCTTTGTCTTGAGCCGATGCGCCAGTTCGGCTTTCATTTCCACTGTTTTGCCGTCAGTGTCCGGAACGAGGAATACGGCAGTAACACGGTAGGATGCTTCGGTTTGGAATGCATGTATCTCGCGTTCGCGCTCTACAATGAGACGGACGGCTACGGACTGTACACGGCCTGCAGAAAGGGCAGGTTTCACTTTCTTCCACAATACCGGTGAAAGTTCAAAACCTACGATACGGTCCAGGATACGTCGGGCTTGCTGGGCATCGACCAAGTTGATGTCAATGTCACGGGGATTTTCTATCGCTTTCAGGATGGCACCTTTGGTGATTTCATGGAAGACGATACGTCTGGTGTGTTCCGGTTTCAGTTTCAGCACTTCGTACAAGTGCCATGCGATGGCTTCCCCTTCGCGGTCCTCATCGGAAGCCAGCCATACGGTTTCTGCCTGCTCGGCTTCTTCTTTCAGCTGGGTTACGAGTTTCTTTTTATCCGCCGGTATCTCGTAATGCGGTTTGAAGTCTTTGTCTACGTCAATACTGAATTCTTTTTTCTTCAAATCACGTATATGGCCGTAGCTGGAAAGGACTTTGAAATCTTTTCCAAGGAATTTCTCGATGGTTTTTGCTTTCGCCGGAGACTCGACTATGACAAGGTTTTTCTGCATAAATTTCTGTTTTTTAGTGACTCCCGCCACTGAATTCGCCCGCAAAAGTAGGAAAAAAAGATTCTTCCCACCTTATAATATAAGGAGAATTTAGCAAAAATGACCTTTTTTGTTCAAATTAGAGCTTCGGCTTGTGCTGCCTCTATTAAAAGAGGAAGCTTACTCCGCCTAAGAAACTGAGACCTTCTGAAGGGTATCCCCAGTAGTACTGGTAATCTTTGTTCAGCAAGTTGTTCACGCGCGCATACACGGAGATACCTTTGAAGAGTTCGTAGCTGCCGTTCAGATAGAGATTGCTGACGGGGTCCGCCTTGTTGCCCTCCACGCCTTGGCGTGAGATGTGCTGATAGCCGATGCCGACAAGCAGTGGGGAGATGGGGCGTACCTTGAGATTGAGATTGCCTTCTACGGCCGGTTTGAAACTTACTACGACATCAGAACCGTCTGAGTCCGTTGTCCAATGGCGATAGACGGCATTGGCGGCGAGATAGAAAACATCCTTGTAGTTGTAGCTCAGGTCGGCTCCGGCGTAGAGGTTCTTGGTGTCTTCTGTGAGGAAAACATTGCTTATCCCGTCGGACTTGACAGTCGGAGTGTCAATCAGGTCGTTTTTCAAATCTTGATACCCGCCGTATAGGTTGAACCACAATCCGCTGACCGGGCTTGCCTTGAAGCCGACGGCTGCGTTGAGCTGTTCGTAGGTATTGTCAAGTTGCTGGTTTGTAATGCCATAAGGCGTAATGGTTTCCAGACGGCGGAAATCGTTCTGTAGCCGTCCTCCCTTACCTTGTGCGTAGAGGATGTAGCTGTCCGAGAAGATGTATTGTATTTCTACGTCGGGAGCGGCGCGGAACTTCTTGCCGAAACCGAAAGCCAGGTCGACGTCTGCGCCGAGACGTATTTTCCAGTCGTCATTCTGAAAGAGATAGTATGGATTGAAGTCTACGTCGGTGTGATTCTCGAAACGTCCGTCGCTGTAGAATGTATTGTCCATGGCAAAAGCCATGCCGATGGTCTGCTCATCGGAGATGGAACCGGTGACATCGGCTTTGGTACGCACGATATTTTCTTTGATATTGCTCACCATGAGGTCGTGTTGGCGCTGGTAGACCAACAAATTGGTTTCGGCACGGAATTGGAGAGGCATATCGTCGCTCGTGGAACTTACCCCGAAATGTACATCACCCGAAACGAATTTCTGCTTGTTGCTGACGAAGTCGGGCAGGAAATTGAAATTGCTTTGGTTGAACTTTCCGGCAATATTCAAATCGACTTTGCTGAAGGCATGTACATAATCCATGGCAGCATGGGTACGGTAGTAGAATGAATTCCACTTCCCGCCATTATCCGGCAAGTCCAGTTTGCCATCCATGCCATCCATTGTGAATGTCAGGTTGAGGCGGTCTTTGGGGGATAAAGAGAAGAGGTAGTTGGCGCGTACATCGAGGTTACCGTAGTTACCGTATCCCAAGCGTACATATCCGGGCAGCGCTTTCGCCTGCGTCTCTTTTCCGGTATAGGCTTGCATGATACCTGCCGGGATATGGGTTGCCGGCATCAGGGTGGCGTCATATTCCACCGCCTTTTTGCTGACGGTAGGAGGTTCCACCTTGGGAAGCACGTTCACTTTGGAGGCATCCATGATGTCCGGATTATATTCTTGTTCCACGACTACCGTACGGTTCATGGTGGTGTCTTGGGGTTGTGTCTGGGCTTGTGCTCCCAAAGAGAGGGAGACAAGCATAGTTCCTGCGAGGATATATTGTATCTTTTTCATAATGTGCTATATTTCTTACTTTAATTTCTCCAGTCTTTCGTTAATCATGCTTGCTATATCGTCGTCGGCCTGGTAGTTCTGCTGCAGGCTCAATAGGTATTGGCGTGCATCGAGCTTCTTGTCCATGGCTACATATACATCAGACAGAAGGATGAAACTGCGTGCCAGCCAGTAGGCATGCGGTGTGCTCTGGTCGATGAAATTAAGGATTTCCTTTTCTGCAGAGGCATAATTACCGGCGTTGTACCATTGTAATGCCACCAGATATTTGGCTTCGGCTCCATAAAGGGTACGGGTGTCTTTGGCCAGCAGCTGAAGGTCATCCATTGCCTTCTTGTCGGCTTTCTGGTTGAGGTATGCCTTGGCACGGTAGTACAACGCCTCGTTCCGGAGCTCCGGAGACAGCTTGGCTTCGGCAAGCAAGGCTGTGGCGGCGTTGATGACTTCCGCATCATCATGCATCAGTGCTCCACAGCGCAGTACACCGATAGCGCCAAGCTGGCGGCGCTCTGCCGTGGTGGCTTTGGCCTGCAATTTCTTGTAGTCGGCCAATGCCAGGTCATATTGCTGGCGGTTGAACAGAATTTCTCCATGCATCAGCAAAGCCTCTTCAGAATATGGGTTATCGGGGTATTCCAGCAGTTTTCCGGCATGTTCCAATACCGCCTCGTCATCTTTCTGCTCTTTGCCTATGACGCAGAGGTAGTAGTGTGCATTCAGGCTGAAAGCGCCTCCCGGATAACTTTGCAGATAGCGGGTGAAACTCTCTTTGGCAGGTACGGCTTCGCCTTTCATATATACTTTTTCGGCAGCGATGTAAGTCAGCGAGTCTTGCTCACTGGGTTCGAAGCGGATTTCTCCCGGCATTTGGGCGGCAAGGGCGGCAAACTCATCCACGCGGTTGGCATCTACGTAGATGGACTTCAAGTCGCGCATGGCAAGGCGGGCTTCCTCGCTTCCGGGATATTGGGTGACTACATGTTTGTAGGCTTCTATGGCACGGTCATAGTCATCGTTCTGGTAGTAAAGCAGGCCGATTTCTGCAGCTGCTTTACGGCTGACGGGACTCTCGGGATACTTGCCGAGCAATTCGCGGAAGGCGGCGATAGCTTGGGGGCTGTTGTTGCTCTGTACGTAGGAGCGCCCTTTTTCGTAAAGGGCATTGATGGCATAAGGCGAATTGGGATATTTGACGGCAAGGCGGTCCAGCATGCTCACCTTTTCCGTATAGTTCTTCTGCATGCCATATACCAGCGCTAATTGATAGACGGCATAGTCTCCGGCGGGAGTGTTCAGATTCTCGGCTTTGGCGTAGTATTGCTTGGCCTCGTCGAAACGGCGGACGTGCAGGTTGCAGTCACCGATACGGTTGTAGGCATCTGCCAATGCGGTCGGGTTTTCACCTTTCTCCAGTTGGACAAAGTTGCGGAAACGGTTCTCTGCCGTCGAATAGTCTTTCTGGTGGAAAGCGATGTAGCCCAGGTTATAGTAGGCAAGGGCGAACATCTCCGTATCCCTCTGCCGGGTGAGTGACAGATATTCGTTGAAATTGCGGGCAGCTTCTCTCATCCGGTTCAGGCGGTAATAAGACTCGCCGAGCCAGTAGAGGGCGTCTGCCTTGGTCTGGAGGTTGTATTGCCCCAACGTGACGCTTTGGTTGAAGTAACCGATGGCTTGTTCGAACTGCGTGTTGGCAAAAGACTGGGTCCCGAGTTGGAACAGAATCTTTTGTTTGGCTTCCAGAATGGCTTTGCTGGGATGGGAGATACGGTCGATGGACTTGAGTGCGGCATCATAGCTGCGTGTATTCATGTATACTTCCACCAGGTAGTTGCTGACTTTCTCGGCATAAGGAGAGTTTGGAAATTCGTTCAGGAATTTCTCAAAGACGGTCACCGATTCGCCGAAAGCGGAATAGGAGGTCTCGTGAATGCATAAGGCGTAGTTATAGGCAGCTTGTTCCTTGATTTTCGGGTCGGCATTGGAAGCGGCAGCCTGCTCGAAGGCCATACGTGCCTTGGTCTTGTCGGCCAGTTGCAGGTAAGCCAGTCCCATGTGCAGGTAGGCATTTTGGGAGAGAGCGTCGTTCTCTGCAGTCATTTCGCCAAGGATGGCAGGAACTTGAGAATACACGCCGCATTGATAATAGGACATACCCAGCATGTAGAGGGCATCTCTTCTATGAGTGGCAGATTCGGCATTGTGCTCCAGGTATTGCTCGAAGGACTTTATGACTTCGTGGTATTTCCCGAAATGGTATTCGGCTGTACCGAGGATGCGGTTCAGCTCCGCCGTGTGCGTGTAGCTCAGACCGTCGGGGTGGGTTGACAAGGCATTTTGCGCTACAATTTCCGCCTTGTCGTACTGTTTCTTCAGCAAGTAGATTTCGGCGATGTAATAGGGGACCAGGTTCTTGTACTTGGCATTGTCCTGCAGAGGCAGGAAACCGCTGAGCGCTTCGTCATACCGTCCTTGGGTATATCGGATATAAGAGATGTAGTAAGCACAGTCCGCTGCATATTTCCTGCTGGTGCTGCGCAGGGTCTCGAACCAGATGGCTGCTTCCTTTACATTGCCCGTCTTCAGATAGCAGGTGGCAAGGCGGTAGGTCATGTCGTCACGCTCCTCGGTACCCAGAAGGTCGAGGCGGGCAGAGTTGAACATGGCGAGGGCATCGTCATAATTGCCTTCGAAGAAATAGGAGGAGGCGATTAATGCATAGATGCGGTTGGCATGGGGAGTATCAGGATATTCGTCCAGAAAGGCGCGGAGCAGGTCTATGCTTTTGGGGTCTCTGAGCTCGTATGCGGCGCATACCAGCATGTATTCCGCTTCTTGCCGCTCGCCGGTATCGGGCAGAGGCTTGCCGTCTGCATTCATCTGGCGTACATAGGCTTGCAACGGGGAGATGGCGGCAGCATAGGCCTTTTGCTGGAACAGCGTTTGTCCTTCCTGGTAGAGTCGCTTGGGAGAAGTACTCTTCTCGCTTGTTTGTGCTGAGGCGAGTAAAGGTGCGCAACAGAGTGCTGTGCACAATATTCGGGAGATTTTATGTTTCATCTTCTTTTGTTAGAATAGGTATTTTACAAAAATACGGGTTTTACCCCGGAAATGTTACACTTGTTTGGCTTTTTTAGGATATATACCATAATAGGAACGAATAATCATTCGCTTTTGTTCTTCCGCATGTCTTCCAGGAAGATACCCACTCCTTTGCGGATGGAGCCGAGCCCGAACTCTTCCGTACGGATATCTTTCAAGGGGAGGAAGAAGAGGTCTGCCGCGTCGTCCATCGCCTCGAAGTGCAAGGTGTCCTCCACCGTACAACGGAAAAACATATCCAGCGTGTGTACGGGGAAGCCGGAATAGATGTAAATATTGGGCAGGGAGAAGAGATATTCGGCCTTTGCCACCTTCATGCCGGTTTCTTCTCTTACTTCGCGGGCAACGCCTTCCTCTCCGGTCTCGGTCATGTCGATGAAGCCTCCGGGGAGGTCCAGCGTCCCTTTGGCAGGCTCTTTGGCGCGGCGGCACACCAGTAGCTCGTCGCGCTCGTTCAGTATCAAGGCGACGGTGGCAGAAGAGGGGTTGAAGTAGTAGACGAAACCGCAGTCGGCGCACTGCTTCGACTTCTCGTTATGAACTTCGAAATGGGCTGAACCGCATTTCGGACAATATTTGAATTGCGAAAGTGGATGTTCCATGATATTTTAGCCTTTGTCCGGGGGACAAAGATAATGGAAACCAGGTGTAGAATGAAAGGAACAGAGTGAATTTTTCGTATCTTTGGCGACTATAAAACCATATCGGATGAAAGATTTTGCTGCCATTGATTTTGAAACGGCCAACGAACAGCGTACCAGCGTTTGTAGTGTAGGAGTGGTTATCGTACGTGATGGAGAGATTGTGGACCATTATTATAGCCTCATCCGTCCCGAACCGGAGTATTACACTTATTGGAATACCCGCGTGCATGGTCTGACGTTGGCAGATACCCAGGATGCTCCTATCTTTCCCGTTGTGTGGCAGGAAATAGCTCCACGCATTGAAGGCTTGCCATTGGTAGCGCACAACAAGGCCTTTGATGAAAGCTGCTTGAAAGCTGTTTTCCGTACTTACTGCATGGATTATCCGGATTATGAGTTTTATTGTACTTTGCAGGCATCACGTCGTGCTATAAAGGGATTGCCTAACTATCAGTTGCATACAGTGGCTGTTTGCTGTGGCTATCAGTTGGAACATCATCATCATGCGTTGGCTGATGCTGAGGCTTGTGCATGGATAGCGAAACAGGTCATATAAATAAACAGAGGAGACTTGTCATGAAGCCTCCTCTGTGGAATTGTTTGTTTCCTTGATAAAACTCTATCAGTTTATCCTAATGGATTTTCACCTTGGTCACCATCATTGCCGCCGCCTCCGCTTTCGTTTCCTCCGGGATTTTCTTCATTGTCCGGCACGATTTCAGAGCCGGTTACCAACCGTGTGATGCCCGATTGTTTCATCATGTTCTTCAAACGTTGTCCCGGCACGAAAATCAGTTTCTGGCGGTAAACGACATCAGCCGTTACAGACTTTGCATCCTCCTGGCTTTTGCCGTTCAATCCCGGTCGGAGGCTTCCGAAGTCTCCCAGCCGTACGGTTGCACCGATGCTGGCATAGGTGCAGAGCGCGTCAATCATACCGTCCAATACGGCTTTTACGATACCTCTTGGCACCATCCCTTGACTGGTCACCTGGTCGCATAATCTATCAAAGTCAATATTTGCTACGGAATAAGAAGCAGCTACATACTTCTCGGTTTTGGTACCAATGCCTACCATTCTCTTTTTTACTACATAACGAAATGCCATAATGTTTTTTGTTTTTAATGGTTGTTACTTGCGGTTTCGTTCACTCGTCAGTTAGCGAGACCTGTTTCTTTGTGACCACGGTGCGAAGTTACAACACTTAAAAACGGCATGGTGCTTTAACGGGACTGAACGACTTTTTTTAACGTTGTATTTAGCCATTTGACGACATGGAAAGTCTTATGCTATAACCTATTGCCTATATTTAAAAAAAATGAGTGATTACATAAAATAAACACATAGCGAAAAAGTAAATTTGGGCAAAGCGTAGCGAATTAGCTGATAGAGCGTTCGTTACGCTTTGTTTTTCTATGGGACAGAGCCAACGAAATACCACCTCGAAGCCAAACGGTGCAGAAGTTCAGTTACCACCTCGTTACTCCCGTAACGGGTGCAGATTTCTTGCTAAACAGTTCTGTTTCTGCGTTTTGCGTAGATTTACATAGCTGTCGGTAACTCACTAATAACTAATTTTGTAATCAAAAAAAGGAGTGAGTTATGCGTAGTACATTCAAGGTATTATTTTACGTGAAGAAAGGCAGCGAGAAGCCGAACGGCAACCTGCCTTTAATGTGCCGTATCACGGTGGACGGCGAGATTAAACAGTTCAGTTGCAAGATGGACGTTCCCCCACGGTTGTGGGACGTGAAGAACAGCCGTGCTTCGGGCAAGAGCGTCGAAGCACAGAAAATCAACCTTGCGGTAGATAAAATCCGTGTGGAGGTAAACCGCCGCTATCAAGAGTTAATGCAGACGGACGGTTATGTTACCGCCGCCAAACTCAAAGACGCCTATCTCGGTATCGGCGTCAAGCAGGAAACTTTGCTGAAACTGTTCGAGCAGCACAACGCCGAGTTTGAGAAGAAAGTCGGGCACAGCAGGGCGCAGGGTACATTTACCCGTTATCGGACGGTCTGCAACCATATTCGGGAGTTTTTGCCCCATACCTACAGGCGTGAGGATATTCCGTTAAAGGAACTCAACCTCACGTTCATCAACGATTTCGAGTATTTTCTGCGCACGGAGAAGAAATGCCGCACCAATACCGTGTGGGGCTACATGATTGTGTTGAAACACATCGTTTCCATTGC
>ERZ1673751.1567-NODE-1567-length-13613-cov-10.976693_pt1 | contig 13613 bp, 10 predicted proteins | sample MGYA00580202_ERZ1673751 | MGnify/ENA primary metagenome ERZ1673751 (study PRJEB41218, sample SAMN15661780) | gut metagenome | host: Homo sapiens | place: Canada: London | collected 2015-08-20/2019-03-30 | study: EMG produced TPA metagenomics assembly of... | reverse complement strand
CCAGCCCCCTCCAAGTGGTTGGTCTGCTGGAATGTTTGTCATAAGCAGGACATGACTTGTGACAGAAAGGGCAGTCATTCTCATGCCATTTATTAGGTCTGGCTTTGATACGGATGTGTTTCACGCCATCCTCATCAGAGTAAAGATTAAAATTTTCTATCAAGAGAATAAAGTATTGACAAAATTTTGTGGGGTGGGGTAGAATGATGCTAGAAAATTCCAAAACATAACGCATTGGTGCCTTTCGCAGAAAGAAGAAAAATAAACATGAAAAAGAGAAAGAACTTGGGAAAAAAGTTAGTAACAATGTTAGTGTCTGTAGGCTTTTTTGCAGTTTTGATTACAGTCTTGAATTTAATGGCATTACAAGTTATTCGAGGAAAGAATAATGTGCTTATAGAACAGTTTGAACAATATGAAGAAGCAGTGGAAAATAATGATACCGCGGTTTTTGAAACAGCAAAAGGAGAAGTGGCAGAAGCCATCAGACATATCAACTACAGAATAAATGGAAGCATCATTTTTGATCTTGCACTTGTGGTAGCTGATATTATTGTAATCGTACTTCTTTCGATTGTTATTAATAAGTCCATTGTTCGTCCAGCAAAAAGAGCAAAGAATGATTTGGATGATATCATTTTAGGTATAGAATCAGGACAGGGTAATCTTACGTTAAGAGTATTTGATGAAACCAGTGATGAAATTGGTCAGCTTGCAAATGGTGTCAACCATTTTATTGAAACATTACAAAATCTTATGGTAAAGATTCAGAGTGTATCAAAAGATATGAAAGAATCCTCCTATCTTGTACAAAATGAGGCGGAATCTTCAAATATGAGTGCATCCAATGTGAGTGCAACATCGGAAGAACTTGCAGCATCCATGGAAGAGGTATCTGCTTCTCTATGTGATTTAGCCCAAGGATGTAATAATTTGCTAAAGAAAATGGAAGGCATGAATGAGGATGCTAAGAACTCTGCAATGAAGATGCATGAAGTGAAGCTTACTGCAGAAAATAGCTATAAAGAAGCGATTGCATCAAAAGAAAAAACAGTAGAAACATTTGATGGCATTCAAAAGGATGTCGCGGAGGCAGTAGAAGCATCTAAGTCTGTAAATGAAATTGCAAAACTTACAGAAAATATCTTAAATATCGCAGCACAGACAAATCTTCTAGCACTTAATGCATCGATTGAAGCAGCAAGAGCAGGGGAAGCAGGCAGGGGCTTTGCCGTTGTTGCAGATGAAATCAGACAGCTTGCAGATAGTTCACGTGAGACAGCAAACAATATTCAGGAAATCAGTGGAAAAGTTATTGAGGCAGTAAACAATCTGTCTGGAAATGCAACAGAAATGATTCGTTTTGTAGATGAAAAGGTAGCACTTGATTATGACAACTTTGTAAAAATTATTGGAAATTATGATGCTGATTCTGATCAGGCAAGTAATACATTTAACGAGTTTGCAGTTGAGTCAAAAGATAGCTTAGGTACAATGAATGATATGAATGAAGGTATCAATAACATTTCTATAGCGATTGAAGAATCTGCAAAAGGTATTACAAACGTAGCACAAGAGATATCACAACTTGTAACAGCAATTTCAGCAATTACAGTGCAGGCGGACGAAAATAAGAACCTTTCGGAAGATTTATCGGATGAAGTAGCAAAATTTGAAAAAGTTTAACTAACAGACTTTTATTATGAGAAGAACTGTATTAGGTAAATAACCCGCACTAACTAAAAATGAATGCTAGAATAAGCACAAAGGCATAGCCCCATTATGGGTTCTATGCCTTTGCGTTTTCCGGAAGATTGTCATTAACTGCATCAAATTCAAGATTCTGTTCCCGGCACCATTCGACAGCATTCGAGATTCATTGAAATGCTGAAATATTATCCATTGGCAATGCTAAAGATTTATGTCAGCTTGTTTTGAGACTGTAAATATTATTATGAAGAGCCGTATGCGGGAAAGCCGCACGTACGGTTCTGTGAGGGGTTTACATTGTGAGGTGTAAGTCTACTCGACTGCTAAAGGAGGTGGTAACTATGTGGTGGTCTATTGGTGGTGGAATCATAATCTTTGCGTTAGGTATGTTTATCTTCTTAAAGCCGGGCTTAATATGGAAATTAACAGAAGAATGGAAATCTTATCGTGCAGATGAACCATCTGAGTTTTACTTGAAAACAACAAAAATAGGTGGTATTCTATTTGCCCTATTTGGAATTATTATGATTATGCTTCCGGTTATTTTGGAGTAATAGATTCAAGTTTGCAGAACTAATAGAGAAGTAACATATAAAACAATAAATATGGTCAAAAAATCATCGACATCCGACCTACAGCACGTTATAATATAGTTAATCTAATAAGAAAACCAAGTGATCATTGTTACGAAGCTGAATCGTAATGGTGGCCAACTGAGTGAACTCGATGGAACGGAATGGTTATATCCTCCGGGTGCTCCGAGCACCGGACGAGCACCGAAAGGTGCTTTACAGAGATGAAAACAGGCCTGACGAAGCATCACTCAGATTAGATTAAAAATTCTAGTCTGGGTGATTTTTTTCGTTCAGGGAAAAGGAGAAAATGTCATTGACAGAAAAGACGGATAACAGAGATTCGGATGAAAAATTAGTTGAAATTGAAATGGAGCTGTTAAGATATTTTACGAAGATTCCAATGGCAGATCAGTTTGTACATCCAGATCCTCGAAGATAATGGTACACGGCTTAATGAAATTATCACAAAACACCTTGATGATGATATCTGGGAGCTTCGTCCAGGCAATAACTGTGTTTTATATTTTATATCAAAATCTTACACATCGAAAAACGGAAAGCAAGAAGAGAACCATAGCTTTCTTCTACTGTCCAGGTATCACATCCCCAGCAGATTTTATCAATCTGGTCCATTTCAATCAACTGATGCAACACCCGGTTTGAAACGGTGTATGATAGAATCGAAATCCAGGTCAGATCCAGATAAAGATTCGGATATTTTTATCAATCGGCAAGCTGCAGAGGAAGTTATCTATAGACAAGTCAGGATTATCACGTTAAGATATAGAAAAAGTAAGTAATATGAAAGAAGAAAACAGAATATGTAAAGGAGAAAATGAATGGAATACTCTGCAATTATTCATGATATGGACAAAAGATTCTGCTATGCAATAGATAAGGATTTATTTGTGATACGCATCCAGGTAAAAAGAGATGATATAAAGGAAATAATTCTTCATTATGAGGATAAGTATATACCAATGGAATGGAAGGATACACGAAAGACAATTCCAATGAAGAAGGTTGCCACCTCACAGTTTCAGGATTATTATGAAGCACAGATCCAGATGCATCTGATATGTCTCCGTTATTTTTTTGAATTTACGGATATGCAGGGGGAAAAAGTATATTACGGCAATTATGAGTTTAGTAAGGAATGTATTACAAACAGAGACAGAATGTTTGACTGCCCGCAGAATCTACGGGAGGAAGAAATGTTTGTGGTGCCAAAGTGGGCAGAAAATAAGGTCGTATATCAGATTTTTCCGTCCCGTTTTGCATCATCACAGCCGGTAGACAAGGAAGTATGGTATAAAGCACCAGTTACGTCTATGGATAATCTGCATGGTGATCTCAGAGGAATTATAGAACATCTGGATTATGTCCATAGTCTTGGAATTGATGTTTTATATATGACACCAATCTTTAAATCAAATTCAAGCCATAAATACGATACCATTGATTATTATCAGATAGATCCCTCATTCGGAACAGCAGAGGATCTTAAAGAGCTGGTACAAAAAGCACATGAATATGGAATGAAAGTGGTTATGGATGCGGTGTTTAACCATACAGGAAAGGAATTTTTTGCATTTGAAGATATTTTGGAAAAGGGAAATAAGTCTAAATATCTGGACTGGTATTTTATTGATGAATTTCCACTTAAAAGTGAAAGGGGAGAGATTCCAAACTTCAAATGTTTTGGTTATTATGGTGGAATGCCAAAATTAAATCTGAAAAATCCTGAAGTTGAAAAATTTATTACAGATGTTGCATGCTATTGGATCAGGGAATGCGATATAGACGGATGGAGAATGGATGTAGGAGATGAAATCAGCCATTTTTTCTGGAAGAATTTTAGAAAAGCAGTTAAGGCAGTAAAGAAAGATATGCTGATAATTGGAGAAATCTGGCATTATGCAGGAGATTTTCTTGAAGGAGATGAATGGGATACGGTCATGAATTATCCGTTTTATCTGAATATGATAGATCTGCTTGCAGATGAAAAGATTACGGTCAGCCAGTTTATACAGAATCTTGGATATTTGAAAGGACGCTTAAATAAGAAATGTTATCCTCTTATGTGGAATCTGATAGACAGCCATGATACAGCAAGATTTTTACATTTATGTAAGAATAATAAGAAAAAGCAGCATTTGGCAGCAGCTTTTCAATTGTTATTGCCGGGAATGCCGATGATTTATTATGGAGATGAGTATGCGATGCCGGGAGCAAACGATCCGGATTGCAGACGTGGCATGTACTGGGATGAAGAATACCAGGATAAAGAGATGTTTGAATGGTATAAACAGCTGTTACAGGTTCGAAAAAAATATAAATGTATCGTAGAAGGTGAATTGATTGAGGCAATCACAGGGGATGAGGAAGAAACCATTGTTCTGATTAGAAAAAATAGTGAAGAGACCATGGCATTGATTTTTAACTGCAGCAGCAGTGAGAAGAGATTTAATGAGTATGAGGGAAAATATAATTTGCTTGGAGAAGAACTGTTTGACGGAAAAGTTGAGGGACTTGATGCCGCAGTAATAGTGCTTTAAAATAGTTACAGAGGAAGAAGATCATGTCAAAAGATGAATATTTAATTACAGATGCTCCCCTTAAAGCACTGACTGTTTTTGCAATGCCAATGATTTTCGGAAGCTTTTTTCAACAGGTCTACAATATGGCTGATTCAATCATTGTGGGTCAGTTTGTTGGATCTTCTGCCCTTGCGGCTGTTGGTGCCTGTGCTGCCCTTACGAATGTATTCATTTGTATAGCACTTGGTGCAGGTGTAGGTGCAGGTGTACTTGTGAGCCGTTATTTTGGTGCCAGAGATTATAGTAAAATGAAAACAATAGTATCAACATCATTGATTAGTTTTCTGGTTCTTAGCATACTTCTGGGAGTTACTGGCTTTTGTTTTTCACGTTCCATGATGGGCTTATTACAGACACCCGCTGATATACTGGAGGAAGCAGTACTATATCTTCGTGTTTATTTTGTGGGATTTCCGTTTCTGTTTATGTACAACATTCTTTCAACGATGTTTACTTCAATCGGTGAATCAAAGATTCCATTATACCTTTTGATTTTTTCTTCTGTTCTGAATATTATGATGGATCTTTGGATGGTAGCAGGCCTTGGTCTGGGCGTGTTCGGTGCAGCCCTAGCCACGCTTATTGCACAAGGTATTTCGGCAGTATTTTCGTTTTTAATCTTTTTATACCGGATACGCCAGTATAAGAGTCCGGCTCGCTGGTTTGACGGGAGGGAATTACGTTCCATGCTCCGCATTGCTGTACCGTCGGTTCTCCAGCAGTCAACAGTGTCAATTGGTATGATGATTGTACAGGCGGTTGTAAATCCGTTTGGTACACAGGCTCTTGCAGGTTATGCGGCAACGATGAGGGTAGAGAATGTTTTTTCACTGATATTTGTGTCCATAGGCAATGCAGTCTCGCCGTATGTTTCCCAGAATCTTGGCGCAAAGAAAATCGGGCGTCTAAAAAAAGGATACCACGCTGCACTGGTGTTAGATTTATGTTTTGCAGTCCTTGCTTTTATAGTCATTGAAACACTGCATACCCAGATTTCCTCATTATTTCTGGGTAAAGATGGAACAGCGCTGGCATATCAGGTGTCTGGAGATTATATGAGATGGCTCGGCTTCTTTTTCATTTTTATGGGTATCAAGATGGCAACAGACGGAGTTCTTCGGGGACTTGGAATCATGCGTCCATTTCTCATTGCAAATATGGTAAATCTTGCAATTCGTCTGTCAGTTGCTTTGATACTCGCACCGCGTTTTGGCATTGCATTTGTCTGGCTTGCTGTACCGGCTGGCTGGCTTGCAAATTTTCTGATTTCTTATGTGGCACTCAGAAAATCATGGCCAGACGATAAGATGGCTTTTGCTGCTATAGAAGATGGTGCAGCCGTTTTTATAGAAAAATACTGTAAATAGCTGTCTTTAAAAATGACGAAAAACCAAAGCAGGAAGTGTTAAATTTTATCAAAAAAATAGAATTTGAAAATTAAAGCTGAAAAGTCGTTGACTTTTGAAAAAATTCTGATATAACAAGGTCTAGAAAAAATTAAAATAAAGAGAAAGGAAATAAGAATCAATGTTTTCACAAAAAGATAAAATGAAAAGTAAATTAGAAAACATGCATCTGCAGGAAAGGATAAACTATGGCTACAGAAAAGTCATTATTATGATGTTAATTTCAGGCTTGCTTTCTATAGTGGTCATAGGTGTTTTATTTGCTAATATGGTACATTATATAGAAAATGTTACTGTAGCAGATCAGGCAGTAAAAATATGTAGAATTAATGTGAATGCGGCAGCAAGAAATATCAGGGAAATGGCATTAGATGATGATACTTCTTCATATGCCGGTTATGAGAAAACAGTAGAAAAGCTGCTGAAAGAAGTTGATTCTGAACTGAAAAATTTAAAGGGAACCGGAATTATTCCTGACTCAGATTATGAGGAATATTCATCAGCCCTTTCGGATTGGGGAAACATTGGTTATTCTATTATAGAAAAAATTAAAAGTGGTGATAAGGAAAAAGCAGTTGATGAAATCATGAATGATTGCACACCTGCATTAAATAAAGCGGTGGAAATCGCAATAAGATTAGATGATGTGACAGACCAGGAGAGCAGCAGGGCTGCCAGAACTACATTTACTTTTGCTATAGCAGGAATTGTATGTATTATAGTGTGTTTATTTTTGGCATGGATACTGACAAAGAAAACAGGTAAAAAAGTCCTGGATACAATTCTTGAACCTTTACGGGCAGTTGAGGATGTCGCAAAGGAACTGACAGAAGGAAATTTACACAGTACACTGGATTATCGTTCAGAAGATGAGATTGGAAGACTGGCACACAGTATGCGTAAATCAATCCGTATCCTGGGAAGCTATGTAGACGATATTGACCGTGCAATGAAATTGTTTGCAGAAGGAAATTTTGATGTTAAACCGGAAGTAGAGTGGCGGGGAGATTTTGTCGGAATTTTAAATTCTTTTATGCAATTTGAAAAAAGTATAGGAGAAACGATTAAAGGAATTCAAAATGTTTCCAATGAAGTTTCAAGTGCAGCAGACCAGGTAGCATCAAGTTCTAATGATCTTGCAGATGGAGCTACAAATCAGGCGGCAGTAGTAGAGGAACTGACAGCAACAGTTGCAGGTGTATCTGAACAGGTAGAAAATAATTCAAAATCTGCAAAAGAAATTAGTGGAAGGGTGGATGAGCTTGGAAATGCCATTTTAGAAAGTAATGGTAAGATGCATGAAATGGTTGATTCCATGCATGAAATTAATGAAGCATCAAAAGAAATTGACAAAATTATTGCAACAATTAATGAAATTGCTTCCCAGACAAATCTGCTTGCATTGAATGCTTCTATCGAAGCAGCAAGGGCAGGAGAAGCCGGAAAAGGATTTGCAGTTGTAGCAAATCAGGTAAATTCGTTAGCGGACCAGAGTGCCCAGGCAGCGAAAGAATCTGCAATGTTGATTGAAACCTCTGTGAAGGCAGTAGAAAAGGGTATGGTGATTGCAGGACAGACTGCGGCGCAATTGGAAGATGTTGCAGAGAACTCTAAAATAATTACAGAAGAAGTTACAAATATTGCGGAAACGTTAGAAACACAGACAACAGAAATCCGGCAGATTAATGAAGGAATTGAACAAATTAATGATGTTGTACAGACCAATTCTGCAACATCTGAGGAATGTGCAGCTGCCAGCCAGGAGATGAGCAGCGAATCAGAAAATCTGCGTGAAATGATTCGTAAATTTAAATTGGCAGAATCAGAAAAAACAGTATAATACGATAATGATTTCCAGCTATAATTTCTACCACAGAATAGAAAGTTTATCAGTATAAAAGTTTTGTAAGAAAGGCACTTATACTATGGATACAAACATACGCAGACTGCTCAAGGAAATAGGAGCAGAAGATTTAATAGAAGTATTTGCACCATGTATGGATGACTATCTTTATATTATAGATTTACAGAAAAATACCCTTATCATTTCACAGGCAGCGGTGAAGCGTTTTAAGATGCCGGGCAATTCATTTGATAATGCTGCCGACAGTGTCCGCTATTTTGTATATGAAGAAGACCGCCCGATGATTAGGGAACATTTACAGCGGATTGCGGATGGAAACGAAAAAAATCACAATCTGCATTACAGATGGCTTGATAAAGATGGGATGCCGGTATGGATTAACTGCCGTGGAAAGGTAATCCATGATAAAGATGGAAAACCTCATTATCTTATAGGCTGTGTAAACGAAATTGGAAATATACAGCGGGCAGATAATGTCAGCGGACTTTTGGGTGAAAGAGAAATGCATTCCTTTGTTTCTTCCCATATAAAAGACAGCTCATCAGTATTTTTAATACATATAGGGATTGATGGATTTAATGCGATTAATGGTACATTAGGCGTAGATTATGGAAATTATGTGTTGAAAAGTGTTGCTGACGGTATCAAGGAATGTCTTTCTGATAACCAGCAGCTGTACCATCTTGTTGCAGATGAGTATATGATTGTTGATCTGGAAAGTCATACAAGAGATGATGTTATGCTATTGCAGAAGGAAATATGTAAAAAAATAGAAGATTTTATTATTTCTGAAAAATATAAGGTGGTTTTTACAGTATCTACCGGAATTATCCATGCAACGAAGCTCTTAAAATATTATGACGAGTATCGTAAAATAGCGGTTTTCTCTTTAAAACAGGCAAAGTCCATGGGAGGAAACGGAGTATATTTTTTTGAGAAAGAAGATTATAAGTTATTTTTAAAAAAAGAGAAAATAAAAAGTGCACTTCGAGGTGCCGTGACAAATGAATTTGAAGGATTTGAAGTATACTATCAGCCGATTATAGATTGTTCCTCGGGAAATATAATTGGTGCGGAAGCGCTTATGAGGTTTTCCATGTATTCAGGTGGAAAAAAAGAAAGTATCTCGCCTGTGGAATTTATACCATTACTGGAAGAAACCGGGCTTATTATTCCGGCTGGAAGATTTGTATTAAATGAAGCTGCGGCAATGTGCCATGAAATGCGGCAGTATATACCGGGATTTAAGGTTAATGTAAATATATCTTATATTCAGATGATGAAAAGTGATATCTGGAAGGACATACTTTCGTCTATAGAACAATATAATCTTCCGCCGGAGAGCCTGTGTGCGGAACTGACAGAAAGCGGATATACGGATATGACACCGTATTTTTATACGCTTCGGAAGAAATTCGAAGAGAAAAAAATACAGTTTATTCTGGATGATTTTGGCACAGGTTTTTCAAATCTACATTGTATTGTAAACATGAATCCTAATTATGTGAAACTGGATAATCATTTTACAGCAAAAGCTATGAGTCAAACAAGGGACTTTGAGCTGTTAAAAAAAATAGTTGAACTGGTACATAGTATAGATATCAAAATATGTATAGAAGGTGTAGAAAAAGAAGAGTGGTATCAAAAGCTGAAAGAAATACATGCTGATTATCTGCAGGGCTATCTTTTTGGCAGACCATGTGATAAAAATCAGTTTTTAAATCAGTTCATATGTAAAGGTATCAACTAGCAAACTTTCTTAATTTTCATTTCTATTTTGGAAAAGGCTTCTTGAAGGAAAATTCTACCTGTGATAAAATAAAATTAATTATACTTACAGGGAAAGTAAGTACCCGGCTGCAGGACATATCCAGGGAACTGCCAGTATAGTGGCAGGTTTTTACGGTTTGCTCCTGCTATTTAGTGAAAAATAAAAAATCATGGAGGATTTTTACAATGGAAGAAGCAAAGCAGAACATCAAACAAAAGAAGGATTCTTACAATCTGAGAATTGTGACGGCTGTACTGGTATTAACAGTGCTGGTTTTAGGGGAATTATATGTGATGATTAACTATCCGTCCAATTATGTGGCATTGATTGTACTTACAGTTGTAGCACTGGCTGATATTTATATTCTGATTGCCAGTGCAATCCAGAAAAATTATAAGAAAGAGATTGACCAGTACGAACAGTATGATAATCTGTTTAAGTCAGAAAAAGCTTCTTATCTTGTAACCCGCAAATCCTTTGAAGATATTGCGGATCAGCTTGATCGTATCGAAGAGGCAGCCGGTTCACCGACAAAGGACATCATAGATGCACAGAAATCCATTGCCAAAGTTACCATAAGCCGTAACAAAGAAAATTCCGATGCATTGATGAATTCCAACGACAAATTATTAGAGCAGATATTTAATCTTTCCGACCGTCTGGATAATCTTGAGAAGAACGTGTTAGAGCAGCAGCGTATCATAGTTGAGAATGCCAATAAAGACCTTCTGCTAAAACAGCAGGAAATGGCAGCTTCCGTGAAAGAAATGGAATTATCCATCCACAATACCATATTAGCTGAAGTTGGAAAAATAAATGGTGCGCCAGCTGTTTCTTATACAGCAGCACCGGTACAGCCATCATCAGCCGCATCAGTTGAGGAAGTAACGCCGGAAGAATCGGAAGCACCAATCAACGAAGTGATGCCGGAAGAACCGGAAGCACCAATCAATGAAGTGATGCCGGAAGAACCGGAAGCACCAATCGACGAAGTGATGCCGGAAGAACCGGAAGCACCAATCAACGAAGTGATGCCGGAAGAACCAGAAACAGAACCGGAGACAACTGCAGAGGATATGCCGGATTTAGTAGAAGATGATTTATTAAATATAGATGCTTTATTCGGAAATGACGAAGCAGCTGAAACTACAAAAGAAGAAGAAACCGGATCTGCAGAAGAAAACAATGAACCGGAACCAGAAGAACCAGTTGGTTTTGATGATACACTTGGATTTGCAGATGAAGAACCGGAAGAACCTGCATTTACAGAAGAAATGGTAAATACCATTGATGAACCGGTTATGGAAATGAATTCCGACCCGAATCATATGATGACACCGGAAGAGATTGCTGCTTTGATTGCAAATGCTGATACAGCAGCTGAAGAAGAACCAGTTGTAACAGAAGATGCTATTTCAGAAGAATCTGAGCCGATAACGGAAGAGGAACCTGTGTCAGAACCGGTTGTGGAAGAACCGGCAGCAGAGCCTGTTATCGAGGCAAATTCTGACCCGAATCACATGATGACACCGGAAGAAATTGCGGCATTATTTGCTAATATGTAATTTACAAAATTTTTAAAAAAAATAAAAAATTACTTGCAATTCGATAAATTCTATTATATAATAGTCCTTGCGTTAAGCAATGCGCCACTAGCTCAGCTGGCAGAGCACCTGACTCTTAATCAGGGTGTCCAGGGTTCGAACCCCTGGTGGCGCATGTAAAGTACCGGTTTTGTGGACGTGGAGCCATGGGGTTGGTGCTTTTTTTTGTTATAAAAAATCCGTAAGAAGCTGTTAGTGGCAGGTTCTGTAGATGTAAATAAGGAATGATGAAGATATCGTTTATTTGTTCAGTATATTTTTTACTTCTTTAAAAGACCTTTGAATTGTAGTAAATTTAGTGTGCAGGGCAGGCTTACGGTAGGAAAAAAGCAAAGCCTTTCTGGAAAAGCAGTTTGATTTGAATTTCATGAGGGCATACCCTTTTTTAGATATTATATGCAAAAGGATATAGAAAAATATATAAATATAGAGGAAATCATTTGGAAAAGAAAATTCTGATTGCCTGTGCAATGCAGCAGGATGAAATTGAAAAGTACAGAAAACAATTAAATATAACATATCCTGTTGTATATCTGCAACGTGGATTGCATAGAAACCCGTTTGTATTAAGAAATCTGCTGCAGCAGGAGATTGACAGGCACCAGGATGTGGATATAATCCTGCTCACCTATGGATTGTGCGGGCGGGGCACGGAAGGGATTGTAAGCTGGAATACAGAGCTTGTAATGCCACGTTTCCACGACTGTATCCACCAGCTTTTGGAGAATCATGTGGATAAGAATTCTCTTTATGCAACAAGAGCGTGGACAATTGACAAGGAGTCCATTGGAGGCCAGTGCCGCACCATTCTTGCTGCTTATGGCAGAGAACGGGGGATGGAAGTCTTAGATACAATCTATGGCGGTTATGAGAAGATTACTTTAATAGATACGCAAAGCTATGATATAAAGAAAACCAAAGATGGACTGAAAAGACCTGCAGAACTTCTAAATAAGAAGCTGGCGGTGGAGCCATCCGACTGCAATATTATAAGAAAGCTTTTATCGGGAAAATGGGATTGTAATTTCGTTCATCTTGAAAAAGGAGAGCGTGTCACAGAAAGACACTTTATATAAGAAAACCGGCTCCCTGACTTAGAATAAAATCTAATATCAGGAAGCCGGTTTTATGATGTATGCTCTGCAGTTTATTATTTTTTCATTTCGTCCATATAGACAGCAATTTTTTTATCCATACCAATAATATGGTTGGATAACCAGCCCAGCAGAAACTGAATCAGTTCCAGAAGATAAGTCTGCTGGTTATTGTCCATATCGTCAAGTTCTGAGAGGTCAATTTCTACCAGGCGTTCAACGAAAGCAGTGTGGGCACGCTTCTGGGCAGCCAGTTCCGGATAGTGCATCTTCTCCATCAGCATTTCCTCATCAGCAAAATGAAATTGTGTATAATCCTTTAATTTCACTAAAAGCCGCATAATTTCATCATATTTGTCATGCAGCAGATCGTTTTGAATCAGGTCATTGGTCTCTTTTATAATTTCAAAGAGACGGCGGTGCTCTTTATCCACAAGGTCAATGCCGGTCTTGTATTTGTCCGTAAAGGCAAATGGGTCTTCGGAAGTCCCTTCAACTGCGGACATTTTTCCAATCATCATATCACTGCTTAAGATATGGTGGTACAGCCAGCGTACCAGATAGGAAAGTAGTTCTTCGAAAGATGCTCTGGCAGCCTCTTTTGAGGACTTATCTAAAATAAAGGAATTGATTTTCTCAGCAAATTCAGCATGTTCCTTTTTCTGAAGAGGAAGCTCCGGGTCATGAATCTGTTCCATATAAGCCTCTTCATGGGCGAAATGTGTATTCGCATAATCCTTCAGATGAAGAAGCAGGCTCTGGGCAATTCCGGAAATATCTTCGGTTGTTTTAACAAGGGAAAGAGCATCATTTATTATCTGGAATAATTTGCGGTGTTCCTCATCTATTTGTGGAATATGAATCATACAATCTTCTGTAAATTCGTACATGGTATACATCTCCTTACATTATATCAATGATTTATGCTATGATGTTTTATAAATTATATATGTCTTTTTGACTATCTTTTTATATCTTCTTAAATGTCC
>ERZ1673751.1564-NODE-1564-length-13636-cov-4.956704_pt1 | contig 13636 bp, 10 predicted proteins | sample MGYA00580202_ERZ1673751 | MGnify/ENA primary metagenome ERZ1673751 (study PRJEB41218, sample SAMN15661780) | gut metagenome | host: Homo sapiens | place: Canada: London | collected 2015-08-20/2019-03-30 | study: EMG produced TPA metagenomics assembly of... | reverse complement strand
TGTCTGTTTTCAGCGCGCAGCGGTACAAAATCACAAAGCTGACGATCATCACACCGTAATACACCATCGTCCCCGAAGTAATATCACCCTTCACAGAGAAAAATGCAAACGGTACGCAATACGCGGTGAGCAGCAGCGCTCTGATGAGCCACGATTTTTTCATAAAACCCTCCCATTTTTCTCTCAAAATCTCTCTTTCGTCATCATATCAGACCTTTTGCGCAAAGTCTACCATAAAAACCGCCCGAAGGGAGAGTCTTCGGGCGGTTCCCATATTCACTTTTCCGTGCCGTAGAAGAACAGCGCCACCGTTCCCGGGCCGACATGGGCGCCGGTGACAGGCTCGTAGACCACGTTCAGGCATTCGCCGGTGAAGCCCTTGTCCCGCAGCAGCGCGATGAGCGCCTGCGCGCCCTCTTCATTGTCCGCGTGGGCGATGCCGAGCATCTCGCTCTTGTCGAGCGCGCGGCCGTCGTAATAATTCGCAAGCTCCTGATAGGCGCGCTTCATGCCGCGCACCTTGCCGCAGGAGACGATGTGTCCCGTCTCGTCACCGCGCAAAATCGGCTTGATGCTCAGAACCGTGCCGATCAGTGCCGTCGCGCTCGAAATGCGGCCGCCGCGCTTTAAGTACGCAAGGTCGTCGACCGTGAAAAACTGGCACATGTGCGGTCTTCTCGAAAGGAGATGCGCTTTGATCTCATCGAGGCTCTTTCCCTCTTCGATCATGCGCGCGGCTTCGAGCACCTGTAACCCCTCGCCAAGGGAGGCAGCGTAGGTGTCGATCGTGACGATCTTCCGCGCGGGGTATTTTTCCGTCAGCTCGCCCGCGGCGATAACCGCGGCCTGCGCCGTGCCGCTGATGCCGCCGGACATGCCGACGTAGAGCACATCGTCGCCCTGCGAGAGCGCACGTTCAAAGTAGTTCGCCATCAGGTCGGGATTGACCATTGAGGTCTTGACGACCGCGCCGCGGCGCATCGCGCCGTAGAACGCCGCGCCGTCGAAATCCACATCATCGGGATAGTCCGTCTCCTTTCCATCCACCGTGTAGGAAAACGGCACGACGGTGATGTGGTGTTGTTTCGCCAGCGCGACCGGCAGGTTCGCGGACGTATCGGTGAATAACTGGAGCATGACTCTCTTCCCTTCCTGATCCTTTGGCATTCTGACAGCTTATCACGCCACGCTCGCTTATGCAAGCAAAACCGCAGGAAACTTTACAATTTATTCAACATTGTATGACTTTTTGGCAGAAAACGCCCTCCCACGGCACGTGGGAGAGCGCTTCTCGGAATCTCAGAATATTTTCTTACGCCTGCTCAAAGATGGCCTTCATGCACTTGTAGGTCATGTAGCAATCAAGCTTGGCGACCGTTTCATACGGTGCGTGCATCGAGAGCACGGGCACACCCGCGTCGAGCGTGTCGATGTTGCGCTGGGCCATGAACTTGGCGACCGTACCGCCGCCGCCTGCGTCGGTCTTGCCCATCTCGGCCATCTGCCAGAAGACGCCGTTGTCGTTCATCAGCTTGCGTACCTTGCCAACGACCTCAGCGCTTGCGTCGCTCGCGCCGCCCTTGCCGCCGGAGCCGGTATACTTGCACAGCGCCACGCCGTAGTTGACAAAGGCAGAGTTTCGCTTGTCATAAACGTCGGCAAAATTCGGGTCGTAGGCCGCCGTCACATCTGCGCTCAGGCAGAAGGAGTTGGCAAAGCAGTCAGAAAGCGCTACGCCCTGCGTGCGGCACATGTCGCCCATGAACCACTCAAACGCCTGAGACAGCATACCGGACACGCCCTCGGAGCCGATCTCCTCCTTGTCCGCGAAGATGCAGACCGCGGTCTTCTTCGGGGACACAGCGTCAAAAATACCTGCAAGCTCTGCATACGCGCAGACGCGGTCGTCGTGACCGTAGGACGCAATGAAGCTGCGGTCAAAGCCGATGTCGCGCGCCTTGCCGGCGGGGACGACTTCGAGCTCGGCGGAGATGAAGTCCTCCTCCGTAATGCCGTACTGCGCGTTCAAATACTGGAGAACGCCGAGCTTGAAACGGTCGGAGCAGTCCTTATCTTCAAACGGCTTTCCGCCGAGCAGCACGTTCAAGCTCTCGCTCGGGATGGCCTCGTTGAGCGGCTTTTTGCCCTGCTCGCGGCCAAGGTGCGGTAAAAGGTCGTTGATGATGAACTGGGGATCGTCCTCCTTGCCGCCGATGTGGACGTCGACCTTCGAGCCGTCGCGCAGCACGACGACGCCGTGCAGCTCGAGGGGGATCGTCACCCACTGGGACTTGCGGATGCCGCCGGAGTGGTGGGTCTTGAAGTAGGCCATCTCGGCCTCCTCGTAGAGCGGACGGGGCTTTAAGTCGAGGCGCGGGGAGTCGGTGTGCGCTGCGCCGATGTTCGCGCCGTGGCTCAGGTCCTCGCTGCCGATGACAGCGAGCATGATGCCCTTGCCGCGGTTATTGAAGTAGACCTTGTCGCCGGCGCTCAGCTTCATACCCGCTTCGTAGGCCTTGAAGCCCTTCTTTTCCGCCAGCTCGATGCAGTACTCCACGCAAAGGCGCTCGGTCTTGCCGTTGTTGAGGAACTTCTTGTAGTCCTCGCAATAGGCCTCCATCGCTTTTTCATCCTCTGCGCTCAGGCGGTCATAGCCATTCTTGGGGGCGTAGAGCAGTTTTTCAGCGAGCTTGTTCTTTTCACTCATCTCTCAGTTTCCTCCTTCAAATTGTTGATGATCGTGTTGATATAGACCTCTGCCGCGTGTTCCGCCTTTTCAGCGGTCGGCAGATCGTTCACAAATTCATAATCGCACTGCGCGCGGAAATAGTCCGCGTCCTTCTGTGCCGCGATGCGCGACCTTGCATACTCCTCGGTGATGCTGTCGCGCGCCATGATGCGCTTGACCCGCACCTCTTCAGGCGCCGTTACGGCGACGGTCGCGTCGCAGATCGCGCCAAGGCCGCTCTCGATGAGCTTGATAGCATCGAGGCCGATGATCTCCGCGTTCGTCGCCGCCATTTTCTGCGCCAGCGCGCGCGGGATGTGCTCGTGCACGATGGTGTCGAGCTCGGCGAGCTTTTTTCTGTCCTTGAAGACGATCAGGCCGATGGCGTGGACGTCCACGCTGCCGTCCTGCCGAAAAATGACATCGCCGAACGCCTCGCGCAGCGCGCGCAGCAGCGGCTCGTCATCTTTTAACATCTCGTGATAGACCGCGTCGCAGTCGAGCACGCATGCGCCCTTTCTTTCAAGCGCGCGCAGAAGGCTCGTCTTCCCCGCGCCCGTGCCGCCGGTGATGCCGATGACGATCTTGCCGTCGTCCGCGTCCTCCACATGGAAGCCCGCGGCCTTTTTGAGGCGGTTGCCGATGGCTAGGCCAAGGCCTTTACTGTCCGGACATTGTGCCCAGATCTCGCCCACATTCGTCTCGTCGAACGTCCGCAGCGCGTCGAAGACGTGCTGCGCCTGCGCGCGCTTATCGTCGCTCGCACCGAGGGGGTGGACGATGTGCCCGCCGAAGAGCCGCGTGAACTCGTCAAAGCAGATGATGCCGGACTTCTCGCCCGCGTGTGTGAGCAGATAGCGCGCGCTCGCCTTCGCCCCGCCGGTCACGACCGTGACGGGGGCCTTAGGCGCATAGTGGCGGTACTTCATGCCCGGGGCGCGCGGCTTTTCGCCGTCATTCATCTTCTGCGTCACGGCCTTGTCGACCGTCACCTCGCCCAGCGCATCGCGCAGGCTCTCGAGCGGCAGTCCGCCCGGGCGCAACAGCTGCGGCGGCGTGACCGTCAGGTCGATGATCGTCGACTCCACGCCCACCTGACAGGGGCCGCCGTCGACGATACCGTCGATCTTGCCCCACATGTCCTCGCGCACGTGCTCTGCCGTCGTGCAGCTTGGGCGGCCCGAGGTGTTCGCGCTCGGCGCGGCGACCGGCACGCCGGATGCTTCGATGATGGCGCGCGTGACCGCATGGTCGGGACATCTCATGCCGACGGTCTCGAGCCCGCCGGTCGTGCGCAGCGGCACGCAGGGCTTTTTCTTTAAGATCATCGTCAGTGGGCCGGGCCAGAAGCGCTCGGCCAGCTTGTAGGCCGCGTCCGGTACATCCTCGCAGTAGCTCGTAAGCCAGCTTGCGTCCGGAATGTGCAGGATGAGCGGGTTGTCCTGCGGGCGGCCCTTGGCCTCGAAAATGTGCAGCACGGCGGTCTCGTCCAGGCCGTCCGCGCCGAGGCCGTAGACCGTCTCCGTCGGGATGGCCAGAAGCCCGCCGCGGCGCAGAATGTCCGCCGCCTGCGCGATGCTCTCTTTATCCTCCACCGTGCGGAGGGTAAACCATTTTGTCTCCAATGTTCTCTCTTCTTTCTTAGCCCTCGGTGCTCTCGCGCAGCTTTTCGGCCTGCTCCTGCATCGTGAGCGCGTCGATGATGGGGTCTAAATCGCCGTTCATCACGGCGTCGATGTTGAAATTCTTGTTCTCGCCCGTCAGGCGGTGGTCAGTCACGCGGTTTTGCGGGAAGTTATAGGTGCGGATGCGCTCGTTGCGCATGCCGCTGCCGACCTGCGCGCGGCGCTCGCTCGTGATCGCACCCTCCACGCGCTCGCGCTCAGCCTCGTAGAGCTTGCTCGCGAGCATCGCCATACACTTGGCGCGGTTCTGGAGCTGGGAGCGCTCCTCCTGACACGAAACGACGATGCCCGTCGGCTTATGGATGAGGCGCACGGCAGAGCTCGTCTTGTTGACGTGCTGGCCGCCTGCGCCGGAAGCGCGGTAGACCTGCATCTCAATGTCTTCGGGCCGGAGGTCGACGTCGACCTCCTCCATCTCCGGCAGCACGGCGACCGTCGCGGTCGAGGTGTGCACACGCCCGCCGGACTCCGTCTCCGGCACGCGCTGGACGCGGTGGACGCCGGATTCAAACTTGAATCTCGAATACGCCCCATCGCCATTGACCATGAAGTCGGCCTCTTTCACGCCGCCGAGCTCCGTGTCGTTGTAGTTGAGCAGCTCCACGCGGTACCCCCGCTTTTCCGCGTACATCGCATACATGCGGTAGAGGTCGGCGGCAAAAAGCGCGCTCTCCTCCCCGCCCACGCCGCCGCGAATCTCGACGATGACGTTTTTGTCGTCGTTCGGGTCGCGCGGCAGGAGCAGCACGCGCAGCTCGTCAAAAAGGCGCTCTTTTTCCGCCTTGGCAGTGTTCAATTCCTCCTGCGCCATGTCCTTGAGCTCGGGATCGGATACAAGCTCCAGCGCCTGCACGATGTCGTCCTCGCACTTCTGGTACGCGCGGTAGGTCTCCACCACGGCGGAAAGCTCCTTCTGCTCGCGCGTGAGCGCGCGCAGCTTCTTTGGGTCAGCGTAAATTTCCGGCACTTCGAGCAGCTCGCCGATCTCGTCATAGCGGCGCGCGAGCTGTTTGAGCTTTTCCCACATCAGGCCTTGTCCTCCGCGATAAAGTCAGAGCAGGCCTTGATGAACTGGTCGCGCCAGAAGTGGTAGCCCGCGGAATCGGGGCAGAGCGAAACCTCCGCCACGTGCGGCGTCTGCAAATAGAGGTCCATCTGGCGGAAGACGTCCTTATAGTCCTGCTCGCTCTTGTGCGTGATGAGATACGCCGCGTTCTGGATCTCATAGCCGCGGCGCTTCAAAAAGCCGCGAATAACGCTCGAACAGCGGCCCGCCCACACGGGCGTGCCGAGGATGACGAGCTTGTAGTCCGACAGCGGCTTCTGGCATTTCGGTCGCGAAACCGCACTCGTGCGCTTGTGCATCGCGTCAAAGCAGCAGCGAAGGTAGCCCATCGTGCCGCTGCGATCGACCTTGTCGCGAATTTCGAGACATTCGCAGTCCAGCGCCTCGGCGACCTCCTCCATGGCTTTTTTCGTGTTTCCCGTGCGGGAATAGTAAAGGCATAAAATGTTATCGTTCATACTCAGTTTCCTCTCAGCAGGAGCCAACCGGTGGCAAAGGCCTCCCGCACATAGTAGTTGAGCTGTAAGGCATCGTAATAGGCGCTGCGCGGCAGCGTCGCCGCCACGCCGCAGGCCGCATCTGTTCCGGCGATGCGCCCCGCCCTAAAAATATGGTAGTCGTTCGTGACAAAGGCGAACGTGTCGCCCGCATCAAGCCCCAGCTCCGCCATGATCTCTTCGCTGTAAGCAAAGTTCTCCTGCGTACTGGTCGATCGGTCCTCGCGGTAGATGCGGCTCTCGTCCACGCCGTGGGCGATGAGCCAGTCGGCCATGCAGTCGGCCTCGGAGATATCCTCCCCCGGCCCCTGACCGCCTGAGCAGATGATGGGGATGTCCGGCTTGTCCGCGATGAAGTCAAGCGCCGCCTGCAGCCGCGACGAGAGCATCAGCGACGGCGTCGTGCCGTTCACGCCCGCGCCCAAAATAACCACGCACTGCGCGTCTTCCGCGCGCCCGTCCGTGTGCGCGCCGCGAATAACGAGCGATTCAAGATACCCGAATGCGACAAGCCCTAGGCACACGAGCGCGAGCAGAACGCGTTTTCCCCACTTTGCCCACGCATGCTCTTTGTACTGCTCGAGCATCGCAAAGACGATCAAAAGCGCCGTCAGGCACCAGAACAGCAGTCCTGCAAAGCGCACACCCGGGACGGCCCGGCACGTCGCGCCGAGCACGGCACAGGCTGCTGCCGCCGTCCACAGTCTTTTCTGTCTCTTCATGGTATGTTCCTCATTCGCCCGCCTGCTCGGCGAGCGTTTCCCACTTTTCCATCAGCTCGCTGAGCTTCTGCTCGGCGGCTTCCTTCTCCTTATAAATTTCGCTGTAGCGCTCGTAGTCGCCGCCCGCCTCTTCGAGGCGCTGCTCGATCTCGGCGATGGCGGTCTCCTGCGCGGAAATTTCCTTTTCACAGATGGTGAGCTGCCGCCGCGCCTGCTGGGCAGAGCGGTTCGGCTTCGGTTTTTCTGTAACCGTCTTTTCCTTTACAGCCTTTGGCGTGTGGTCGATCTTGTTCTGCGCCTCCAGTGCCTTGACCTGCCGGTAGCGCGCAAAGCCCATCGGATAGTCGGTGATGACGCCGTTTTCAAGCTCCCACACACGCGTTGCAAAGCGGTTGATGAAATAGCGGTCGTGGCTCACGAACAGGAGCGTCCCGTCGTAGCTCTCCACCGCCTCTTCGATCCACTCGCGCGACGCGATATCGAGGTGGTTCGTCGGCTCGTCGAGGATCAGGAGATTCACTTCCTCATCCATCAGGATGCAGAGCTTGAGGCGCGAAAGCTCGCCGCCCGAGAGCACGCTGACGCTCTTAAAAACGTCCTCGCCCGTGAAGTGGAACGCGGCCAGGCGGTTGCGCGCGCTCTGCGGCGTGATGTTGCGCTTGGAGTAGAGCATCGTGTCGACCAAGTTTCGTTCCGGCACGTCGAATTCGACGATCTGCGGCAGGTACGCGATGCGCACCGACGGGCCGAACTTGATCTTGCCCTCGTCGGGATATTCCTCTTCCATCAGCATCTTGATGAGCGTCGACTTGCCCGTGCCGTTGTCGCCAATGAGCGCGATGCGCTCGCCGCCGCGCACCTGCAAGTCCACGTCGTGGAACAGCACACGGTCGCCGAAGCTCTTTTTGAGCTTTTTGAGCGCAAACACCTCGTCGCCGTAGAACTCCTGCGACTTGAACTGCGCGCTCAGTGCCCGTTCCTTCGTCGGCTTGTCCGTCGTGCGCATACGCTCGATGCGCTTTTCCATCGACAGCGCGCGGCGGTACGTCTTGTCCATGCCCTTGAAAGCAAACATGCGCAGCTGCTCGGCGCTCTTTTCAAGCTGGGCAATCTTGGCCTGCTCCTTTTCGTATTGGCGCATCTTTTCCAGGTAGCGGCGCTCTTTTTCCACCGCGTAGAAGCTGTAGTTGCCGCTGTAAAACTCCGCCTTGCCGTCGAGCACCTCAATGACGCGCGTGATGGTACGGTCCAAAAAGTAGCGGTCATGCGAGATGGCGACGACCGTACCCTTGAACGTCGAGAGATACTGCTCCAGCCATTCGATGGCGTGCAGGTCCAAATGGTTCGTCGGCTCGTCGAGAAGTAAAATATCCGTATCCTCCAAAATGAGGCGGCCGAGGTTCACGCGCGTCTTTTCGCCGCCCGAGAGCGTGTCAAACAGGCGCTCGCGCATCTCCGGCGGGATGGAAAGGCCGTTGGCAACCTTGTTGATGGGCGTCTCGGTGTCGTAGCCGCCGAGTCCCTCGAACTTGGCCGAAAGCTCGCCGTAGCGGCGCAGCGTCTCTTCGCTCTCGTCGCCGCTTGCCATCTGCTGGGAGAGGGCGTTCATCTCGTCCTCCATCCTCTGCATGCGCGAAAACGCACTCTTGAGCACGTCTTCGACCGTGTAGCCCTCGGGATACACGGGGATCTGTGAGATGAGACCGAGCCTGCGGCCCGAGGCGATGCTCACCTCGCCCGCGTCGTAGTCGAGCTCGCCCGTCAGGATGCGGAAGAGCGTCGTCTTGCCCGCGCCGTTTTTGCCGAGAAGACCCACGCGCTCGCCCGTGTCGATCTGAAAGGTGATACCGTCCAGTATTTTCTTTTCGAGGTCAAAGGACTTGATGAGTCCCGTAACACTGATGTCGATCATGCTTTGGTCAGTTCCTCTACGATCTTCTCAAAGTGCATGGAGTGCGAGGCCTTGACGAGCATCGCCGTCTCCGCCGTGAACGCCGCCTTGACGGCGCCCATCGCCTCGTCCACGCTCCCGAACCACTGCGCAGAGGGGTTCCCTTCTGTAAAGTATTTTGCCCGTGCACCGATTGCGATGACAGTGTCGATGCCGAGCTCTTTGGTGAGTTCTCCGATTTCCTTATGCGCACGCTCGGTGAGCTCTCCGAGCTCCGCCATATCGCCGATGACGGCGGCCTTTTTGCCGCCGCTCGCGCCCAATACGCGCAGCGACGCCGCCATCGACTGCGGACCCGCGTTGTAGCAGTCGTCGAGCAGGCGGCGGTTTTCAGAGAACGTGATGACGTGCATGCGTGAGCCCGCGGGTTCATAAGCCGCGACGCCGCGCTCGATCTCCTCTTTGGTCTCGCCAAGGTACTCACCGATGGCCGCGGCCATCGCCGCGGAGTAGACCATGTGCTTTCCCGGCACGGGGATGGAGAGCGCGTAACGCTCCTTTGCCGTCGTCACGACGCAGCGAATGCCGTCGATGCCAAGGTCTTCGACCTCGCTGACGCGGACATCGCAGTGCTCGGACAGGCCGCAGCGCAACGTTTTCTGCGGCAGAGAGACGGTGTTCAAAAGCTTGTCGTCGCCGTTTAAGACGGCGAGGCCGTCTTTTTTGAGGTTTTCAAAGATCTCGCACTTGGCCTTCAGAATGTTCTCGCGCGATCCGAGGTATTCAATGTGCATGTCGCCGACGTTCGTGATGACGGCGATATCGGGCTTCACCATCTCGCCAAGGTAGCGGATCTGCCCCGCGCGGTCCATGCCCGTCTCGATCACCGCCGCCTGATGCGCGCGGGAGAGCCCCAGCAGCGTCTGCGGCGTGCCGATCTCGTTATTATAGTTGGCCGCGGTCTTGAGCGTATGGAACTTCACGCCCAGTACCGAGGCGATCATTTCCTTTGTTGTCGTCTTGCCGACGCTGCCCGTCACCTGCACAAAGGGAATAGAAAACTGCGCACGGTACCACGCGGCCAAGTCCTTGAGCGCAAGCAGCGTGTCAGGCACCTTGATGTAAAACTTTCCGGGCAGAAGCGTTTCCGGCACGCGGGCGCACAGACAGCCCTCCGCGCCCGCGGAAATCGCCTTTTCGATATAGTCATGCCCGTCGAAGCGCTCGCCGACGAGCGGCACGAAAACTTCACCCGCTTTGACGGTGCGGCTGTCGGTGTTCACGCCGAGGATCTTCGCTGTCTCATCTCCCTGCAAAAGCTCACCGTGCACCGCCGCGAGCAGTTCCTTTACCGTGATAGCCTCCATTTACAGCCCTCTTCTCTGCTTCATCGACTCTTCGACGATCTTCTCGCACAGCTCCTCATAGCCGATGCCGACCGCCGCTGCCTCCTGCGGAAGGAGGCTCGTCTTCGTCATACCGGGCAGCGTGTTGATCTCGAGAAAGTACGGCGTGCCGTCGGGCGTGACGATGAAGTCCGCGCGGGAGTAGACGCTCAGGCCGATCAGGCGGTAGACCGTCTCGGTCGCGGTGCGCACGCGCATCTCCCAGTCCTCGGGGATTGGCGAGGGGCAGATCTCCTCCGCCGCGCCGGCCTGATACTTGTTCGCGTAGTCATAAAAGCCCGTCTTCGGGATAATTTCGATGGAGGGCAGTGCCTTGCCCGCGATGATACCAACCTGGATCTCGCGGCCGGAGATGTACTGTTCGAGCACGACCTGCGCGCCGAATTGCAGGCACACTTCGAGCGCCGTCTTCAGCTCCGCGCCCGTGTGCGCGATGGAGACGCCGACAGACGAGCCGTTGGCGACCGGCTTGACGACGCAAGGGAGCTTCGTTTCCGACACAAGGCGCGCAATGTCTCCTTCCGTGTAGCGCACGGTGCGCCACTGCGGCGTGATGACATATTCCGACACAAGACGCTTCGTCAGGTCCTTATCCATCGCAATGGCGCTCGATAAGTAGCCCGCACCCGTGTACGGGATGCCGAGCAGGTCGAACGCCGCCTGCACGCGGCCATCCTCGCCGCAGGTGCCGTGCAGCGCCAGAAATACGACGTCCGCCTTGGCACACACATCGAGCACGCCGGGACCGAAAAGGCTCTTGCTCTGGTCCTTGCGGCTCGCGCGCACAGCGGCGAGATCGGGCTCCGCCTCGGCGACGGAATAGTCGCCGCAGAAGCCGTTCGGTGCGTCGAAAACATCTTCGAGCTTACCGTCGTAGTCCTCAAAGCCCATGAACATATCCACCAGAATGGCCTGATGTCCGCGCGCTCTCAGCGCGCGGCAGATCTTGTTGCCGCTCGAGAGCGACACATTGCGCTCCATACTCAGCCCACCTGCTAAAACAACGATACGCATACCGTTTTCCTCCTTATTTTTGAAAGAGACGTCGCCGCCCCGTTTATCCATATTATACTAATTTATACTTTACCACAGCTTTTTCCCAAATACAAGCAAAAGAGAGCGGCGTGAAAACCGCTCTCTTTTGTTCGCTTTTCTCACTTTTTGCCCTTAGCCGAAAATGCCGGAGAGCAGTCCGCCCTTTCCCGCGCGTCCGTCCTTGAGCGTCATCGCCGCGCTGAGGATCTCTGCCGCCTGCGCACGTGTCACGCCCGAGCGCATCTCGTCAGTGGAAAAACGCCCACTCTCGATCACGCTGACGGACTGCAAATTCGCCACCGCCTGTGCGCACCAGGCGTTGTCCGCGTCCTGCACATCGTAGTCCGAGAGGTCTACGTCCGTCACGCGAAGCAGCCGGTTCAGCACGACCGCGGCCTCATTGAGCGTAATGGCGTCATTCGCGCGAAAGGCAACGCCCTCCGCCGTGCTGACGCCGGACACAACGCCCGCATTCAGCGCGCTCACGGCGTAGCCCTTCGCCCAGGTCGGTATGCTCGCATCGTCGCAGAAGCCAGTCATCTGCACATCCTCCGCGCTCACATCCATCGCCGCGAGCGCCATCGCGACAAATTCACCACGTGAGAGCGTGCGCTCGGGCTCAAAGAAATAGCTGTCCCCGATCTTCGCGCCCACAAACACACCGTGCTCGGCAAGATCGACCGCCGCCGTATGCGCACGGCTGCCGCCCATATCAGCGTAGCAGACGCCGCTATTTGCCTTTTCGATTGTGATGCTCACCGTCGCGGGCAGCGAGATGTTGCCGTAGGCGTCGATCGCCGTGTAGGTGAAGCTGTCCGTCCCCAGCTTGCCGCCCGGCGTGTAGACAAAGCCGAGGCCGTCCTCCGTCAGCGCGACCATGCCCTTTTTCGGCTCCTGCGCGATGGCAAAGGTCATCTCGTCGCCCTCGTTGTCCACCGCGCGGAATTCGCCCTCATACGCGACGCCGCGGTAGACCTTGATCTCCATGTTCTCTGCCACCGGCGCGCCGTCGACAGCTTTCGCCTCCTCTTTTCCCTTGCCGAACAGCGCCGACGCGCTCTGCGCCGGCACGAGGGTGAGCAGCAGCAGCGCCATCACAAACGGCAGCGCGCGCCAGAATTCTTTTCGCTTTTCCATATTGAAATGCTCTCCTTCCAAATAAAACTTGCGGAGTTATTGTTTACCGCGCGGTGAAAAGTATGCAAAATTGCATTTCTACAGCGCAAAGCGCTGCTCCTTGTTCCCCGCGCCGCGCAGGGGGACGCGGACAAGGGGGCCATTCTCTTTCGCAAAAGAGAATGGCCCCCTTGAACCCCCAAGAGAAAGGTTTTGATCGGCAGTCTCAGGCTTGAATGGCCCTTGTGCCTCCGGAATGAGAATACCTGCGCGCGGCGTTGCCGCGTTTGGTGTTGCTATACGACTTGGCCTACTTCTACTACCCGCTGCCGCTCTGCTCATCTTGTTTTTGTGCAGCCTAATCACCTACTATCGGCAATACATATCGTCTTGGTAATGCGTACTGCGGCGAGCACAGCAATGCCGCCTTGGCAGGCAATAGCAAGTTTGTGCAAATCCGAAGTAGACGGAGATTGCGTAAGGCTAACGACACGCAGGCAAAGCGACAGCGAAGATAGAAGAAAGTCAAATCGTTTAGATACATCATCAAGCAGGCACCTGATTGCGCAGCGCGTGCAGTTCTTCAAGCTGCAATCTGACAATACAAAGTCTTTCTCTTAGGGTTCCAAAGGGGATATTCTCTTTTGCGAAAGAGAATATCCCCTTTGACCCGTGCAGCGCTTTTGGCGCTGCTTCCTCGCGGCACACGTGCCGCGACTCACTTTGCACCTGAGCAAAACCGCACAGAGAATTTTCCAAAAACCTATTGACTTTTTCAAAGTCAGAAGTTATACTTGAACAGCCGCTTTGAATGGGCTTAAAGTTTCGGAAGGTTTCGAGACTTTTCGAACGCCCCCGACAGCGAGTCCGTAATTAAGGAAAGAGGTGCAAGCAATGCAAGCGATCATCGTTACCGGCGGTAAGCAGTATGTTGTGAACGAGGGCGACACCCTGTTCATTGAGAAGCTCCCCGTCGAGGCGGGCGACGCCGTTACCTTCGATCAGGTTTTGGCGATCGTTGACGGCGAAAACACCAAGTTCGGCACTCCCGTGGTGGAGGGCGCGAAGGTGGAGGCCACTGTCGTTAAGAACGGCAAGGGCAAGAAGGTCCGTGTCTACAAGTACAAGGCCAAGAAGGGCTATCACAAGCGTCAGGGTCATCGTCAGCCTTATACCAAGGTTGAGATCGGCAAGATCTCCGTCTAAGGCATGACCACTGTTACATTCCTCACTGAGGGGAAGCGCATCATCGGTTTTGATGCTAAGGGCCACAGCGGTTACAGCGAAGAGGGCAGCGATATCGTCTGCGCGGCAGTCACAAGTGCGGTCCGCCTTGTGGAAAGCACCGTGAACGATGTTTTAGGCCTCGCCGCTTCCGTCAAGGTCCATGAACGCTCCGGCGCTGTGGAATTCCGGCTCCCCGGCGGTCTGTCCGCCACGAACGAGAGCACCTGTCAGGCTCTTTTAACGGGTTTGATGCTGCTCTTTTC
>ERZ1673751.1562-NODE-1562-length-13663-cov-7.495517_pt1 | contig 13663 bp, 12 predicted proteins | sample MGYA00580202_ERZ1673751 | MGnify/ENA primary metagenome ERZ1673751 (study PRJEB41218, sample SAMN15661780) | gut metagenome | host: Homo sapiens | place: Canada: London | collected 2015-08-20/2019-03-30 | study: EMG produced TPA metagenomics assembly of... | reverse complement strand
TTTGCTATTCGTTCACATTTTCCAATCGATGGGATTTGTGCGGTGGTGCCTTAGATAGCGCCCCGGCAATCGCTTTGCCTGCCGCCTGTGTCGCTTTCTGCGCAGCTTTAGCGGCTGTCTTGGCGGTTTGAGCAGCAGCCTTTCCGGCTTTGGCAGCACCTTTCTTCACGGCTCGCTTGGCGAGGAATTTGGCTTCTGCCGTGATGTTGTGATTTACGCGTTTCCGCAGCTTTCGCCGTAATTCCGCAGAGGTGGGCTTGTGGATTTTCCGGTAAACTCTCTTGGTGATTTTAGCGCCGTTCTTTGCTGTTTTCACTCCGGCATTTGCGGCGGTTTTAATTCCGCTGGCGCCGTGGTCGTATATCTGAACGCCGAGTTTCGCGGCTTTAACGCCGTTATCGTCAGATTTTTCAGCCTGAGCCACAAAGCCCTTTTTCAGCACCTCCGCAGGCTTTGCTGCAATGTTAGCGGCAGTTTTCACTGCGGAGGAAAGTCTGCGGTACTTTGTAATATTCACCTTTGACGGAGCAACGCCGCCCATGGCAATGGAGATAATCTCGGCTTTTTTTCGGAAAATCTTTTTCTGCTGTCTATTAAAGAATTTGAGCAGCTTCAGACGGGATTTATCAATCTTTTTCCGCTTTATTTTCCGCAGCTTTTTATTCTGCTGCTGGCTGTAAATCACACGCTCTTTCCGCTTGGTAAGCGTTCCGTTAGCAACCGTGCCGTTTTTCAGGACTTTGTATTTCTTGTTTTTCGGCTGGTGAGGCGACAGCTTGTACTGCTTCGGCGGTCGGAACGGAGTGGGTGTTATTTTCTCGGAAGAACCGTAAGTTTTAATTTCGGATTTTGGAACGCCAACAGGAGTTGCAGATTTTGAAAGCGGGATTTTGCAGTCAGCAGCTTTGCCGCTGGCGTGTTCCTTGCGCTCGGCAAACTGCCGCCGTTCGGTTTGCGCCGGATTTCCACGGTCACGCAGCACAGGCTCATCTTTTTCAGAACGGCGTACTGTTCTTTCAGTTTTGCCCGAAAGCTCCTTTTCGTTCTTCTTGGAAAGTTCGGTTTTTTGAGATATGCTGTGTTCAATAGAACGGTCGTTCACGGAACTAGCTTTTACGCCGCCTTTTTCGGTAATGACTTTCAAATTTATCACCCCTATACTATCTGAGCATTACTCACCGAATTTCGTAGTCATAAGCTTATACAGCTTTGTGTCCGTAGGAAAATCGTCCTTGAAAGGCAGAGAGCCGTTCAGTCCGCAGTAAATCAAGCCAGAACCTGCAGGCGCTCCGGTCACGAAATTCATCATGTTATCGGGGATTTTCAGCAGGTGCGACAGCTTGTCGCGGTCGCTCGCCGCCTGATTGAGCATGAGGATAAACTCCGAATTTGAAAGCATGGAGCGCGCCGTATCGGATTTCAACAAATCCTCGACGTTCTGCGTAATTCCGGTCGGAATGCCGCCCCATTTTCTTGCGCGCTTGTACAGCTCAAACAGAAAGTTGGCGCTTTCCTCATTGCGGAACAGCAGATATATCTCGTCTATGTAAATGCGGGTACGGATACCGCGCTCACGGTTGCGGACGATTTTGTCCCACAGATTTTCAAGCACTACCATCATGCCGAGGGGTTTGAGCTGCTTGCCCAGATCCTTTATGTCGTACACGACAACACGGTTATTGACGTCTACGTTGGACGGGTAGGAAAATGTTTTCATGGAGCCGTTTACATACAGTTCAAGCGACATAGACAGCGGCTTTGCTTCCTCCGAGGTCTGCTTTGACAGAATATCGTAATAATCCTTGAGCGTAGGCATTTCCGTTGTTTTGCCGAGCAGGAAATCACGGTAGACTTCATGCAAACAGTTGTCGATGATAGTTTTCTGTTCGGGAGAAATGCCCTGTTTTCCCATGATGGTTTCAAAGAACGACAGGAAAAAGTCGTACTTGGAGCTTACGACATCTTCACCCTTGTTGTATTCCTCGAGCGAGATTTCAAGCGGGTTAAGGTGCGTGTCGCTGCTTTCGGAAATATAGAGGAGTTCGCCGCCGAGCGCTCTGACAAGATTCGTGTATTCGCGTTCCGGATCCACGATTATTATTTCATCGTCGGTCGCAAGGAACACATTCACCATTTCCCGCTTTGCGCTGAACGACTTGCCGGAGCCGGGGCAGCCGAGAATAAATCCGTTGGCGTTTATAAGACTTGCACGGTTGAAGATGATCAGATTGTTGGTGGTCTGATTCAATCCGTAGTAAACGCCGCCTTTCTGCGACAGCTCCTTTGAATTAAACGGCATGAATACGCAGGCGCTCTCCGTTGTGAGAGTGCGGCGCACCTTTAAGCGGCAGTTTCCCAGCGGCAGACAGCTTGCCATTGCGTCCTCCTGCTGAAAGTTGGCTCTGGAGGTAGTGCAGACGTGCTTACGGAACACGGCTTCGATTTTATCCGTGTTGTTATCCAGTTCGTCAAAGCTGGTTCCCGTCACCATTACCACCAGATTCAGCAGGAACATCTTCTGATTTTTGCTCTGCAAATCGTTCAGCAGTTCTTCGGCTTCCGCAAGGGACTGTTTCAGGTCGTCCGAAATCACGTCAGAGTAAACGCCGTGCTGCGACGCCTTTTTCTCTTTCTGCATTTTGTTGGAGCGCATTGCGGTGAGCTGCCGCTTTACGACCTTTATAGCTTCGCTCGGCTCAACAGGGGCGATGTTCACCGTTACCACTATCGGCAGCGAGGTTTCGCAGAGGTCTTTCAGCATATCGTCCACCAGCGAGGACGGCAGATGTTTCAGATAGACCATTCTTGCAAACTTGTCGTTATACATAAAATAGTCTTTCTTGAACTCAAAGTAATCGGGGCAGCACAGAGATTTTTCCGCGCCGCGCAGGAACTCCGAACTGCTTATCGGGCGTATCTCCTGATTAACGCCGCGGAAAATATCTGCGATAATGCGGATACGCTCGTTGGCTTTCAGCTTTTCGATGTTGCTGCCGATTTTCTGAAAACAGCTTCGCATATACAGTTCCTTTGCGGCGAGTTTCTGCTGCGCCAGTTCCAGAGTAGCCGCCGTGACTGTCACCGTGAAATACTTCTTTGTGGTAATGCCGTTCTGACCCTGCTGCATTTTATCCAAAAGCATTTCGTTGTACTCGTCGCGGTATTCGTCAAAGCCGTCGCCGACGTGCTTCAGCAGTATCTGACTTGAAAACTCTTTCTGATTGATAACGTTGTTGTGGAGCGTTATCTGGATATCGTCAGAGGTATCAAAGCTGTTGAGCAAATCCCCGTAGGCGAGGAATATTCGCTCCTGCTCGGCTGCGTCCGCAGCGTCGTAGGTCACATCTGAAAAAGCATAAGTGACGGAATAGCGATTCTTCTCTACCTCAAAAATGTACTTTCCGTGAACGTGTTCATAAGGAATCGTGTCCTGCACAGTTCTGGCGACCTTACGGACAGCCTTTTCCTTTGTCTTTTTAGGCTTTTTCTGCTTTGCAAGGCGCACTCTGTCCAAGTCCTTTGCGGAACTTTCGGTAGTGTCGGTCTTTGAAGAAAACATACTCATTTCTTCTTTCTCTCCTTTCGGATTTTATTTGTCTGCTTTGCGATTTGATGAGCTATCTCGTCCTCTGATATTTCATTACGGCAGTCCCAGAAAACGGGAAGTTCCTCATACTTGCGTTTCTGCGGCTCGACCCATTTCTGTCTGTACAGCAAAGCCAGAAATTTCTCAAACGGCATACCGTCGTATCTGAAAAAGCCAAACGCGAATATCGGCACGGCTATCAGGATAACCAGCCAGCCGACAACATCATCTCCGAGGAAGTCCTTTCCGAAGATGTACAGCGGAACGCAGACGGCGAGAGCAGCCACAGCGCATACGCACTGCCTTATCGTCAGCCCGAACAGAAATTTCTCCTTGTATTCGGTGATTTCTTTCGGTATCTTTATTTCTATCAAGTTATCTTCCTCCTCACGATGAGCCGACTATCCGCTTTGCCCATGTACCGGAACTCATTACTCCGATACCCAGCGTCAGCGTTGTTATAAGTCCCATTATTCCGTCAAGGGCAAGGTTATAGCTGCCTATGCGACCGGCTATGAGCGCATTGTTCACAGCAGCGTAGGCGATGAACATTATTGCAAGAACTATTGATTGCAGCGTTACTGCGGCGTAGGATTTCAGAAATCCCTTGCCGATATCTGATAAACCGTCGCAGGCGAATGTTGACAGCGGAACGGGCGCGATCATCGTGTAGACCGTCAGCTCAAACAGTCGGGCGATTACCACAACATTGGCTATAATCATAATGATTTTCATGATAAGCCCCTGTATGGAAATCTGCATATTGAGAATCAACGGCTGGAAGTTGAGAAATCCTGCGTCCGTATTGTTGATGATTTGCGACGCCTGCGATGAAGATACGAAATACTGGGCTGCGACCTGCCAGTCGCTTGTGTCGATGAAAGAATACTGCGTTATGGTGCCGCTGATTTCATTCACAAAGCTGTTAAAGCCGTTGTAAATCACCGTCGTAAAGAACTCGGAATTATCCACGCAGACCTTTGCAACGACCATTTTCAGAAACAGCATCATGACGTTTTCCCATGTCACCCACTGAAAATGCAGCGTTTTCGTGAAGAAATCTATAAGAAAGAACATCACGCACAGTGTGAGCGATGTAGCCTTTATAGCGGATACCAAATCCGGAACTGTGTTTGTGGCAGATTGCAGAAGGCTGTCGTTCGTCAGCAGCTCTATCAGCATTGAGAACAAGCTGTTAAGTTCCATCACAATACCCTTGATAGTATCAAGGCATTGTCCATATCCCCACATAATTAATTCACCTCGTTTCTTCATACGGAAATACAGCGGCAAACAAGCCGCCTGCCGCTGTTCCGTCTGTTTTTCGCTTGTTTACCCGGTGATTCCGAACAGGTCAAGCGAAAGCGTGAGCGCGAACACCACAAAGCCCGACGCCAGCGTCATAAGTCCGCGGGTCTTTGCTTCCGCGTCGTCGTTCTTGATCGCGAGGGCGAACATAATGCCGCCGACAAAGGCGACTACCAGACCGATACGTCCGATCCACGTCGCGAAGAAACCGATAACGCTGTTGAAAGCCGCCTCGCCGTCGGCAACGCCCTCGCCGCCCTCTGCGAAAGCGGATACAGAGGACGCCATCGCCATCGTCACCATTGTGGTGAGGGAGAGCACAGCCTTCCTGCGCTTTGCGTTCAGAGCAGAAATGAAGTGCTTAATGGGGTTGTTGCGCTTTGCTGCACCCTGTGCAGCGGTGGTAGTGATTGTGTTTTCCATAAGAAAACCCTCCTTGAAAAAATATATGTACAACCGCAAATGCGGCAGTAACCGGATCAAAACGGGCTGTCCACGATTTCTCTGAAATCCGCTTCCCCTATGACCTTTGGCGTGGATAAATCCATAGGCATAAGGTTTTCGGGAACGGGTTCATCGGAGAAATCCAGCTCCTCGTTTTCGTTGAACATTTCTTCGCCGGCGGTCTGTTCCTCATGCTGTTTCAGAGCAGCGGCGATTTCCTTTGTGTCAAATTCTTCGTCAAGGTTTGTCATGTTATCCTCCTCGTCGGGAACGTCTATATCTGAAATGTCCTTTTCATCATCGGCAGGCTGGGCAACAAGTTTCGGCTCCACGGTTTCCGAATAAATTTCGGTTATATCCGGAGCTTTTTCGGTGTGCAAATCGTCGATGAGATAGGCATAGTTCTTGTTGCTGTCCTCCAGGTACTTGTAATTCTGGTGCTTTTCGATATCGAATTTGTGACAGAAAAAAGGGTAGAGCGCCCGAACGATCAGTACGCACTCGTTCGGTTTCATTACCTTGAGTTCGTCCGTCGTCATAAGTTCTCTACCCAAAATGCTGTTATTCTCCGAGGTTGACGGAGATTTGTGGCTTCGTGTGCGGTTCTGTGAAACCACATCTATCGTTTCCTTGCCAAGCGATTTCGATATCGCTTCAAGTGTGCTTGCTTCCTGCCCGCCGAGGAACAGCAGGCTGTCGCAGTTACCCGTGAGTATCTCCCATGATTTGTCGTACATCTTTTTGAGCTGCGCCAAATTTTGAATTATGATGTTTGCGGATATTTCCATGCTACGCATTGTTGCAAGCAGTTTATCAAAATCCGGAATAGTGCCGACATTTGCAAACTCGTCGAGCAGACACCGCACATGGACGGGAAGCCTGCCGCCGTACTTGAAATTCGCCGTATCGTAAAGCGTATCAAAAAGCTGCGTGTACATCATTGCCGCAAGGAAGTTGAACGTAGCGTCCGAGGACGGTATTATAATAAAAAGGGCGGTCTTTCGATCGCCCAATGTATCAAGGTGTATGTTGTCCGTGTGCGTAAGGTCTGCGACTTCCGGAAGATTGAACGCCGCAAACCGCACAGCCGCAGAAATCAGTATCGACTTTGCGGTTTCAGCGGGAGCTTTCTTGAAATCCGCATAGAACGAAACCGCCATGCTGTGCGGATTTTCGGTTCTAAGCTCGTCCATCATATCGTCAAGCGGGGAGCGGTGGTTTTCGTCCTGCTCGGAGATTTCCGCTAACCTCATCATCTTCATTACCGTGCTAAAATTACGGTCGAGGGAATTGCCGTTTTCGTCCGTCTTTTTTTCGAGAAGATAGAAAGCAATCGCAAGCGTGAGCGCCTTTGTGCTGTCGTCCCAGAACTGATCGCCGCCGGACGCGCCTTCCTGCTTCGTGTTCTTCATCAGACAATTCACCATTTTCATGACGTAGGTCTTGTTGATGTTTCCGTCCTTGTCGTAGATGTAATTGAACGGATTGTAATTATTGCTGTGCGACATATCTATCAAGTTAAATACACGGATTTCATAGCCGGCTTTTTTCAGCAATCGTCCGCAGGAACGCAGCAGTTCGCCTTTCGGGTCGGTTACGACATAACTTGTGTTTAACTGCATTATGTTCGGCTTAACGTAGAAACGGGATTTGCCGGAACCGGAGCCGCCGATTACCAGTACATTGAGATTTTCCCGGTGCTGGCGAGTGTTCAGCGACATTCGGACTTCCTGCGTGAGCAAGATATTGTTGTCTGTTTCAAATGGGGATTTCGGTGAGTTCTTCCCCTTTTTCTTTTCGGGCTTTGTCGCCGTCCGCAAGCTTTGTTGCGCGGCGTCCTTGCCGCGCTTTGGCTTGCTCCTTGCCGACATCCTGTCGGCAAGAAATTTTTCTTCCTTTTCATTCGCCCAGCGAGCCGAGCCGTGTTCTACTCCCTTTCGGTGCAGGCGCTTTCGGGAAGTGTATTTCATAAGCGCATATATGCCGAGGGCGAAACCCACCATGAGCGTTATCTTGAAGCTGTACGATGAAAAGTCCGTGAAATGCGCTCCGACCGTATCGGTAGAGGTAAGCACAGTTTCAAACTGCGTCATAAGCACATTGAAATCCAGCACGCCATCATCGTCCACGGACAAGTCCATAGCCGCGCCAAGACCCGCCGAAACATACAGAACTGCAAAGATGATAATTGCATACAGCAAAATCGTCAGCATATCAGGTTTCTTCTTTTTCAATGTTTCAACCCCTTGCTTTCATTGAGTTTTGGCTTCGGAACGGTCGGAGAAGCAGGCTGTTTTTTCAGCGAATTCTGGATTTTGTTCTGGAGAACGCTCTGCTTTTTTGCCTTGTCGATTATGTGTGCAGAGTTTTCTTTCGGAATATTAAAATCTCTGGATATCTTATCCGCAACATTTATCGTGCTGAAATTGTAAGTCTTGGATTTGCCGCCGAACGTTAGTGTAAAGCCGTTCTGCGAGGTTCTCTCAATGCCTACGCTCTGCGAAACTCCGTCCTTGCCGACTGTGCGTTCCTCGATTTTGGATTTGACCTGCCTGTCGATTTTCTGGGACTTTGCAACAGCCTTTTCAGCCTGATATTCCATCATTCCGAGCCGGTTGGTACAGATGTTCTTCATCTCTGTTTCGGTCATTTCCTCCGGAGTGAGGGCGGCAGTCTTATCTCCGTTGGAAATGAAAATATGTGTCGTGCCGCCGTCCTTGAAATTGACGGAATTAAACCGCATATCCCGCAGGGTAAGGTCGTCGCTGGGGTAGCGGATATTCGTTTTCAGGGAATTGAGATTATCGTACTGCTCCGTATGAGCGAGGAACTTATCCTTGTCCTGCTTGAGGTCGCGGCAGATTTTGTTCGCCGCCAAATCTGCCTTTGCCTCAGAATAGCCGAACTGCTCCCGAAGTAATTCCATCGTCTGCGCCTTATTCATGGGCGAATATTCAAAGGACTTCCCGAGTTTATCATCGGCGATAACGATACCTTTATCATCTGACCGAATATCCAGATCGTCTGAAATCTCGCCGTGAACGCGCTTGTAATCTTCCTTGACAACGGCGACCTGCTCAGCGTTTTCTGCGGGATAGACGCATTTTATCTTGCCGTCCGCGGATTTCATGAACTGGCAGCTTAAACCCTGTTCCTCAAAAGCGGCTTTCATAGCGGTCACGTTGTTGGCGCTGATGTTAAAACACTTTACGCTCTGCGGAGCTTCTTTCAAGCGTTCCTGCATTATCTCCTGCGTTATCTGATTGACTATGCCCTTGTCACGGTCGAGGAATTCGATAGTCTGCTTATCTCCCTTGCCCACGACCGCAACAGGAATTTTGTATTCCCTTGCTTTTGCGGCAAAGGTTTTCGCGTCAGCGGAAAGAATGTTGCTCGTTGTGGAGATGCCGCATTCCGCCTTATTGGCTTCATACAGCAGCTCGCCGTTCGTGACGGTTCCTTTCGCCAATCTCTCGGCAATGCTGCCGCCGATTTGATTAATGCTGTCAACGGAATTGCGGTACAGTTCTTTCAGCATTTTTTCAAGGAGGGGAGCGAGGAGCTTTATCAGCTCGGCGCTCACCTCAATGATTTTTTGCCCCGACTGCAATGCAGCGGAGCCGACTTCATCAGCCATATTATTACCTCCTGTTCTGATTTGGTGCTATAAATAGCACATTTAGTGCTTTGGCGGTGTGGATTTCTTTATCGTAAAGGTCTTGTCGGTCAGCTTTTTTCCTGCCCGCAGCTCATCACGCTTTTTCACATATTCCCATGAAAGTTCGGGATTTTTGCGGAAAACATCATTCACCTCGTCTATTTTGGCTCGGAGTATGCGGCATTTGCTTTCGCTTTCCTCCAGACGTTCCGACAGGGTAGGCTTGAAAGCCCTGACCATATCCTCACAGGAAGCGTTGTATTCTAGCAGCTTCGGGCGGCTGCCGAACGGGACATCGTTGCTCCACTTGGAAAATCCGTCCACAAGCGTAGTGGCTTTCTTCGCCTGTTCGTATGTATTGCTTATGCCGCTTCCGTATTTCGTCACCAGTTCCGGCTTGATATACCGACCTGTTTCAAGGAAACGGTTCAGCAGCCGTCCGAGAGCCTTGTTCCTGTCAAGTTCGTTATAGTGGACATATACCGAATATCCTAGTTTTTTAGCAGTGGAAATAATATTGAGAAGCTCTGAACTATCGCCGCCGACACGGGGATATGTGATATTCTCTCCTGCTTTAAGAGCTGCCGATAACTGCCTGTCTGAAATTAACTGGCTTTCTTTATGGACAACGCCTGCACCCCAGCCGTTGTTGAACTCCGGAAGTAGTTTCTTGGCTTCATCGCTGTCGATAACTCTTGACTCGTACAGTTCGGAAATAGGCTCCACAAGCGCCGATGATTTGCCGGACGCAGGCAGACCGATAACAATATCCAGTCTTTTTTCACGGCGTATCTCGCCGGAAAAAGAAACAGCGCCGTCACTTTTCGTAACGGCGCTGCCCATATTCTGTAATCTGTTATAAACACCGAGCTGTATACCGGTGCGGTTCCTCAACTCTATTGTAGGCTTGCTTGAACTTATGCAGGAATTTGCTTCCTTGATTTCTTTTAATGCGTAGATTTCGCTTTCGGGAACGGCTTCATTTACGGCAAGCCGTTTCAGAACGTTTTGCATTTCCTCCGAAACAGGCTCTCCCGTAAGCTTATTTATCATAAAATCACCCCTAAACGCAAAAAAGCGGAGAACTGTTACATTCTCCGCTTATAAGCATATATTCAATTGTAATTAAGCAATATCTCTAATATCGCTCTCCGTAAGAACGCCGTCTGCAATCATCATCTTTTCCTGTTCTGCAAAAGGCGTGTCCCACACAATGTTCCGATGAGCATATGCCCAGTTCAGAACATCTACGAATTTCGGATTGAAGTCTTTGTGATACGCTCTGTTTTCAAGCTCGACCATGAACCTGATCGACCAAGCCGAGGTGAACTCGCCCCAATCTACTTCCTCAATACCTATTGCGCTGAAACCTGTTGTCGGTAAAGCCATATTATGCTCCTTTCGCACAAGTCCGGTTGCTTACTTATATTATACATCTTTTGCATTCCGTTGTCAACGTGCTATAAATAGCACATTTTCAAAATCACAGCCTGTCCGCAAGTTTACGCAGCACCTTGAAATCCTCGCCCCTTGCCAGAATGAGAAGATCCTCAATGTATTTTGAAAGGGCTTCGGCTTCCTCATGGGAAAGAACGACAGGCGGTTCAGAAAATGTATCTTCATCTTCTGTTTCGTCCTCATCTTCTTCCTCGTCAGTTTCGGGAGCAGCGTCAGCGGAGGTGTTTTCCTGCCGCTGAATTTTCTTGACCTCCTTATGGGAAATCTGCGGCTTTTCAGAGATTATTTCCTGCTGCTTTTCGGGAGCCAGCTTCGCCACCTCGTTGGCTGTCGAAATCGACATATCTCCGGATTTTATCGCCTGCTCCACATCGGGGATAGCGTTGTGCTTGATGTTATCCAGTTTTCCGACCTGCGCCGGAGATACATTGAGTGCGTCTGCAATCTTATCCCTTATTCTGCCCTTGACAGGCTTTCCAGCAGCTTCAAGTTCCTTGAAAATCCGTGTCAGTTCCTCATATTCACGCATGGTATCTGCGTCCGAATACTTGCGCTGAGTTGCGTTCAGCATTATGAGGTCAAGTTCGGTTTCGGTATTCGGCTTTGCGCCCTTGATGAAACAGGGGACTTTGCCGCTTCTCCTGCGCCCGTCTGCGATAAGGGACTTGATAGCAGCAAGCCGTCTGTGTCCGCTGATAAGCTCATACTTGCCGTTGTGTTCGGAAACCACCAGAGCCGTCATTAAGCCCTGCCGCTCTATATCGTCCGCCAGAGCCTCTATTTCGGAATTTTCATAGAAATTGTTCCGGTTCGGCTCGATATTTTCAATGTCTATCATTTTTAGGCTGTCTATGTAGCTGTCGGCATTGACGGTCTGAATATCCGCCGCTATGGCGCTGTCAAGCTGCAACTTCCTGCTCATTATTCCTCACCAAGCCTTTCAATGATTTCCGCCGCCAAATCTTCGTATGCCTGCGCCGCAGCCGTCCATTTCATGTATTCCTTTGCGGTCAGTTTGTAGCTGAAAGAGTTTTTGATAACACGGCTGAAAGGAATGGTAGTGTTCAGCACCTTGTTTCCGAGGGTGCATTTGAGGAATTCCAGCAGCTCTGTATCTGCGGGATTTTCCTTGTCGAATTTGTTCACGATACAACCACCGAATTTGGCGTTGCAGTTTGCAAGCGCTCCTGTTACAGCGGGAATGCCCTGAATCGCGAACGTTCCAAGTTCTATGGGAATAAACACGCTGTCGGAGAGCGTGATTACCTTTTCTGTCAGCTTTGTAAGAGCCGGCGGCAGGTCGAGAACTGCGTATTCATAGCTGCGGTCAAAAGTCAGCACCTTTCTCACGTTGGTTGTCTGAACATCTTCCGGGAGCTGCTCAAACTGCGCCGCCACAAGGTTAAGCGCCGGGGTCGCCGTCAGAATGTCGATGTTATGGTATCTGGTAGAGCTTTTCGCCACAGTAGGCAGGCAGTTCCTCTTTATCAGCGCTGTTTCAAGCCACGCCCTCGGTTCTGCAAAGAAACGGAAACTGTTAGCCTGTCCGTCAAAGTCGATTACAAGCACCTTGCCACGCTCGGCAAGCTCATTTGCAAGGTTGATAGCCGTTGTTGTCTTTCCGACACCGCCCTTGTGATTATAGATTGCAATTGCTTTCATAAAATGTCCTTTCCGTGCTTTTAGCACCCTCATTTACTGCCGTACATATCGTGATTGACCATTGCTGAATAAAAGCTGTCGATCGTCAGCGGGGCGTTATACAGAGCCGTTATGAGATACGCCCTGATATTGCGCACATCGCTTGTGTTCTTGTCGAGCGCCGTAATCACATACTCGATGTGGCTGCTGTCCAGTTTGAGGAACTGCGATTTTACAACGCTCTGCGGGAAGTCCTCGCCGTTCACACGGATATACTTTTTGGTGGAGCATACCACGTCGAGCATTATCCCGACGATTTCGTTTATCCTGCCTTTCTGCGTCGGACTGCTTTCGAGAAGATAATCATAACCGATGTTCTCCCGGATAATATCTGCGTAGTCCGTCCTTTCATCGGAGGAAACCGTATTTGGTATTGAAGAATCGATCCTATCCATCAAATCAGCGCCGTCCTTTGGATTGATTGATAGATGATTATTAACTATGGATTTATTAGCTTTAGATTTATATAATGAGGGAAAATCGGATTTTTCGGAACTAGCACCGAAGTTTGTGGGGAGCAGTACCGGAAGTTCCTTGACAGCCTGCTCCGGAGAATGTTCAGAGCAAGCACCGGAGTTATCTGGGATAGGCTCGTCAGGGATTTCTTGCTCCGGAGTTTTTTCGGAGCAAGGGGGCGGTGCTTCGTTTTCAGCCTTGTTCTTACGCTTCTTCTCATAGGACAGAGCCGCAGCCGGCTTTATGGACATCTGCTTCTTTTCGCCCTCTGAAATGAGCTTTGAAATAAGCTCTATATTCTCGATTATACGAAAACAGCGCTTGGCGGGAAGTCCACGGTTCTTGCTTTCGATAAGTCCGGATTCCACCAGGTTCTTTATGCAGCGTTTCTGCTGATACTCAGAAAGGGCGGTGCTTGCTTCGAGGTCGGGAACGGTCGAGTAGAACCAGCCGCCATCGTCGAGCATACCGTTACGCTCGTAGTAGCTGCATTTCGATATGAGGGCGGCATATATCACCGCTTCTGACAAACCGATTGCGTGAGCAAGCAAGCGGTTCACGGTCAGCGTGTTGCTGGGGTTTAGCATTTGGAATATTGCGTTCATAAAAATTACGCCTTTCTGAAAAATAATTGCAGAATTATGGAAATTATTTCTTCTGCGATGCTTTCCACTTTTCAACCCTGTCCTTGCAGCGCAAATCTTCTGATGCTTTCGCTTCCTTATCTTTGAAGAAAGGGCAGCCGCCCTTAAAGCTGCTGCTTACCAAAGCAGAGCATTTTCCGTCCCAATAGGCAAAGCACTTACTGGAATTGCAGCGTGGCGATTTGGTGTTATAGAGAATGTTCAACATGATAGTCTCCTTTAGAGTGTTTTGGTATATTATGAAGCAAACAAATTTCAGCTATAATGCTAAATGTTTTGTCTGCGTTTTGTGCGCGATGATGAAATCTTTGTTATTTATTAACAAATATTTTTGCTAAAAACAGTATAATAGGCAGATTGCTCGAAACAAAAAGGAGAGCTTGAAAAAACTCTACTTTTGTGTTTTTC
>ERZ1673751.1555-NODE-1555-length-13691-cov-5.787328_pt1 | contig 13691 bp, 17 predicted proteins | sample MGYA00580202_ERZ1673751 | MGnify/ENA primary metagenome ERZ1673751 (study PRJEB41218, sample SAMN15661780) | gut metagenome | host: Homo sapiens | place: Canada: London | collected 2015-08-20/2019-03-30 | study: EMG produced TPA metagenomics assembly of... | reverse complement strand
ACGGGTATCTCGTCAGCACCTGCCAGCTCGCGCAGGACGCATTCCGAGAGATGATGGGGTACTTTGAAATTACGGAAGTCTGAGTTAATGGAGGTCAACCATGATATCATCCGCACTTTCGGTACTGAAAACCGATGAAGAAAGAAACATAGTCGAGAAGCTGTACACCGAGAATCGTAACCGTTTCCTCAGCATAGCCTATTCAAGGCTTAACAACCGCGCCGACGCCGAGGAAGCAGTGCAGGAAGCGTTCCTGCGGATTGCGGCGAAGCCGGACACTTTTTTCAAAGTACCCGACAGCAAAAAAGTCGCGTTCGTGGATATCGTGATACGGAACGTCGCAATAGAAACTGTGCGTAAAAAGGCGCACTTCCCGCAGGTCGAACTAGACGAAAATATCCCCGACAGCATGTCAGTCGAAGAACAGGTGATAGGCGAAATATCCTATGAAAAGCTGGCCAATTTCGTCCGGAACATGCCGGAAACACTGAAATCCGCGCTGACTCTGAGAATTAATTTCGACGTTCCGAACACGGAAATCGCCGAGCTCCTCGGCATATCATACTCCGCGGCAAAGCGCCGAATTTCCGACGCAATGAAGATGATAAGGGAGTACATAGAAAGCGAGAACAACAATGAACTCTGAGTTTCTGAAAGCCGCGTTGCAAGACGCGTACATCGCTGATTTCTCCGGGTTTGACAGCGCGCCGGAGTTCCGCGCGTCATTATCCCATCGCGTAAGAATGCACCGTATTTTCTCGAAATTCTACGGCGCTCCCATCCCGGAAACAAAGCCAAAATTCAACCGCCGGATAGCCGCTGTACTGCTGATAATTATTTTCATGGCGGCAATCGCAGGCTGCACTGGAGTTATCATCAGTAACTTCACGTTCCGTCAGCATTCCGATAATGTAGAGGTCGAGGCAGCGGGCACAGGTAAATCGCAGATAGAAGATATATACTGCATTCCCTCGCTCCCGGACGGCTTTGAACTGACCAACGAAATAACTCCTGAAATGACCGGCGGTGCGGTATACGACGTAACTTACAGCTGCGGTGACGAGCTGATAAGCTTCACACAGCACACCAAAGCAATATACAACGTCAGCTTTGATAACGAGCACGGCGATTTCGAGGAAATAACCGTCGGCGGTCATTCTGCGCTGTTTCTGGGCGGCTACGGTTCCGTAAACTCTATTGTCTGGGACAACGGAGACTACATTCTGGAACTTTCCGCTACTCTCCCCAAAGATGAAACTATCGCGCTTGCGGATAGTGTGAAACTTGCACAAAAGACTGACAAGTAAATAGTACAAACTGCTGATTTTGTGATTCAGCCGCTCACCCGACGGCTTGTTTTCCTATGTTATAATTGAAAGGAAGTGCAGTCCATGATAATCAACTCAGCTGCTAACAGAGCATACGCCTGCGCCCCGGTCAGCAGGGCGTGGAATAACGATAACGCATTCAGCGAAGCCCTCGAAACCACCGAAAACAGCGCGGAGGACACTTTACTTGCCAGCGCTCCGGACAAGTGGGTAACGGAGCCGGGAATTTCATTCAACGCGGTAAATAAGGCGCTGGAATACAAGAAATCCCTCGGCATTGACGACGCCGAGCCGACCCACGAGCTTACCGCCGAGCAGAGGGACTGGCTGTATTCCCGGCACGACCTCGGCTCCATGCAGGCGTATACAAGCTACTCGTTCGTAAACGACGGCGGGAGCACGCAGTACGGCGTGAAAGCGACGGCGGAGTACAGCAATTTCGTTGCGGACTTGGCGTACCTCGGCGTTTTCTCCTACGATGATTTAATTCAGACTTCCCCGCTCGACACACGCCCCGGCGGGAATTCGGTGCTGTCCGGATACGTTGCTGAAATGCAGAGTGCTAATTACGGTCTGCTGGACACCGCGCGCATGTCCGTTGAGCACCTCGAGAACATGTTCAGCTTCTACAGCGAGCGCGCTATGGATCCGTCCCGCGCCGTCAGCGGCGACTCCGAATTCGCCGAGCTGATAAAACAGCGCTACCTCCCGTACAGCCAGCGTTTCTTTGAGTTCGTAGACGAACTGCTCGGCAGGGACGTTGAGGACGTCCCGCAGGAGAGCGTCGTCCCGGATATCCAGGACTGCTCCGGAAAGCTCGCTGAGGATTTCGGGGGGATCGTGGGGTAAGGTTTTTCTAGTGGAATACATAAAGGAATGCGATGATAAATTGCATTCCTTTTCTTTTTCAGGTCTGCGCGGAAACGCGGGTTATTTCCGCGTTTTTACAATTACGATGGCACATTTGCATTTTTTGTAAAAATTTGTTCCAACCTCTTGATTTTTGGGTCGAAATATGGTATCATAAACTTATCATAATTGTCAAAATTGAAAGAGGTAGAAAAATGTTCGAGAAAGTTAAAACTCTGCACTTTGAAAGTGAAGCATTTCAGTCGCCAAGCAATTATGATATCTTTCCGGATTCCAAGCGCCATACCTGTCTTATCTACGGCAGGAACGGCGCCGGGAAAAGCACGCTTGCAAAGGCATTCAGAAACCTGAAGGACAATACCACCGACGGTATCTCTTCATCGTCGCTTATTGACCAGGCAGGGACCCCACTAACACTGAGCGAGGAAGAACGCAAAAGCATATATGTATTCGACGAGGACTACATAAACCAGAAAATCAAAATCAAGGGGGACAAGCTTGAATCTATTATCATGTTAGGCGAACAGGCGGATATTGATGATAAGATTCATGAACTGGAATCCGAACAGAAACAAGCCGAGGAAACCTTATCTCAAGCGGAATCAGAGTATTCCCGGTTCACAGCTGAAAAATCGACTGATAATCCTGATTTTTACTTTAACCGTGCTAGGACTTTGCTAAAACAGAACTGGGCTGTCAGAAGAAAAGCGATCATGCAGCTCAGCACCAATGCGTCTGTAGGCGACGATAAAGTTCACGCTATAGCCAAAATTCCTCCCTCAAAACCCACAATAGAAGAAACTCAGAATGAATACTATGAGAAGCAGAAGCTTCTGATCAGCTTAAGGAGCAATGAATGCCACCCAATAACTGATTCTATTCCAAATCTTCCTCCGGTTGACGAGAAAAACATCAATGCGCTGCTCTTAAAGAAAGTTGAAAGACCGGAACTCACTGACCGCGAAAACAGAATGGTGCAACTTATTTCCGATGGGAAGTCCGATAATTTAAAAAACATCCGGGCGGTATTCACAGACCCGGAGGTTTCGGAGTGCCCTTTCTGCTACCAGCCAGTTACACAGAACTACAAAGAACATCTTATAGAAAGCATAAAAGCAGCATTTAACAGAGATGTTGAAGAACACATTCAGGAGCTGGACAACGCTCATATAAATCCACTGGATATAGACTTTTCAGCTTATTATGCCGCCGACAAGGCGCTCTGCGATGAATGCAGATCACAGCTCAATATTCTGAATGACATAATATCCAAATGCAACATAAATCTAGAACAAAAAAAGGAAGCCCCCTTTTCCCCGTTCGGACTTTCAGATATCGGACTTGACGACGCATATCATCTCCTGTCTGCTTCAATTCAATCACTGAAAATCAAAATCCAGAAATATAATCAGAGCATCAGCAATATTACCAACATTCAGAGCCAGCTTAACAAACTGAACGACGAAATCGCATTCTATGAAATCAATCAGGACTATACTTTATATCTGCAAAAGAAAAACAGCATGAAAACTGCCGATAATAAAGTAAAAAGTGCAGAGAATGAGATCGGCAGGATACGTCATGAAATTGAAACTCTCGAACAGAAAAAAGAGCAGATAACTATAGCGGTCGATATCATCAACAGCCACCTCAGATATATTTTCTTTGACAAAGACCGGCTTGAAATCAAATGCCAGGACAACAAATACGTTATCAAGTCACGCGGCAGGTCCGTCAGACCCGACGCTATTTCCGTGGGAGAGCGCAATATAATTGCACTGTGCTATTTCTTTGCCGATATGTTCAACGGCAAGGAGGAAAAGAAGCAATACGCAAACGAAACTATGGTCGTTATCGACGACCCGGTTTCAAGCTTCGACATCGACAACCGCATAGGAATAATATCGTTCCTTAACAGGCAGTTCAGAATGCTCCTAACCGGCAATGAGAACACAAGGATCGTGCTTATGTCACACGATCTTCAGACCATAGATGATATCGGAAAGGCATTTAATGCAATCAACAAGCCGAAAAACTGGAAAAGCAGCACTCTTCTGCTTAAAAACAACAAACTTGAACCCAAAAACAATATTCTTAACGAATACCAGAGCCTTATAGACATCGTGTATGACTACGCCAACGGCACTCCCAACGGAAACGAACTCACCATCGGAAATACGACCCGCCGCGTTGCAGAGGCGTTCACAACGTTTGAGTATAAGGGCGGAATAGATGAGTTGTTAGCCCCCGAGGTACTTGGCACAATTCATGACGATACGCTTCGGAACTATTTTGAGGGACGACTGACAAATATTTTACTTCATGGCAGCAGCCATATGCAGGACAGGATAAAAACACTGACGAACCCGGGATTCACAGCGCAGTTTTCGGAACAGGACAAGCAGAATACCGCCCGGGATATCATCTGACTTTTGTACCTGCTCAACAAGCCGCATATGTCCGCCTATCTGGACAAAAAATCTGATTTCGAAACTACTATTGAACAGTGGTGCGAGGACATACGGACCGAAATGGGAGAAGAAACAAAGGAGGATAAATAATAATACCTGCATGCAATTTAGATACCATTAAGCACAACGCACTTTCTACAACTCGCTAAAATTCACCCAAACAAAACATTGATACACTAACGCTTGAGTTTCATCATCGAGCCGTGGACTAATTTAATAACAACGTCCGCCATTTTTCAAGTTGATTTCCGCCCTCGCTCACCGCACATAATATACCCGTTAGGGTGTAACACTATAACAAACGCACAAATTTGCCCCCGAACGGGTCTAATTTACCCCAATCCCATTGACAAAGGACCCCGAACGGGTGTAAAACATATAACAAAAAAGGGGGGCGCAAAAATGAATCCGATAGCGAAATTTATCAAGGAAAACCGCAAGGCCGCCGGACTTACGCAGGAGGAATTCGCGATACGCTCGGGGCTGGGACTGCGTTTCGTGCGGGAACTCGAGCAGGGCAAGGAAACGGTTCGCATGGACAAGGTTAATACTGCTCTCGCGATGTTCGATATGCAGGCAGTCCCCGGCAGAAAGGACGATGAATAATGGGCGCGTTCAGAACCGCATATGTGTACGTCCGGAACGCCTACGCGGGCGCTCTTTCCGAAACCGACGAGGGGTACTCCTTCGAGTACGACCGAGATTACCTGCGCTCCGAAGGCGCAAGCGCCGTGTCGCTGACCCTGCCGCTGTCGGAGGAGGTCTACTCCTCGAAAACGCTGTTTTCGTTCTTCGACGGGCTTATTGAAGAGCGGTGCGGAACGCTGGAAAACTGAATACAGCCAAAGGCGGTGCAGGAAATGACCCTGCACCGCCAACGTGTTTCTTATGCATTTGTTTATTCCAGCTCGATTATCCACATTTGCAGAAAAGCAAGCGTGAGCATGGAAAACACCCGGAAACCCTTTCCCGCTAAATAATCCGCTTCCTGCTTAGTGAACACTGTATGGCTGGCACCGGAAAAACCATCAATATCCCACGCGATCTCCTCGCTCTCCAGGTATTTCAGGAACTCTCCTGCAGCGCTCATCAGAGTTTTCTCTGAAATCTTGTTCAACTGGATGTCCGTGTTATTTCCGTTGTATGCTTTTGCTTCCTTTCCGAGCGAAAAGCGCAAATCGGACGTATCCCTAAAATTTGAGATAATGTAGCTTTCTATGCTCGGATAGCTTAAAATGAGCTGCCCGGCTTTATAGTTTTTATTCTCGTAAGGGTTTGCCAGCGATTGAATGTAGTTTTTAATAAGTTCGGTATCTGTATTCGATTTTGGGTCACGGTCAAACAGATAGTAAATTGCAGATTGGTCTACTGGAAATTTATATTTATAACGAAGCAAATTAAATAAACCTTCCAGATAGGTTTCTTCGCTGATATCACTGATATTGCTTTCTTGGGTATTGATGACCGCTACCTGTGAGTATTTATCCTGTTTGCTTGTAAATTCATCTGGTCTGTTTCTTCGCCTTTCAATATAACTGTATCCAAGCAGGTTGCAAAAAATTTGCCGCAAAACCGAAAACTCCATCTGGCTGCCCTCCACGATAAAGAGGACTCTACCGATGTGTTTGTCTTTATTCAGCTTCATCGTTTACCTCTTTATATCCCGGAAGCCCTCCAAATACGCCGCTGACATACATCTTCTCAATATTCTGCGCAGAACGCGGCTGTTCAGATGAAAAACGATTTACCGAACTTCCCTCTTCGTTCCGGAACTCGACAGAATATTCCTGATCTGGACGGAGTATTGAATTACTGAGCAGATTCGTGGAATGCGAAACAAACAGCAGCTGCGAGTGATTCGACTTCTCCATGAAGTATCTTACCAGCAGGCTTTCGAGGTCATTATGAAATCCACTGGAAAACTCGTCGATAAGCAGCATTCCACCTTTGTTTATAACCGTCAGGAATGACGGGAGAATACGAAGCAGGTTCTGATTGCCGAGGGATTCTTCTGTAAACGGGATCGGGACTTCAATTCCTTTGCGCTTATAGAAAATGGATTTCTGGCTGTCATTATCGCCTACGACCATAACTACCCTTCCGCCTTTACTGCTGTGCTCGTATTCAATATTCTGCTCGAAGTTGTACTCGTCAAAGAAGCTGTTGATAGATTCACAGCCGCCCCTGTCAAGATAACGGATTATAGAAACATCTTCTTTTCCATAAGAAATAATGTTTTTTTCAAACAAATTAATATAAATTGAGCTTTTCAGATAATCCATCCATGCGCTCAAAACGGAATTAGAAGCAAACTTAGTATTAAAGTACAGCGTACGCAGGAACAGAGTATCCTTGCCGACATCGGAGTCGTCATAATTAACTCCATTGGGGTCAGCGATGTATGACTTTGCGGACAAGCCCATTCTTTCAAGCATAAGAGAGTTGTCAAGATAGAGCTTTTCAGTGATCATATTCTTGGCTGCGTCGACCTCAAAATTATACTTGATTGGTTTATCTTCTATCAGGAAATCATATTCAAGGGAATAACAGCTGCTCTCTCCGAATATACAGCGGAACATTCCCGAATTGATATTTCTCTCCCGAAACAGAAAATCAAGAAGCAGCCGGATTCCAAGAATTATGTTTGATTTGCCCGAAGCGTTTGCGCCAACGAAAATGCAGCCTTTCAGAACTCCGTTATCAGCTACGTTCTGCGGAAGAATCGTATAGTTGGTTTTCATCAGATCTACCGTAACTTTATTCTTGAATGACTTGAAATTATTAAGCGTGATTTTAGTAAGCATATCCATTCCTCCATAACGCACCATGGTTACCTGTGTAACCATTATAACACGAGTTTCAGATAATTGCAACTATTTTACGCATGTTAAATATAAAATCGTAAAAAAATTACGATATATTGTCAAAAGCCATTGAATTTGCTCAACAATGAGAGATCATGTCCACGTCGAAACTCTGTTGCGCGGCATCCGTGCCGCGCTTTGGTTTCGACTATGCGGCATCCTGCCGCACATTGTTTCAAAAATCCTCGTCCTTTTTCCCCAGAATATCCTCCAGCGTATCCGCCGCGGCCTCGTCCGCGGAGCGAATCGCGTGCGCATAAATATTGCCGGTAGTGGAGATACTCGAATGCCCCAGCCTGCTAGACACGGTTTTCAGCGGAACTCCACCGGCGATAAGCAGGGTCGCGTTGGTATGCCGCAGACCGTGGATACTCACGTCCGGAAGCCCCTTCCGCACGATGAACTTATGAAACCACTTCGACAGCGCCTCGGGGTTGAGCATTCCCCCGTCCCACGCCGTGAAAATGCGGTCGCTTTCCTGCCAGAGCGAACCTAACTCCGCCTTACGCCCCTCCTGCCACGCGCGGTACTCCTCCAGCAGGTCGAGCGCGGACTTCGGCAGGCGCAGTATCCTGTGCGAGCCGTCCGTTTTCGTGTCGTCCACGAACACGCCGCGCTCCGGCGAGTACAGCAAACTCCGCTCCACGGAAATGCACCCCGTCTGCACGTTCAGGTCGCTCCACTCCAGACCGAGCAGCTCCCCGCGGCGTAACCCCGAATATATCAGCATTCGCACCATAACCGAGTAGTCGTAGGGTTCATCGGAGAGCGCCGCTACGACCTCCGCAACGCCGTCCTCGTCGAGGTAGCGGCTTTCCTTACGGCGCATTTTCGGAGGCTTCACGCGCTCGCAGGGGTTCGAGTATATCACCTGCCAGCTGACCGCCGTGCTGAATATCACGGACAATAATCGGTGGTAGTGCCGTATTGTATTCGCGGAGAGCGTACCGCCCTCGTCCGAGGTGAACAGCTCGTCGAAATCCGCGCCCAGTACCGCGCAGACCCGCTCGGCGGTATCCCCCGTGACTTTCCCCCCCGCGAACATACTCTGGGACGTACGCTTGGAAATTCCTGCGGCGGTGAAGAACGCTTTCCGCGTTGAGAAGCGCTCCGCCGCAAGTTCCCCGACTAACTCGGTGGCGGTGAAATACTCGTCCCCGCGCACCCCGACGTCCGACAGATTATCGTAGAACGCGAGCAGGTGGGTCGGGCGTATATCCGAAATTTTCATCTTCCCGAACGCCGCATTAATCCTCGGCAGCATGGATTTGTAGCCCGTCAGCGTGGTCGCGCGGAGCTGCTTTTCGGCGTAATTATGCAGCCACTTCACGAGGAAATCCTCCATCTTCGTGGACTGGTCGAGGACTTCCCCGCGGCGTATTTCCTCTTCAAACAGGAACGCCTGACGGGTAGCTTCCTTTTCCGCCTGCGCTTCCGTCATGCCGTAGGGCGGCTTCCAGGTGCGGGTTTTCATTATGCGCTTTCCCTTGGCGTTGAAGCCGCAGGACGCGCGGAGTTCATACGCGTTTCCGCGTTTGCGTTTGCTGGGCATTTGGTCTCCTTTCAACAATGGGACATGATGTCGCATTGTTTTTATTTATTGTTAAAAATACGTTTATAAGCGGTGGTGAACAGTTTCACCACAAGATATATCACTTAATCAAATGCGCCGCCTTTGGCGGTGCGGCGATAGGTAGCGTGGTGAACCACGCTATTCCTGCCAAATGGGGAATTGCTGATAATAACTCTTCAAACAATGGGACATGATGTCTCAATGTTTATGTTTCCCGGTCATCATGTCAAGTGAAATCCCCGCAAGCTCGGCAATCGTGGAGCGCTCCCGGCATTCAAGCGTGAGCCACTTAACGCAGGATTCCAGCGCCTCGTCCGCGGCTCTCTGACCGACAAGGTAGATTTCCGCAAGCTGCTTTTCGCGCTCTAATGTGTCGGCGCTGAATTCCGTGCGGCGCTCCAGAACGAGCACGGTTTCCATTCTGCGGTCGGTGGCATACTCGCCAATTTCATTCCAGATAGTACGGTAAAGCCCGCTCATGTTAATGCACTGTAAAACCGTCGGGTCGAGGTCTGACATTCGGTACACTGCCTTTCTGCCCAGCGGCGAGAGGTCAGCCAATCCGAAAATCGATACTTTTTCTTTTTCAGCAATCATATTTTTTTCCTTTCATAAAACATTGAGACATTGTGTCGCAATCTTTCAGCACGCTCTCCTGCGGGACTCGCCGTCCACCACCACATGTCGGCAGCGCTCCCGGAGACGGTCAAAGATTCTCCGCATGCCGATGCTGGACTTCCACGCCTCGTCAGGGTTGAGGTTAGTCGTGACGATAAGCGGCTTGCCGCTGCGGTAGCGCTCGTCCACTATCTCGAAAAGCTTGTCGGTGGTAAAATCGTTCAGCGCCGTGGAGCCGAGGTCGTCCAGCACCAACAGGTCAACTTTGCGTATCTTAGCGAGTATCTTCTCCGCAGATTCATAGCTGCAAAGCGCCCTTACAAGCGGCTGGAGCGTCGTCACCCACGCGGTACAGCCGCGGTCTATCACAGCATTAGCGATACAGCAGGCATAGAACGTCTTTCCCGTGCCGACGTTCCCGGTGAACATAATTCCATGCTGCTCCAGCGCAGGCTGGAAGTTCTCCGCATACGCCCGCGCCGCTTTCGACAGGATGTGCTCGGGACGGTCGTCCCTGTCGAAAGTCATGTTGCGGTAGGCGAGGTCGTTGAAACAGTCGTTGCGGTTAAGTTCTTCTGCTGTATCCCATAACGATGCGTAGTAATCTTTACTGCTCATAATTTCTCCTTTCAGAACGGGTAATCCGACGGGTCAACATCGCCGGACATCTCCAGGATATTCGGGTGTAATCCGCCGTTGGTGTAATCGGTATTTTCTGAAACATGCTGTAATGGTTTTCTGTTATCGTAATTGCCCTCCATTATTCTGACAAGATGGCTTGGTTCAAGTACCCAGTCAAAATCAGCCGACCAGCCTTTATTATTCCTGCCCGAAAGCCAATCTGAAGCGGCTGTTTTTCTGAACAGCTCGGATATGTCTGTATCGCCGAGCTGCTTTAACGCCGCCATGATTGCTTTCCTGCGCTGAGGTGTAATATTCTGAACACGGGGCAAAGATACGCAGACGGAATTGAACTTTTCCATCACCTCCGCCGCAAGGCTTTTGTTCTGTTCGGTTTCGTTTTGTTCCGTTTTGTTTTCTTTTGTTTTGTTTATGCACTTTTTCTGCGACATATCGGCATTTGTTTGCGACAAATCCTCATTTGTCTGCAACATATCCTCGTTTGTCTGCGACTTATGTACGCTGATTATCGTAAGATTTCCGGGAACATTCTCCACATCAAGGAGCCAATATTCCCTGTACACCTCAACTCCCCTGCCGCGTTTACACTTCACATCAAGGTAAGTTTCCTGTATTGCCGCAGAGGTCAGTATGTGGTACTGCTCATAAAGCTCGCGGTCGAAAAGACGCTTGGCGCACATCAGCTCGATCATATCGACGACCGTTTTTTCCTTAAGGCGGGTGTCCACAGCCGCGCAGGAAACAAAGTCCTCGCTGACCTCAAGATAATAGCCGCCAAGATGTATCCGGCACATCAGGAACATATACAGGTAAAATCCCTCCGTGCCAAATTTCGCGGTAAGCACTTTGATCTCTGTGCTGTCCATAAGGTTCACATCTACGGGGAAATAATCCATGCCACGCTTTCTGGCTCTCCCCACGCTTATCCTATCCTCCTTATTCCCTTTGCGGGACGTGCGAACGACGGTCTTTCGGCAGGCTCTGCGGGAACTACGGGCTTACCCTCCTCGGGAGCCAGCGTGCAAGCCGCGAAGAACTCGCTCATGCTGTCTACGTTCACGAATATTCTGCCGCCGATACGTACCGCCTTGATTTTGCCCTCCTCCGCGAGGACCCGCACGGCGTACCGCGTAAGCCCGAAAAGCTCCGCGGCTTTCGTGATGTTCTCCATGTGCGGCAGGGACTTCGGCTCGGTTGCTGTGGTTTCGTTGGTGGTGATGTTTTCTGTCATTTGGGGTGCTCCTTTCAGTTAGATGAACCTGCACGGCGTTTCCCGTGCTTTTCCGTAAGTCCATGATATATCCCTTGGAACTGCAATTTACTGCAAAGTTTTTTGGGACTAGAATTTTCCGGCGCTTGCATTTTTCAGATCAATATGGTATAATAAATGCAGAGCGTTTATTATAAATCAAAATGCCTTGCACATACGTTTGCCTCTGGCAAACTCCGCGCATATCGGCAAATTATACCATAACCTTGCGATTATGGTATAATTGATTAAATACAAATAGCCTATGCTCCACTCAAATGCAAACCGGTATAATTCTTCTGACAAAACAATTATATCACAGGATTTCAGCTTTGTCAAGATTTTTTGACATAAAATCATAAAAAACGTCTATTTTTTAATTTGGCGTTTTATTTTCTTGACAAGTCGCAAAGGAGCATAATCAATGGAGAACAACATGATTTCTTCTTTTTCAGAAAGATTAAAGGAACTCCGCGCCGAAAAAGGGATTCGTTCCGAGGACGCTGCGGAGGTTTTCGGCGTTTCCAGAGCCACATTGAGCGCATACGAGATGGGTAAATCCGTTCCTGACCTCAATGTTCTCAACAAGATGGCAGACTTCTACGGAGTTTCCACCGACTATATCTGCGGAAGGACTAACGTAAAGAAATCTTTACAGGCAGATACATCGTCCGTAAAACTCTCCCAGAGTGACGTCAACAAAATCTCCGAACTGTCCGACAGCGAAACGGTCGGACTTTCGCTGCTGATAAACAGCGCACAGTTCAAGAAAATGGTCAAGGCGCTGGCGGTCTGCTATATTTCGGCGTTCTACCTTGATTACTACAACGAGCGTGAAAGCAAGCGTTCAATTCCGGCAGTCAAAAAGGAGCTGAAATCCTCGAAAATCGGCAATGTTGACCGGGTTATCCGCAATGCAGTGGACGATTTTTTCAGCGAGCTGAGTTATCCGATCCTGCACTACACTTTCGGTGGCTCGGAGCTGGTCTGCGGTGAGTTCCAGAAGAATTTCAGCAAGGAATACGTCAGCCTGCTGGGTCAGAGCGAGCTTTCCGGGACTGCTACGCTGGCGCAGTGTGTCACGCAGCTTGTTTCGCAGATCTACGGAATGAACTTCTGCCCCGAAAAAGAGGAGCTGTTCGACAAGACCGACGAGGCAATAAAGTCCGCAGTTGACGAGCATATTAAGGAGCTGAAAGAGGCTCTCCGTGCGGTTAAACGTGATGACAAGTCCGACGCCGGAGAGATTGCGCTGGAACTGAAGTTCTTTGAGGCTTATCGGGAGAGGTATTTTTCATAAGCAATAGCGCCCTGTGGTTGCAGGGCGTTTTACTTATAATGTGCTATGTTCAAACAAAATTATATTTTTATCAATATATTTCCTATAATACTTGACTATTAGAATGTGTTGATGTATAATATTTCTATACGATTTTTGACATTTACAATTATAGGAGGTCATTATGAAAATTGCTCTTTTACATCTTAGTGATATTCATTTAAACAATAGAAAATGCATTAACAATGAAAATATTAAAAGAATTGCTGTAACATTATACTCCGAAAGAAAAGTTGACCGTGTTCTAATACTTATTTCTGGTGATATAGCATTCAGCGGAAGTTCCTATGAGTATACTGCTGCTAAATACTTAATTGGAACATTGATTTCTGAAATTAAAAAGATTTTTCAATGGAAATCAAAAAATAAAATTGTTGTAATATGTGTACCAGGGAACCACGATATGAACCACTCAAAAAATTGTTCATCAAATAATAACCTCCAAAATATATACAACAATAACAGCTATTCCGATCATCTTGATAATGAGTACTCAAAACTTCATGAATATAATAATTTAGCCAGATTTAATAATTGCTATTTTAAAGGAGTAAGAATACGCCAATTTGATTTTGACGGTTATTCACTCCAAGTAGTATTATTTAACAGCGCATTGTTTTCTCTAGAATTCGACGAAGATAAAGGATTACATTACATTTCTCCCGATGAATTAAACAAACTAAGCAATGTAACAGAAGCTGATTTTACTATTGCAATGATGCATCATTCACCGGACT
>ERZ1673751.1514-NODE-1514-length-14117-cov-10.938131_pt1 | contig 14117 bp, 9 predicted proteins | sample MGYA00580202_ERZ1673751 | MGnify/ENA primary metagenome ERZ1673751 (study PRJEB41218, sample SAMN15661780) | gut metagenome | host: Homo sapiens | place: Canada: London | collected 2015-08-20/2019-03-30 | study: EMG produced TPA metagenomics assembly of... | reverse complement strand
GTCACATTATGCGACCGGTAAAGAAGTGAAGCTTCTCAGCAGGTACTGCATCAGGACGGTCACGTCTGTGATGTCCAGCTGGCTGTCCTTCTGGCAGTCGGAGTTGGCAAGCTGTGTATAGTTCAGCTGCACACTGCCGTTCAGGTACTTTTGCAGCAGCACAGCATCCAGAATGTCGATCGTTCCGTCACAGTTGACATCACCGTACAGCGAAACATATGCTTCGTCGACACGGTTCATATCGATCGGCGTGGTTTCTGCCGGTTCTGTGTCCTGCTGTGATGCAGTGGTGGTTGTGGTTTCAGCGGTTGTTGTAGTGGTTTCTGCCGGTGCGGTAGTTTCCTCTGTGGTCGTGGTCTGGGCAGCTGCCTGCTTCAGATAGTCCATAGAGCAGTAGCCGCTGATGCCGTTATAGGACACCGCTGCCCACTTGCCGTTGCCGGAGGTGACAGTCACCTGTGCCCCGTTGGGAATGCTGCCTACCTTGGAAGCGGACGTTGTGGGGGCACTGCGAATATTCAGAGAAGATGCGTTCACACTGTAGGTGCCGGCATAGCTTTCGCTGAAATCCGAAGTGGCTGCGGTTGCCGCCGTGGTAGTGGTCTGTGCCGGAGCCGTGGTTTCTGCCGGTGCGGTCGTCTGTGCGGCATTCTGCTTCAGGTAATCCATAGAGCAGTAGCCGCTGATGCCGTTATAGGACACCGCCGCCCAGCTGCCGTTGGCAGAAGTGACGGTTACCTGTGCCCCGTTGGGGAGCACGCCCACCTTTGCACCAGAGGTAGACGGTGTGCTGCGGACGTTCAGGGACGAAGCCGTCACCGTATATGTACCGGCATAGCTTTCCGAGAAATCGGAAGTGTCCGCGGAACCGCCGCCGCTGCCGTTGTCCCCGCCGCCGGAAACCGAGGCATCGCCCCAGCCCAGCGAAACAATGGTGTTATAGGCATTGTTCAGACGGTCGGTGTAATAGCTGGAACTGTTCGCCAGTGCAGTGGTGTGCAGCTTCGACAGTGTCACGCTGCTGTAAGAGCCGCCGCCTGCCGCCGCGTTCAGGATCCGTTTTGCAACGCCCATGCCGCGGTTGTACAGTTCGGCATAATACACCAGCACGCCGGCGTTGGAGATGCCCAGATTCTGTCCGGCACTGATGTAGCCCTGTACGTCACTGTATGCCAGTGCGTCCTGCTTGGACTTTCCGGCGGAGGTAGTCAGCAGGTTGGAAGCTGCTGTGCTCTCTGCACTGGAAAATGTACGGGAGTTCCAGTTGGAAGCATTCATCACATCGTTATAGAACGAGCTTCCCAGAATGGATTGTGCCGAGCCGGTGTCTGCGTTTGCGATCGAACGCATCAGCTGGAGGGCACGGTCTGCATGCCACTGTAACATACCGATGCTGACTGCACCGTTATCGTTGGGATTGATCGTACCATAGGTACCCTCGCTCCGAGAGATGATCTGTACAGCGGCTTTTGTCATTTCGTCCACGGAAACGGCAGACGCGGAAAACGTCACCGCAAAGGACGAAGCGACCAAAGCGAAAATAGTAAGACAGGATAAAACGACTGCCATGATTTTCTTACGCATAAAAACGCTCCTTTGAGAATTTTGCGTTGTCAGCAGTCGCTGCATCGCAGATGTACGGAGGAACCTGCCGCTGCAATGCGTTGTGCTGCACACGCCTGTCCGGTCCTGAAAGCGGAAGGGATACGCCGTGCTCTGCCGGCATTGTCCTGTCGGATCAAAGGATCTGTCACAGCCAGACGATCCGCCCCAGAACTTGTGTGCCGCCTGCATTGCCTCGCCCGCCTGTCTGTCACAGGCAAGGGCGAACGGCAGACATCATTTCCGTGAGGAGAGGTTGTCCCCTCACGGCGGTGGTCACCGTACAAATGCTATTATACCATGTTTGTAACCGTTTTGCAAGACTTTCCGGCAGGTTCTCCCTGAACTTTTGCATATCTGCACAATTTTTTGTGTGGAAAAGTGTTGCTTTTCTACGAATTTCAGAGGAAACCGAGCAAGATTCTCCTATCCAAATTGTAACTTTTTCAGAGATTCTGTCATATTTTCGCCTGGCAAAACAAAAAAAGTCCGGCGGCTGCCGGACTGGGAAAACTATTTTTCTAGGGAATTTGTCTTATTGCAGATGAATGCTGTTGATCAGCGTGTCTGCAAATTCTGCCGCACTGTCCTCACGGTAACAGTAACGAACCAGCAGCCACTTGGACTGATCGCCGGTTTTGTTGATGAGCCACGTCACGCTGGTGGTGGGATCTGCACCGGCTGTGTGATTGATGACCAGCTGATATGCCGCATAGCCCCACACGGTGCACTCCTTGGAGGTGACCAGTTCATTGCCGCCGGCACCTGTCCACATGGATTTGTACTGTTCCATTGCCGCATAGAATTCCGTATCGGAAACCGTCATGGACTTGGCTGCCACAATGGCATAGTCCCGATCGCGGTTCATGAATAGGTCATAGCCGTCATACTGGGAAGCCAGCGATTCCAGCCCGTAAAAATGGCTGGTGTCAGTGACCCGTTCCCACTTCTCAGGCAAATCGATCTGGTATCCAATGGTGTCGTTGGAATAGGACAGCGGCTCCGGTTCCGGTGCATCAGCCAACTGGTCGTTCTCTACCACATAGCCGGTTTCATTCAGATAGATGTGGTCTGCCAGCTGATCGCGGTAGTTCTGGAACTCGCCGGTCTTGTCCCGCATGGAAAAGACGTACATTTTGTCCTGTGCAGGACAGTTGACCGCCAGAATCGTCACATAGGTATCCTCTCCGGCAATTGTCCCCAGTGTTTCGCCCACAAACGCCTTACAGGGCATATTTTCCGCATGGGCAATTTCCGTTTCCCGAAAATATTGCAGCTGCGGCAGCGTGGTCGAAAAGTTAATCAGTTCGAACAGGTCGTCTTCCTGAAATTGGTTGAATTCTTCTTCCGGCTGGGCATCATACGCTGCGACAACAATGGCATCATCGCTTTCCGTGCCGTCAAAGGACAGTCTGCCGGAAACAGCAGAGTTGCCGGAGCCGGTTGTAAAGGTGTCCGGCACTTCTACCGCACACCCGATTCCGTCCATGGCATACGGTTTCAGCTGGAAATCCGCCTGCTCCACCGTCGGACAGCTCTCCGCATCAGCTGCTTCTGTGCTTTCTGATGCGGCACTGGTTTCCGCCTTTTGGGCAGCGTTTTTAGCAGGATACGACTTTCCGCAGCCGGTCACAGCCAGCAGTAATGCCGCCGCTGCTGCAATTCCCCCAAGGCAGGTTTTTCTCTGTATCATAGAAATGCATTCCTTTCTCATGTCATCTGTTCATCAGATTCTTTCTTTTTATCACAAATGTGACAAAAATAGAATACCATATTTTCTCGAAAAAGTCAAGATATTTCCTATCATCATAAAAATAGTAATCAGAATCACCACGGCAAGAAAAAGAAATAACCGCCCCACTTCTCCCAAAACTGTGGCGGTTATTCTTTAACCTCTATACAGTGGGAGCAGACCGTCTACTGGTATGCTCTTTCTTTATTTTTATTATACGCCAGAATGCCGCATTTGTCAAGGGTTTTTTGCCGGAATACGCGGCAATTTTTATGCCGCATCAGGCAAAACAGTCACAATATGCACCAGAAATTTCATCAGCAGGGTGGCATCATCGGCATTGACCTCGCCGCTGGCATCACAGTCGGCATTCTGATACTGCTGCTTGTTCAGCATTACCACACCAGAAACCGCCTTGTTGGTCAGCACGGCATCGGATATATCCACCTTGCCATCCAGATTGACATCACCATAGAGCACGCTGCCGGTATCCGGTGCGGTGGTCGTAGGTGCCGGAGCAATTGTAATTGTGATCGTACTGCCCTGCACCAACGGTGTGCCTTTTTGTCCGTTCACATTATCCAGCCACATGGCATCGGCACCACTGGCGGCACGTGCAGACAAGTTGACCACATAGACATCTCCTGCCTCTGCATCGTCCGGCAGCCGGAACCGAAGCGTTCCGATCTTTCCTGCCGGAATATTGCTGATCGATGCATTTACCAGCCAAACAAAACCGTCCGCCTCCGCACTGGAGTACTCACCATAGTCAGCACTGCTGTCCAAATACGTCAGACGGCTGTCCCAGCTAATGCCGAAGTTCAAAGCGGAACACTCCCGATCAATATAGATCGGAACGCTCACAATGTGATCTTGCTCGTATTCATCTACGCCCACTTCCACTCTTCCCAGCGAAACCGTCAGATTCTTTTGCAGCGGCTCCGCTGTGGTGCTGGTCGCGGTAGTTGTAGTCGTTTCCGCAGTAGTCGCAGTGGTTTCCTCTGTGGTGGTAGTAGTCATCGTTGTCGTCGTTGTGGTTGTCGTCGTTGTTGCAGAAGTGGTTGTGGTCGAAGTAGTCGTGGTGGTCATCGTTGTTTCTGTGGTGGTAGTTTCTTCTGTGGTCGTGGTAGTTTCCTCCGCACCGGTAATGGTGATCGAGCCACTCTCCCCCTGCATCTTGCTGGATTCTCCGGAAGTGCTGATCCAGTAGCTGCTTTTGAGTATGCGGAAATCCACCGAGAATGTATCCCCCGCCTTGGTATTCTCCGGCAGCTGGTAGGTGATCGTGCCGATCCAACCGGCTTCCTGCTCGGTATGCGACAGATACACACGCAGCAGATACGAAGTCGAATAGCCGCTGCTGGCAGAAGACGTGATGATCTTGTCCCCGAAATCGCACTTCACATTCGTCAGACTGGGATTGTCAACGACGTTGAAGTTCATATCGCTAAAACTCTGGCTGACATAAAGGGGCATTTCCACCCGATAGTTGTTCGCCTGCAATTCCTCCAGTGACATTTCCAGATCCGCGAATTTCAGACACATGGTGTCCTCCAACTCGTTGGGTTCGGTGGTGGTCACAGTGACATTGTCGTCCACAGTAACAGAAAACGTGTAAGAAAGACCGTTGACTACAGCAGTCAGCGTTGCCGTGCCGTAGCCCACAGCAGTGGCAGTGTTACCGCTGACGGATACCACATCGATGTCCGAACTGCTCCACGATACCGGTTCCTGTAGCGTAAAGCCTTTCCGGTTGCTGTACCGGATCTTCAGCTGCAAGGTCTGGGTATCGCCGTAGGACATGACACTCTGCACAGAATCGTCCATTACAGTCACATCACTTGCGGGAACCTCCAGCTTCTGGATACACTCCCCATAGGTGAAGCTAAGGCTGTCCGAGCCCTTGCCGGAACTGAATTCCGCACAGGTGGTATTGGCATAGGTCGCTGTAGAGGTGTAGAACGCACCGATACCGATATAGCGGCTGCCAGGAGAGATCATGCTTCTATAGTGACCGGCGGCACTGCTGCTGCTGTCGATCAGATAGGACTCCTTCTCGCCGTACCACTGCTCGATACCATGCAGCATATTCTTCTCACGGTTCCATGCAAGACACTCTCCGTGAGAAGATGTCCCCGCCGGTGCCTGAATGGCAAAGCAGCTTTCTCCGTTGGTACGCACATGATCTTCTGTCTGGGAAGCCTCTGCGGCACGGATCCGTGCGATATACTCCAGTCCGTCCGACCACTGGATCGGCTCATAGTCGCTCATAGTCAGGCTGCCGCTGCCGTCAGGGTTGGGATAACCGTTCTGGCAGGCTTCCAGCCGGTAGCTGTTGATTAAGTCCAGTGCCTCGTTGATCTGGTCAATATACGTGCCCTGAATGCCGATCAGCAGGTTGCCGGAACTCCCCTGCGATACGTCCGTTTCCAATACCGGCAGTTCTTCCGCCGAAGCAAAGCTGCCCAGCGACAGCCCTGTACAAAACAGCACCGCGGAGAGCAGCACCGCCATAACTCGTGACGGCAGGCTCCTGCTGGTGTTTGCGGTATGCGATCGTGTTTTCATCTTCACCAAACTCCTTTCGAACATATGGCATATTCTTCTATGTCTATTATACCACAAGTCAAATAATGAAATGTGAATTTTTCACGACCTTTGCAGAAAATCCCGATTTTTGGAGGAATCCACAAAGAAAAAAGCCGCCAAAGGCGACTTTCCTGCAAAATGTATAAATGCTGGAAAATAATTTTCCATTTTCGGTTAGGGAAACACTGAATAAAGCTTGTGCGTAAGATGCGTAGTCAGATTTTTCGGCAGATTGCATAGAAATTCCGCAGGCATACTGCCGTATGGCAAGGGATTTCTGGGCAATATGACGGAAAATCTGCAAGCAGATTGCGTACAAAGCCGTCAGGCGGGCTTTATTCAGTGTTTCCTTAGAATGACACAACGTGGAGTTCTTCCGGCAGCGTGTCCTCCGATGCTCCGCAGCAGGACACCACATGCCCGCTGTCCGGCCGGAACTGCCGGAACTGCCAGCCCTGGGGGTGGCGAGTGACATCTTCCCCGTCCAACGCAAACACCGCCGTGTGCAGCGGGTAGGAGATGCCCACGCCCAGAGCCTTGACAAACGCTTCTTTCAGCGTCCAGAACCGGAAAAAAGTTTCGTCCGGCTGGGGGCTTTCCATGACAGCAAGCACCTCCTCCGGTGCAAAGGAACGCCGCAGCACCCCCTCCCGCAGAGAGCGAATGCTTTCGCAGTCTACCCCCAGCGGAAACGCCGAGATGCCACAGACTGCCAGCCCGCGGCAGTGGCTAAGGTTGAAACAGATCTCCTGCCGCTGCGGAAAAAAGGGCTTGCCGCGGGAGTCGCAGGCAATTTCCGGCAGGGGCAGCCCATAAACCTCCTGCACCGCATACGCCAGCAGCCGGTAAGCAGTTTCGTGTTCCAGAGCCTTTTTGCCGGCGGGAACGGGGGCGGCGAATAGCTGCATGGGGATTCTCCTTTCGTGAGGTGGGGTGTAAAACGTTGACAAATAGATGAGTGGGCTGCCAGCCCGACTGCAAAATTCCCCTCAATTGATAAAATAGTCCAGCACAGACCGCAGCGTTTCGCCGGTGCTGTCCCGCGAGATCACATTCTGCACCATGACCGGATCGTCCGTGATGATGCTGTCCACGTGGAGATTGCACAGGCTCCGCACCTCGGACATACTGTTCACCGTCCATGCGAATATCTGCTTGCCCTGCTGATGGGCGGCGTTGACTACCTGACTGGTGACGAACACCTTGTTCAGACTGAACGCGTCCGCATACTTCAGGGAGTAGAACTGTCCGTATGCCACGCTCATGAGATAGCCGGTACGAATCTCCGGATTGGCTTCCTTGACCTTTTTCAGCGAGCCGTAGGAAAACGATGTCACATAGCAGGCATCGGTGTACTGATACCGGGTGATCAACTCCGCCACGTCCTGCTCCAGCGTATCGGAACCGTGCTTGGTGGGCTTGATCTCGATGTTCAGCTTCGCCCGCTTGTCCACGAATTGCAGCGTTTCTTCCAGCGTGGGGATTCTGGCGTTGGCATACGCCGGATCGAACCAGCTGCCTGCGTCCAGATTCTGAATGTCCGCATAGTCCACGTCCCAGATGTCCTTGTTCACACCGGTGGTGCGTTTCAGATTGGAATCGTGCATCACCACCAGCACGCCGTCCCTGGTCTGCTGCACGTCCAGTTCAATGAAATCCGCCCCCACCGAAATGGCATCGGAAAAGGCGTAGAGGGTGTTCTCCGGTGCATCGGCAGAAAGTCCCCGATGTGCCATAACGGTGGGATTCTGGAACAGTGCCAGACGGAAATTCGCCTTGCCGGTGAAAACGCTGTACACATACGAAAGGTTCAGACCCAGAGCCGCCACCGTAAAGCAGCATGCCGTCAGAACTGCTGTGCTCCGGCGAAACGGCTTGGCACTCCGGCTCAACGGAACCGGTTCCGGAAGCACCACCTCCGGCATCTGCACACAGCGTTTCTCCAGCAGGGCCGTCAGGTGTGCCATGCAGATCGGCGTGGCAAAAAACGAGAAACTCCACAGCACGATCTGAATCAGCAGTTTCAGGATCCGCATTGCCTGCGACATAATGAGATCATTGCTGCCGGTGGCACGAATCACCATCAGCACGACCACTGTAATCATACACAGGAACACCAGCAAAGCGGCGAAATAGCAGCAGTTCCACACCAGCACGGAGAAGAACGTCTGCCAGAAACGCCCCCGCACCAGCTGTACGCTGGTGGCTCTGGCACTGCGGTAGCTGCACTGGTTCTGAGTGAACAGCACGCTGGAAAAGACCCAGCGAACAGAAAGCAGACAGCACAGAATGATCGCTGCCACATAAATCGGCAGCAGAAATTCCTTTTTCGTCATATAATAGGCGAGAAAATCCGGAATGCCCATTGCGGTAAAAATACCGGAAGTCGCCGAAAACTGCATCAGCGGAATCAGCACCAGCAGATGCAGCACCAGAAACGGTCCGCCGCCCCGAAAGAAGTGCAGCACCGACTGCAAACCGGAACGCACCATTCGCCCCAGCGTGGTACGGACTTTCTGAAAGCGGGGCTGCCGGAAACAGGTACAGACTGCCGCAATTTCAAACAGGGTATACAACGCCGCCAACAGCAACAGCACTGCCAGCAGCAGAATCGTCCACGGGGAACGGAGAAACTGTAACAGGTTGGATGTGGTGAGATATTTCAGCTTCGCCAGATGGATCGCCAGCTGGATCAAACCGGCACATGCCGGTGCAATCACCAGCAGCGTCACCAGTTTCCAAAGAATTTCAAACAGTATCAGCGGTTTCCAGTGTGCTGTCAGCCGCCGCATGCCAACCCAGAATTGTACCACAAAAGTCCCTCCTTTTCCGAACAGCACCGCCGGACTTGATACCATGCCGCCGCAAATGTTCTCCTGTTCAGTTTAGCATATTTTTTACCAGAAGTCAATGCAACCGCAAAAATGAACACGACCAGCCCCATTTTTCTCACCCATAAATTGCATAATAAAGAGGCAGATCTACAGCAACACCCCACGAAGCCGCCTGATTGTTTTATGCAGAGTTCCCTTTACAGAACCAAAAAAGCGGCACAGAAATTCTGTACCGCTTTTCTTGTTCTAAACTTTAAAAAGCTTACTGTAGCAGCCCCTGATTCAGGAGCATCTGCATCAGCAGCAGAACGTCACAGTTATCCAGATACCCGTCACCGTTGATGTCAGCACTTTGAGATGCGGCATCTCCTGTGGGAATCTGCCCCAGCAGCATGTGATTCAGCATCACCAGATCAGACAGATCTGTCTGATTGTCGACGTTGACATCGCCGGCAGCTTCGCTGTCGCCGGATACCACACGAACGCTACAGGTATGCACCTGCCCGTCATACAGCACAGACACCTCTGCCGTTCCCACACGGTTGCAGGTGAGCATGATTTCCGCGGAGGTGTTTCCAGGAGCAAGCTTGACAATATCTGTATCCGAACTCATCCAGACACAGTCGTCCCCGTTGCCCTCTGCCGGATAAAATTGCAGGCGGCTGGTTTGTCCGGCACGTACCCGCAGTGTTGTCCGGTTCAGGTGGTCAGTCTTGATTGCAGCGGTATATCCTGTGGTAGTCGCTGCTGTAGTTTCTGTAGAAGTCACAGTGGTTTCTGTCACCGTTTCCGTGGTGGTTTCTTCGGTGGTAGTTTCTGTGGTTTCCGTAGTCGTTTCTGTTGTAGTTCCGGCAGAAGTCGTTTCCGTAACAGTGGTGGTTTCTGTTTCCGAAATCGTCGTTTCTTCCGTTGTGGCGGTCGTTGTCACAGTGGTTTCCGTTTCGGTAGTCTGTTCCGCCGAAGTGGTCGTTTCCGCCGGTGTTGTGGTTGCGGCTTCCGTGATGCGGATCGAGCCGGAAACCAGTGCCGGAGAAGAACGGGAACCGTCGGCGATCTCTACCGTGGCTACTGCACCGGTAGGCGAGAGCGATACCGCAGACAGGTCGATTACATCGCCTGCCTTGACGCTTTCGTCCAGTTTGATCTTCAGCACGCCCAGCGTGGTGCCGCTGTAGACATACCCGCTGCCGGGATCCACACTGCGGAATTCCAGCCAGCCGGAACTTGCCCCCGAACTGGCTCTCTGGCTAAAGTCGTCCAGCACGCCGATCTGGTCAATGTCCACGCTTTGCAGTTCTTGTGCCTGTGCAACGGTTTCATCATAGAAAACGCCCATAGACAGATAGGACACACCGGTATTCCGTTTCAGGACAATGGGCACATCTACCACATAGCTCTTGAGCCACAAATGATAGGTATCAATTTCCACATCGCTGATCTTTACGGTTGCCGCCGCAGTCAGCTCGTTTGCCGACACCAGACTGATAGTGCCCTTTTGCATGTTCAGGTCACCAAAGGTGCCCTTGGTGCTGACGATAATCATGCTGTCGCCGTCGGGGCTCAGTTCCTGCGGATTCAGCATGATCTTGTCGCCCAGCGATATATCCGACCGCACACGGAACGTCAGCGTACACAGTGCCGTTCCTGTAAAAGCATCATAGGGGCCACGATAGAGAAACTGCATCCAGATGCCGTTGTTGTCATCGGAATAGGATTCGATCATGCCCAGATTCTTGGTATCATCACAGGTGCAGCTGACAATGCTCAAATCGTTGGTGTCCCAGCTGACACCGAACGCCAGCATGGTAAAGCAGCTGTTTGACGTGATCGTAATCGGCACGGAGATCAGGTGATCGCTCTGCTCCAGATCTTCCATGGAAATGGAAATGTCCGGAATCGTCACCTTACCGAATGCAAAAGAATTCGCCGCCTGGGTGGAAGTGGCAAAAATTCTGCCGTTGTTGATGGTCAGCGTACCCGCAGTGCCGGAGCGGTTGGCAACCGACGCCTCTGTATCTCCATCACTGCTGCAACCGGTAATGTCATAGATCGACCCCGGCTTCGTATTGTCCGGTACTGTGAACCGCAGCGTACAGATGTCGCTGCCGGTATAGGTGCTGTCGGCAATGACATGGATCCACCCGACACCGTTTTGGTTGTCAATGGTGGGGATCAGAGAAAGCCCTTCCGGTATATTGCCGGACGGCGGTTCTGCCGTCATCTTGCTGGCATCCCAGCGGAAGCCAAACACCATGTCGCTAAAGCCATTGTTCGCTTCTGCGGTCACCGGCACTTCTACCATATAGTCGTTCTCATCCAGATCCCGCATAGAAGGTCTGACTTCTCCGATCTGCAGTTTTACTTCCGGCACAACGCTGTCCACAATGGTGATCGTACCGGAAACAATATTCAGGTCATGTGATTTCATCGTCTTGTCTTTGTACAGAGCCTTGTTGTCGGCATAGTCCGCATAAGCCCCTTCCAGCACAAATGTATCCCCCACCTTGACATCCGGATTGATCTCTGCTGTCAGGGAACTGATATTGGTTTCCTTGCAGTCGTTCTCAATGAACATCATCCAGATCTGCCTTTTGTCATTGGCAATGGTGAGAATCGGCAGCTTCATGTTGCCGGTAGAACGTGCACCCTGCACAGACATGCGTGTCACATCCCATTTTACACCAAATTGCAGAACGGTAAAGCCGGGGTTATTGGGCATGGTGACCGGCACAGTGACCATATAGTGGTTTTTGATCAGCTGATCCAGCTCGATCGAAATGTTCCCTATAATAATATCGCCGGAATTGTCGGCGAACTGCTGTGCATCTGCCCCGTCCGTTACCTCCGGTGTATTCCCGCCTGCCTCTGCCAGTGCAGAAACAGCTTCGGCTCCGCCCGCAAGCACCAATGTTGTGCATACCAGAAATACTGCCATTAAAATCGCCATCATTTTTTTCCAAATGCGTTTCATCGTGTATCCTTCCTCTCATTGCCAAATCGGAAAACGCACAGAACCTTCTATCGAATATTATAGCACTATTATACATTTTTGTCAACGAATTTTGGGCTTATTTGTATGAATGTACAACTGCAGAATTCGTTTTTTGTGTATTTGGTGCTTTTTGGTGGATTCCCTCCTCTATTGTTAGTTTACCATATCCTGCATGATCTGTCAATTGACGGAATGGATAAAAAGAGCCTCGCTGATTCGTGTATTTCTTATGCGGATTTGTGGGATACAATATTGACATTTTCCAGTGCAACGCACAAAAAAACCGCACCGCTTTCTGCTTGTACGCAGACCTGCGGTGCAGTTTTTTCGAATTGTTTAGGGCAATACCGCACAAAGATTGTGCGACAGATGCGTCGTCAAATTTTTCGTCAGATGAAACAAAAAGCGGAGTGAATACTTGATGTATTCACGAGCATTTTTGTGAAATATGAGAGTCTGTTTCGTATCTGACGTATGCAGATTGCGTCGTCAGATTTTTTGAGAGATGAAGGGAAAAACGGAGAAAATCCTTTGTGGATTTTCGAGTATTTTCCCGAAATATCTCGGAAAATATGCACGCAAGATGCGTGCGGGAAGATACGAAACAGGCTCTGAAGGGAAATTTGCAAGCAGATGGCGTGCAAAGTTGCCAGACGCTCTTTGTGCGGTATTGCCTTAAAGGACAGCTCACTGGTGCAGATAGGACTTTACCAGAGCCTGTAACAGTTCGTCCCGATCGATATGACGGATCAGGCTTCTTGCATTGTTGTATGTGGTTATGTAGGTGGGATCCTCGGAGAGAATGTAGCCTACAATCTGATTCACCGGATTATATCCCTTTTTCGTGAGTGCATCATATACAAGCATCAGCGTTTTCTTCATTTCGATCTCTTTTTCGTCATTGACGGAAAACGTCATTGTTTTATCATACATGAAAATTCTACCTCCTTCGGAACTTGGATACTCTTTTATTATACCCGAATTTTCGTAAATGTACAAGGGATTCCCACTTTTTTTGCCGTTTTGCATTTGAATGCACCTTGTTTTTTGTGCAACATGACGAATCAACAGCCGATTTCCCAAAGGATTCCCTATGTAGCCGGAGGAAAAATCCTCCGGTACGCGTGTTCAGCACTCTGTGCCGCAGCGTTTGACAAAGGAATCACAGTTGGTGCATTCCGGTACAGTGGGGTTGGATTCGTGAGTGCCCACACAGATGCAGTCCAGACCGCAGTAGTTTTCGCTGACCATGTTGTGCTTGCACTGGGTCACGGAACAGTGAATGTTGCTGTTTTTCTTTTTGATCTCCATAATGATCGCTCCAGTTCTGAAAGAAGTTACCGCCGCAGGTTCCGGCGAACGGTACACTTTCAGTATGCCCGAAGCGGGCGGAGTTATGCAGGAAAATTTTGGGCAACACCGCACAAAGCTTGTGCGACAGATGCGTTATCAGATTTTTCGGCAGATTGCGTGCAAAGCCGTCAGGCGGGCTTTGTGCGGTGTTGCCTTATTTCCCGTTTTCCTTTTTCCACTCCAGATATTCCTCATAAGTGCCCTGCCGGTCGATGCAGCCTTCCGGCGTGATCTCGATAATGCGGTTTGCCACAGTTTCCAGAATCTCGTGGTCGTGGGAAGACAGAATGACTACGCCCTTGAAGTTCACCAGACCGTTATTGACAGCGGTGATGCTCTCCAGATCGAGGTGGTTGGTAGGTCTGTCCAGAAGCAGTACATTGGAGTGGAACAGCATCATGCGGGCAAACATGCAGCGAACCTTTTCGCCGCCGGACAGCACCTTGACCGGCTTATAAATATCATCGCCGGAGAACAGCATTCTGCCCAGGAAGCCCCGAAGGAACGTTTCGGTTTCGTCCGATGTGGAATACTGGCGGATCCAGTCCAGAATGGAATCATCGTTGTCGTTGAAGTATGCGGAGTTATCCACCGGAAAATAGGAAGTGGAAGCAGACACGCCCCATTTGAACGTACCCTCGTCCGGCTGTTCTTCCTCCATGAGAATCTTGAACAGCATGGTGATCGCCTGTTCGCTCTCGCCGATAAACGCCACCTTGTCGGTGCGTCCCAGCGTAAAGCTGACGTTGTTCAACAGCTTCACGCCGTCCACAGTCTTGGAGATACCGCTGACCTGCAACACTTCCTTGCCCAGTTCCCGATCCATATCGAAGCCGATAAAAGGATAGCGGCGGCTGGACGCAGGGAGTTCTTCCACAGTCAGGTTGTCCAGCAGCTTCCGGCGGGAAGTCGCCTGTTTGGACTTGGACTTATTGGCGGAGAAGCGGGCAATAAAGGTTTTCAGTTCGGCGATTTTATCTTCAACCTTTTTGTTCTGCTGTTTGATGAGCCGCTG
>ERZ1673751.1504-NODE-1504-length-14246-cov-4.358749_pt1 | contig 14246 bp, 15 predicted proteins | sample MGYA00580202_ERZ1673751 | MGnify/ENA primary metagenome ERZ1673751 (study PRJEB41218, sample SAMN15661780) | gut metagenome | host: Homo sapiens | place: Canada: London | collected 2015-08-20/2019-03-30 | study: EMG produced TPA metagenomics assembly of... | reverse complement strand
GCAGCTCTGAAGCAAGAATATATAATACAAACCCTGAAATATTTCAGGGTTTGTATTATTCATCAACACTCCAATTTTTATCAGCAATAAATTTTGATGAAATGACCTCTATTCTTGGATTATCTATATCTTTTCTAATGACTATACTATAACCATTATCCAAATCTAAAACAACCGCAGACAGGTATAAGTTGTTTTCAGATAATATCGGATAAATATTTTGAATTTCACAGCCTAATATATCATTATATAAAAAAGATATATTCATATAAGCATCTTTAAACTTAGAAATTTCTTTTATTGTTAAATTTTGTATATCAACACAAGATGAAACATCATGACTATTTAGTCCTATTTCGTAGCAATAATAAGCTGAAAAGTCGATAGATAAAAGATTTTTACCAATTTCAAAAATAAAAGCATTTTCCCAATTATACATATTTCGGTTATTGGGAGATAAAACATCACTTTCGTTAAAGTCAGCTATATCTATATCAAACTTTGAATTAAAAACAGCTACAAGCTTTTGACCAATAAGCAAAGGTTTTATGCTTTTAAGAATAAACTCAGCTCCTGTAGCCGGAAATTTACTTTTAAGCTTTTGTCCTTGAACATAAGCCGTTTGGATTGAAATCTTTTGCATAAAAACCCTTTCAAAAAAATAAAGTGGCTTTGGATGGACGGTGTTTCCCATCATTACAACATGAATACGTTATGTTCTGTAGTTGCACCGATTTTCTGCGCTTCAAAGCCACTCTTTTTATATAGAATTTGTCCCAAAACATATCAGGTTGACAAATAACCTTAATGATGTGTTTTATGTGATTATCACAACTATTTATAAACGTCAATAGAACATAAAATATTATTCTTAAAAACTTATTAGAAATTTTATATTTTATAATGAGTGTTTATTTTTCAAGGTTTTTAGCAACAAATCCGTTGATGGTTAAAATAAAGTCATTATAATTTATATAAAATATTATGTAATTATAATGACTCGGAGAATATTATGGGTATAGGAAAACGAGCAAAAATATTAAATGCTAAACAACAAACTATGGTCTTAGCCTATTTGGAAAATACCAGATATCCACTCAGGAACGAAATAATGTTTTTACTGAGCTTCAAAGCCGGTTTAAGAGCTAAGGAAATATCCCAACTCACATGGTCGATGGTTTGTGGTAGCGAACGCTATATATCAGACAGCATTAATTTACCGAATAATGCTTCTAAAGGTAAATATTCCGGTCGTATTATACCGATACATAAAGACTTAAAAAAGCTGCTGACAGACTTAAAACAAGAGAACACAAACCTGTCTTCATATATCATCACTACTGAAAGAGATAAGAAAATGTTTGCTCAGGCAATCGTTAATTTCTTTTGTTTACTGTATAAAGGGCTAAATATGGATGGATGCTCCTCCCATAGCGGCAGAAGAACTTTTATTACCCAAGCTGCAAAAATGATTAGCCAAGCCGGAGGCACAATTAACGATATCAGACAGCTTGCCGGACACTCAAGCCTAGCCACAACATAACGATATATTGAGTATAATACCGAAGCTCATAAAAAAAATAATTGAAATGATATGAACTTAAATACGTCATATTTTGTCGTGGAGTGTTATTATATTAAATAATGAACTAAGAGGCACCGATGACTAAAAAACATTTATATAAGGATTTATATATCTGCAAATGGATAAAAGTTTACCGTCCAATACAAGCAAACGGTGATTGTTGTTGCTGTCTGGAATTTGCTTTGCCCTTTTTTTATTATGTAAAATTTACCCTTGCAAAGCCTATGCGTATAACTCTTGGTAAAGACAAATTAGAACGTGAAAGTAACCTGCTATCACGAGTTTCCATTTTACGAATTTTGAAGCTTTTACCAAAAAATGAGCCTCATTCTCCTGAATATATCTCCGTTTTGATTAAACATAAGAAATACGACTTATTTAATATTTATATAATCTCGCCGCATTTGTGCCGGAAGATTTGAAAGAATATGTAAATCAGCATGGTTTTGAAGAATTTTGCCTGAAACATACATTCGATAAAATGCTGTTTGATAACTTCTATAATGCCATAATCAGAAGTGATGCTGAGGTAGAAAATTGGGCAAATTTAACAGAAGATAACCCCAATATTGCCGATTATGCTAAAAACAAGCTGTTAAATTTAAGAGAATGCCGAATAAAACATCTACAAAGCCAATATAATTTTAATCTGGAAAATATTGAGGACTATTGGTCTAACGGTAAATATTGGTGCATAAAAAGAAGCTTTGAATATTTAGGCAAAGCTTATTCATGGCAAACGATTATTGATTATCAAGGCAAGGAAATAATAAATTTTTCCAATAAATCGGTTGAGGACATAATTCCAAACGGAAAAGTCATATTTAGAGATGAAGATGGCAAATATGGAGTTAAAGGTCTAAAAGGTAAAAGTATTAATATTTCTACAGCGTCAAGCAATCAAGAAGAACTTAAAGCGATTACTCTTCATAACCATTGGGGATATATGGACAATACCGGAAAAATCATTATTCCGATAATTTTTGATAAGGTCGGACAATTTTATAATGGACAAGCTTTTGTTGCAGTAAACAACAAATATTGCATTATTGATACTTCCGGCAAACAGGTTAATACCGATAGCATTACCCTCAAACTTCCCCAAACTTTAGATAACAAAAAAGCCAGCAAACTTTTCCAAAAATTTCTTCGGGAATATACTAATGTTTTAGATAAATTATAATTTATTCAGCTTGAACCCACTTGATACCTAAAACTTTTTCATAATCAGAAGTAATATCTTTAATGTCTATAGGAGTGTGTTGGTATTTATTAACTAATAAACAGCATATATATAAACACTGAAAAGCGGCAGTAACCGCTAAAAAAGCATCAGGAAGCTCTTCCACAGGTATTGTTTTAGCATACCTTGGCAACATAACATAAGGAGAACAGTGTTTATAACTACAAAATCTATGATATAAATGGTTTAAATTATTTATTTCTTGATGTTTTCCATCTTTTGTTAACTTGTCAACCATAGCTGAAAGACCATTCGCTTCGGGCTTATACCAAAATTTATAATAATTTTCTGGTTTTAATAAAATCTTATCTGTAATTTTTTTATCTAAAAAATCTTTTTGTAATAATCTCTGAATATCTTTTTCTTTTATGATTTTTAATATTTGTTCTTTTTTCTCCGGATGTAAATGAAGTCCCTCTAATTGCTCTATTACACCAAAATCGATATATTGCTTTATTCTTTCCTCTCTATCAAGCAGCCAGACCAATTGAATTAAAGCCTCCAACATATGAGATGTTAAGATACATCCATTATAGGCATCACCTGTTAAGGATAAAATAGCCTTGGCCGAAGACATCAATCTTTTATAAAAGGAAACTGTAATTCCTTGTTGGGCGTTATTAGTTGCAAATTCAACATCTTCAGTACGGTGAATTAAGCGCTCTAACAATTCTTTATTTGTTTCAAAATTTTTATCCATCTTATCAAATCTTAGCGTTATTATTGACAATATTCTTTTACATTCTGATAAAATCCATAATTGCAAAGAGCATTGATAATATTATTAAATTTCTCTTTTTGATCTTTATTTGGCGAAGATGACAATATTTTATCAAAAATCTTATTAAAATAAATTTCTTGATAACAATAAGGGCAATCAGAACTTTTAGGATAGTATTGGCTGTGAAATTTATCATTTATTAAAAATAAAGATAAAAAGTCCAACACATTATTAAGGCTTTCAGAATCATTGATATAATTGACTATCGTATCATAATCATCTGTATAAATAGAAAATTTAACATATACGTGTTTTAAAATCTCTATAGCCTGTTTAAACCACCAATCTGCAACAGTATTAAAATTTTTAACACGAATAAAAAAGTGAATACCATCAAATATCTGCGCAAAATCATCCCATTTATTATGTGTGTTGGTATAAGCAATTAAATCATCAAGACATTTAGAAACTCGATGTAAATCAACTTTCTCATCTCTGGATAAAGATGATGCTATATGGAAAAACGCTTGTTTTGTTAGATTGATATCTTGCAATAATGCGCCCCCTAAATCATCTTCAAGAGAAAATTCTTGTGCGTAAAAAAGAACTCCTAAATGGTCAGCTAACCTTCTTTGATAAGTTGATTGCTTTTCTCCAGAAAATACAGTTATTGCATATTTGTATTCAGCTTTAATAGCTTCAAAAATATTCAAATATACACTGTTTAACAAATAAGCTCCAAACCAAGCTTTAAATCCTGGAATATTTTCACGATCGAACAATATAGCTTGAAGTTCATTCATGCGATTTTTAAAAATCAACTCCATCCAAGGGTAAAAACGACCAACAGCTGCTAATACCAATAAATTTTTGCTATTTACTAAATCTATTAATTTATTAGCAACTTGTTCTGCTAAATCATCTTTATTCAGTTGAGACAGTTTTAACCCTAATCTGATTAGTGTTGTTGTATTTTCTCCAATAAGACTATTAATGCTGGCTGTATAATAATCAGCATCTAGACTCAAATTTTGAGACCTTTCATCTGGTTTATCAACATTGTTGCTCGATAAATTAAATATGGTTTCATAATTTTTATCTGACAAATCATAATTTTGAATAATTTCTTGTATTCGATTAGATATCCATTGATTTGCGTTATAAAAACCATCTTCATTTTCTTTTTCTGAAAGCCAATATGCATAATCTAAAAACTTTTGAATATCATATTCATTAAGATTATCATCTTTGGTAAATTTAAGATTCGTGATTAGACTTGTATGATATTGAGCATTAATACCATCATCTTCTAATAAATTTATTTCATTAATCCAAGTTTTATTTTTATTCAGATATTTTCCTATTTCCTCAGCTGTTCCTTGTATGGATTTTTTCTTATCCCAAGGTTCTCTCTCGTCTTCATGAAATCCTTTCATAAATAGAACAATATCGCTAAATGATTTTGAACTTAATTCCTCTTCTGAGATTGCAGATTGATCGCCTCTCCAACTGCTTAATACTAAATTTTCATTAAGAGTGATATATCTTTTTTTATCAATTCCAGAAATAGTTTTACCATATTTTTCTTCAAACTCAGGGGTTAATATTCCTTGAAAGACGATAAAAAACCTAATAATAGTATCTTCTATCGCAGATTTAGACGAAATTTGATACTTACTTATATATTCTAAATAATAATGCTCTCTTTGGCTTAAAATAGCATTTTTTTCTGCTTCATTCAGTTTATCAAAAACAGAATTTACTAATAGAGCATAATCACTTGAGCCAAAGGTTGGACGTTTTATATTATTAGCATAATCGAAAAGAAATTTATAAGAAATACTTTTATCTTCATGAACTCTTGCATAATAAAACAAAATATTCTGAATGGTTTTACTACCTTTATTTGCAAAAGGAATAAGTTCTTTATAAAAATTATCTAAATCTTGCCCTTTAATTTTCTCAGCAAATTTAAGAATTGTTGTTACTAAGATACCGTCTAAACTTTGTAAAGTGCGATCTTCATTAAGAAGATAGCTTGTCCCATAATTGTCAACTTCATCAAAATTAGGAAATTTTTGATAAATATTTGTAAGAATAGATGTAAAAATCCTTAATGATAATACCGGATATTGAACAAAAAATCTTTGTTTTTCAATGTTATCTAGCAAGAAATAATAATCTTGCCAAGATGTGAGTTTATAATGATTATAACCTGATTTTTTGTCGGTTAGCTCCTCAACCTCAATATGTAATACTGCTTCTAATAAAGCCTTTACAAATTTTATCTCTTTTATATCTATCAGCTTTTCACATATAGTTAAAAAGTCCTCTATATAATAAAATGAACGGTTTTCTGGTTTAAGGTTTGTTAATGGAGATAACATAGATATAATATCTTCAGAGCTTATTTGATTTATGTTTTCACTTATAAGTTTTATAATCTGCGATATTTTCCATGAAACACTATGAGGATTATAATGAATATCTTCAGTAACAATATTTGTAAAAACCGCACTAACTTTATTTGGTATAAGTGCAAAAACACTTTTTAGATAAAAAAATGGCTCCCATGGTGTATCTTCTGACATACCCTCTTGACTTACTTTAACCAAAAATGAATGGTAATCAAAAACATTATTTTGTGTTAGGATATCAAACCACTCCACATTTTTTGCAATTAAACTATTATAAAATTCATATTTTAAAGCGGGATTGATTAACCTGATATTAATTTCTGCCCAGTCTCTTTCATCTAGGCTATTTTGCATTTCTTTTAAATAATTTAAAAAATTAATACACATTATACAGTCCCCACTTCTGGAATATTAGACATAGAACTAGAACTATACAAATCAACAGGAGTAGTTCCTTTATGTTCAGCTTCATTAATAAAAAAATCTATAAAATTTCTAATTTGAACGTCTATATCAGTATCTGTTTTTAATACGTTTAATTCTTTAATACACAAATTTTTTTCAAAAGATAATAAAATTATTCTTTGCTTAACTTTTAACGAAATATCCTGCTGAGTAAGAAACTTTTTATATAAATCTACACGATATACATTATGTAAAAAATTTAAAGCACTTATATTTTGTCTGTAGTCCATTTCTTTAATAGAATTTGAATAAATATATTCATAAAATCTATCAACACTAGATGTAATATATGTGTCTTGTTTATCTTGTGCTAACTTCTGATCAAAATAATCTATATTTTTTTCATAAAAATGCTGTAATTTTTTTATAAGTTCATCATGCAAAATTTGATTTTTATTTTCTATAGAGGGAATAATCAATCGAAACAATGTATTAATACACATTTCATTTTCAATTTTCACTTGAGATATAGGCATCACTTGATCATAAAGTTTCATCAATTTTGGAGTATTATCATAATACTTAGATAATTCTTCAAAAATAAATTGTTTTTTGCCTTCCTCTTTAATATTTTTTCTCCATGATTCAGCTAAGTATTTCAGGTAGGTAGTATCACAGAAAACAATCTGAGTATGTTTATTAAAAATATAAAAAACAAGTAATACAAGAGCAGCACAAATTGAAATCAACAAAAAGTTATCTGTATTTTCTATAATGTATAGTATTTCTTTTTCAGAAATACCATTTTCTATAATGTTAGCAACACGTATAATTCCGTACATTTTGAATAGTAAAACTGAAATTAGAGCCAAACAGCACCACTCCATAGTATATAAAAAACAAAATATATACCAACTTTTGTCTTTATAAACTTTATCTTTTATACTAAAAGGGACTATTAGTAATTTACCTACCTGTTTCATCATAAAATATGTTGACCTTTATAAATTCAAAACATAAATTAATCTACTCTTTCCCCAAAAAATAGCAAGAATTTATTTTAATCAACAAAAATAACTTGTGTTTTCTTTGCATATAACGAGATTTTGAATGTTCTTGAATGATGTAGGAATAAGCAAAATTCTTTTATATGCTTAGGAAACAAAGGATAATATATAAAATTTATTAATTCCATATGGTCGTTTATTTTTTTATATCTTGTTCCGAAATAAATTGCAGAAATTCTTTTCCTAAATCAGTTAAAATGGTAGGTGCTGTCGGACCTATTGTCTTTAGGGCAGTATAAATTAAATGATTTTCAGATAAATTTTTCAATATAGCCTCTAAAATTTCATTGTCTTTATATTTCATTCTCAAATCCATCAATAAATTTGAAGCAGAATTATTATACGAACACAGAGGTTTTGCTTTTGAAATTTCTGTTAAAATTTCTATATGTAACAGAGTACAATCTCTTAATAGATTTAAAAATATATGAGTTTTAGTATTATTTATATCTTCATTTTTGATGGTATTGATAACTGTATTAACATATAAACCAACTTTATCTTCTTCAATATCTGACATTGCTCCTTGCGTGGCATTTGCTAATATTTGAGCAAAATTTGGAATAGATATAATCTTTTGAAAATCAACATCATTCTGAATATCTTTAAGTTTTTCTTCAAAAACTTCTTCCCATTTTTCTCTTCTTTGCTGCCACTGCCTTGATGCGTATTCATCATATATCGTTTGAACAAAACCCGTGATAGGATTTGTGTGTATAACCGCTTTAGCAACTCCTGCGCCAATATTCGAGATTGTATGATTTTCCGTGGCTTCACTCATTCTAAATCCAACCTTTTAATTTATATTTTTCGATTGCAGCTAAGTCTTCAGGTGTTGGTGTATTTTCTGCTGTCATTCCTATATACTCTGCATTCCATTCATCAACAGTACTTAAGACATCTTCACAAACTTTCATACCTCTTTCGGTTATATTGTCTAAATTCCAATCATTATGATATTTGCTTTTATTTGCTAACTCCTTAACTATTTTAATAGATGACTGTGCATATTCTTGCTGTTTTTTAGAAAAATATCCATTCCCAGCTTGTATGTTTAATTTCTTTTCAAATGGAACTTTATTTCCCAAATACTCTATTTTTTCTTTGATTATATCATCACTAATATTTGAAAAATAATTGTTATGCCATTTTTGTGGGAAAATATGTTCAATTTCCCATTTTTCTGGTAATAATGTGTCTTGATACTTATAAGCAATTAATTTTAAAAGCATACGAACTGTTTTTCCGTTAGGTGCTTTTATGTTTGTTTCAAGTAAACCTCTATCAATATCTTTAAATATGAATTTAGGTTTTGCTGTTTTGATAATCTCTACGTTCAATTTCATTATATCTGTTTTAACAGCATTTATTGTAGGAGTTATTAAATATTTTGTTAACAACTCAACAATCAGTTTATGCAAAAATGCTAAAAAATTATTTGTAAAATCTGCATCTTGATTATGAGATAAATAATATGTTAACACAGGATATTTCCAAAACTCATTAGGATAAGCAGATAATATGTCTAGAGCTTGCAAAATTTTTGTATTTTGGCTCCATTCTTCATTATCGATAGTATCACGTTTGTTAACAACCTTCCATATATTTAATATCTTTGACAAATCAGATAAAAGTTCAGGAGCAAATAATCTTGCATATTTATTATCAGAAAAATATTTCCTGATACCAGGTGTCGTAGACTTATCATCTTCTGATTTGGCTCTTAGATAAAACATATAATAGTAAAACAGAGATTGAATAGTTTCTCCTGCATATTGAGCATTTTCATCTAATTCCTTCCATTCTTCAATAAATTTATTTTTTTCTTCACTATTTAAGTGATTGTATATCTTTGCTTTAAAGATATCAGCGTCAGACAAAGGCAACCCTCTATCATTTAACGTAGAGAATATCGTTAATGCTGTATCTTGAGTATCTGCCGTAATTGGAAGTAAAATCGCTTTCGATAGTACAGCTAAAATAAAATAATATATTTGCATGGGGTTTTGCTGAGCTTTATTGTTATATAGCTCTTGAAACTTTCTATAATTTACGGAATAATTATCAGTAGCATTTTCATCAGCCTTACCTGTTTCTAAGATTCTTCTTAAAATCTCATTCCCTGCATTGTTGATGACCTTGGATTCTATTAAAATTTTGCTGTAGTCGATATCACCGCTAATACTATCTTCGATCCAAATAGTTGGCTCGATTTTTTGTATAAAATTCATTGCTTCTTTTGTTTTTTCTTCAGGCTGCTGCAAATTTGTATAAATAGCACGAAGAAGTAGAAATAATGATGTTATTCTTTGTTGTCCATCAATTATTTCCTGTTCACCTTGTTCGTTCAAATAAGAAACAATACTACCCAAGAAATATGTAGATTCTTGTTTTTCTGTAAAATCCCATAAATCATTAAAAAGTGTTTCAGCTTCTTCTACTCCCCAAGCATAAGGACGTTGATATTCAGGAATGATAAATTTGTGTTCTTTACCGCTTTTTAATAAATCTTGAACACTTACTTTGTTTACACTTATAGACGTTGTCATATCATGTCCTTTCACTACCTAATATTCATATAGAGTGTTTTTAACAAGGTTAGAGCGTTAAATCTTTAGTCTCTCTATAAAAACATCAAGGAAACTGTATTCCTTAAAGAGATAGAGTGCTAAAATAGTTTACAGTATATATTATAACAAATCAAAAGTCCAAACAAAAGCAATCAAAAGTATATATAATATATATTTTTTTACATTTCATAAAATAACCTTATATGTATTATTTAGAATTAATAATATTTGTTTTGATTCTTATGTATATATCACCCTTAATTAAACCTCTATCCCTCTAAAGGCATTGGAAACCTTAGAGTTTTACATAGAGCGTCTTAATTTAAACCTCTATATAACTCTCTATAATTTAATTTTTATAATCTTGTGCAACGTTACTTCCTTCACGATATTTCATCATTCCGGCTAACCAAAGGTAGTTATCTACTTTTGCTCTTGAATTTTGTTTAGAAATTTTGCAATTACTCATAAACAACTCAATAACATTCATAAAAAATGTATAATCTCTCATAGCGGTTAAAAGTGCACTTGCTGTCGGTTTATCAATCTTAATCTTATTTTCTTTAGATGTTTCATTATATTTAATAAAAGCAGAAGTAAATTTATCTTTCCATTTTATCATATAGTCCTTTAATAAATAAGCGACATAACGATCATGAATAGAAAACTTATCTGGATTTGAAAAATGACAGAATTTAGTAGCAAATGAATAAATGTTACGGCTGTTTTTGTTTTCTTTGTTATTCTTAAAAATATCTCTAATTTCGTTTACTGCTTGAAAATCGCCATTCTTAATATTTTCATCAAGATTTTTGATTTTAATCATATCTTCAACAACCGTATAAATATTTTGGATTCCTGTGCTGTAAAAATCATTTAATAGTTTAACCTTAAAGTATGTCCAACCAAGGCATCTTTCATTATTATTTTTGTGGCTTCCAAAAATATCTTTTAGAATTTCATCATTAATCACATAAATTTTACCACTGTCAGAAATTGTCATACAATTACTTTACCTTAATAGTAGGAGAAGTAATCATGGCATACGAAAAGACATACGATTTGCTTGATTTAGCAATATGGATGCAGTCAAACTGTGAAGGTGTCAGCTTAAATGACATTGCTAATAAATATCAAGTTTCGCGCCGCACGGCGGAACGTATGCGATATATGATTATCATACGATTTCCGCCAGCCGAAGAAATTATTTACGACAACAATCAAATACGATGGTACATTCCGCAAGGAACATTAAAGGATTTAATAAACTTTTCTGCCGAAGAATTATCGGCGTTAGAAACAGCTAAAGAGTTGTTTGAAAATAAGCAAATGACCGAAAAAGGTTTGTTCTTGATAAAGTTATAGCAAAAATTAAAGCCTCGATTAAACCGGATATAATCCGCAAAATTGAACCTGATACCGAAGCCTTACTTGAAGCAGAAGGTTTTATCTGCTGCCTGGGACCAAAGCTTGTGATAGATGAAAATATTATGGCGACAATTCGCCAAGCAATTTTGAAATGCCATCAAATTAAAATTAAGTATTACAATAAGAACAGCGGTAAAATTAGTACCAATACACTTAACCCTCATGGTTTTCTTTATGGTGAGCGCAATCACTACTTAGTTGCCCATCATGCTGATGGTTATTTGGGTAATGAGGTTCATAACTTTATTTTGAGCAATATTCGAGAAGTGGAAATATTAAACAGTGTAATTGAAAACTTGTCAGATTTTAACTTGCAGAAATATGCTGAAGAGTCATTTGGTGCTTATCATGAAGAACCGTTTGACGTTGAATGGCTGTTTGATAAAGAGGTATCTGAAGAAGCTTCCCACTATATTTTCCACCCCACATAAACAATGATTAAAAATCAAGATGGTACATTAACCGTAAAATTCCGAGCCGGCGGTAGATTAGAAATGGACTGGCATCTTTATACCTGGAGAAATCATGTGAAGGTTATTAAACCGGAGAATTGGTATGAATAATGATATTTTACCAATACGAAACAAGGAACAATTTAAGGAGCTGTGTGTGCGTTATAAGCTGGTTCGTATTTTAACTGATGGTGAGACTCTTTATGCTTGGAATGTAGAAGAGGCTGAACATAAAGAAGTCAGAGCTAAGTTACATCTAAGTGATGAGTTTGTCGGTTTTTTTGTTTGAAAATGGTGTGTTATACAGCTCGATTAATGCAGTAAGCAGCCAAAACATAAATGAAATGCTGATAAAAAAATGGTTATCTTGAGTAATTATCCATACCAAATAAGCTAAAATCACTATAAAACATACAAAAAAGACACCTAAAATACTCTAAAAAAGTGGGACTATAGTGGGACAAATTGTCCCACAAAGGCAAAACAAAAAGGCTTTTGATTTCTCAAAAGCCTTTTTTTCTTTGGTTGCGGGGGCAGGATTTGAACCTACGACCTTCAGGTTATGAGCCTGACGAGCTACCGGGCTGCTCCACCCCGCGATATGTCTGTCTCAAAAGACAGCGTATAAATACGCCTTTTTCGGGCGCTTGTCAATACCTAAATGGCATTTTTTTTGCCGCTCAGAAGAAGAGGGTGATAATAACGGCAAAAATAAATACCAAAACAACAGTCCAATGCCACCATTTCATATTTTTCTCCTTTTTCAGTTGAATAAGCTAAGTGCTAAAATGACAATAACAACAGTTATTGCGAAAAATATTTTATGTTTGTTTGTCCATTGCATTTCAGGAATTCCGTTTAGATAAAAGGGTTATAGGCCCATTGCAACAGTGCCTGACGTTGACGGGGACGGCATCCCAGATCGCCGGGCCAGCAGTTTTTTTCAATTTGGATTTTGTGGCGTTTGAATGATTTCCAGCGCCGGATTTGGATGCGGTCAATTTCCGGCAGGCGGCGACCGAGATAATAGCGGCAATACCATTGAAACCAGCCGCGGGGATCCGGGCCGTAAATCCAGCCGCGTTTTTGCCATTCCTGCAGGGACAGGCGTGATTTCAGATGAAAGAAGTTTATGCCGGCATTGGCAGTCTGCGGCGCTAAGGCGGCATTGCGAAACCAGTCGGCCGGGAATTCGTTTCGGCAGTCGTTCAGATATTTTCCTTCAAAGACTCCCATGTGCAGCATTTCGGCAGGTGTCAGTTCCGGAAGAAAGTCCGGAGCGAAGTTTTGTCCGATCGGTTCGCTGGTTTCATAGGTATAATTTTTTTGCATTTTATCATTAATGATGATTTTCATGGAACCTCCGTGCTCTATATAATCCGTATCGGAGAAATTTGGAGGTCGGTAAGAAAAAACCCCGCCGAAGCGGGGTTGTATAAGAAGTTAAGACTGAATTATTTGATTTCTTCTGCAGCCATAACCGGTGCTGTCGTTTCAGTCGTGGTGGAATCAATCGTATAAGAGATTGTTTCGGTGGCCGGAGCCGTAACCTGAACCGGTGCCGGAGCCGGCTGGGTCGTTGTTGTAGTGGTAACAATGGTTTTGCTTACCGGCTGAGAAACGATAGCTTCTTTTTCAAAGGAAACGTCAGTTGTGGTTTTGGGTTCATATACGGTTGTTGTCGTTGTTTTTTTATAAACGATTTCAACCGGTTCTTTAACAACTTTTACGCTTGGGGTGCAGGAATTGCAGGTGCTGCAGGATCCGCAGGGTTTCGGAGCGACCGGCCGGCTGACAACCGTATTGCAGGTGGTGCACGGCATAACCGGAGCCGGCTGAGGATTTTCATAGACGATAATCGGTTGCGGCGCTTTCTTTACGACGGCTTTCTGGACCGGCCGGGCCTTGCGGACGCGGCGGCTGGTGCAATTGTAATGAGTGTAGTCAGCATCGGTATTGCTGCTGTAAATCGGGCCGGAAGCGCAAGCGGAAATAAACATTAAAGCGGTTAATACGAGTAACTTTTTCATGATTTTTCTCTGACTTAATTAAAGTTATTAACAAAAGGTTAACGCTAATATAAACATAAAAATTTAATTTGTCAATTTTTGTTTATAAAAAAGATTGTTTTTTTTATATATAAGCGTTTTTTCAAAGGATTAAAGTTCAGAGACGGTAAAAGGCAGCAATAAAAAATAAAAAAAATGAAAATTTGTGAGTTTTTTGCATAAAAAAGACTTGTTAAATTTATTTTTTGTGATAAACATAGGCAAGTCAGGTTAACGGAGTGTAGTTCAGCCTGGTAGAACGCTACGTTCGGGACGTAGAGGTCGCTGGTTCGAGTCCAGTCACTCCGAC
>ERZ1673751.1490-NODE-1490-length-14419-cov-5.130326_pt1 | contig 14419 bp, 10 predicted proteins | sample MGYA00580202_ERZ1673751 | MGnify/ENA primary metagenome ERZ1673751 (study PRJEB41218, sample SAMN15661780) | gut metagenome | host: Homo sapiens | place: Canada: London | collected 2015-08-20/2019-03-30 | study: EMG produced TPA metagenomics assembly of... | reverse complement strand
CCTCAGGCAGATATCGGTCTCCGAGTGTGAATTTTCTAAAGCAGTGGATAAAGTGTATCTCATCCGAACGGGCACGGCTCTAGGCGACATCCATGTCGCCGGCCGCCTGTCGCAAACATCGTGTTTGCTCCACCCTGATGGCTCACCACTGCTTAAGAAAATATCAACACGCTCCGACAGACATCTGCCTGAGGACCTTCTGCTACTCCGGGAGTTCTGTTTGTATTTAAAACGCCAATTTCTGCGAAAAAAATACAAAAATATGAAATTTTGATATGTAAAAAGTCTCTATTTTCGCTGCATAAGCAAAATAAAGAAATTCCGTACAAAAATTCCTGATTTAGGAACTTTTTTTGTACGGAATTCATCGTTTTTGGACTATTTACACCAAACTAACTTTCCAGTTAGTTCTTAAAGCTATGAATAGGTGCGGGGATGCGGCCGCCGCGGTTGACGAAAGCATCACAGGAGAAGGTATTCACGGGCATGATGGGTGCATAACCTAACAGGCCGCCGAACTCCACGGTCTCTCCCACGCCCTTTCCGATTACGGGGATGATTCTGACTGCGGTGGTCTTCTGGTTCACCATACCGATGGCCATTTCATCCGCAATGATACCGGAAATGGTGGTTGCCTTGGTGTCTCCGGGAATGGCGATCATATCCAGACCTACGGAGCAGACACAAGTCATGGCTTCCAGCTTCTCGATGGTGAGGGCTCCGGCATTCACGGCATCGATCATTCCCTGATCTTCACTGACAGGAATGAATGCACCACTTAAACCGCCGACGTAGGAAGATGCCATAACACCGCCCTTTTTCACCTGATCATTCAACAACGCCAGGGCTGCAGTGGTTCCGGGAGCTCCGGCATGTTCCAGACCGATCTCACACAGGATATCCGCTACGCTGTCGCCGATGGCCGGGGTCGGTGCCAGAGACAGATCCACGATGCCAAAGGGAACATTTAACATCCGGGATGCCTCCTGTGCTACCAGCTGACCTACACGGGTTACCTTAAAAGCAGTCTTCTTGATAGTCTCACAGAGAACCTCGAAGTTCTCGCCGCGCACCTTTTCCAGTGCGGTCTTTACAACGCCGGGGCCGCTGACACCGACATTGATGATCTTGTCTGCTTCGGTCACACCATGAAAGGCACCTGCCATGAAAGGATTATCATCCGGTGCATTACAGAATACTACCAGCTTTGCACAGCCCAGGGAATCATCTTCCTTCGTGTACTCTGCGGTCTCCTTCACCATCTCACCCATCAGCTTTACCGCATCCATGTTGATACCGGTCTTGGTGGAACCTAAGTTTACAGAACTGCACACACGCTCTGTAGTAGACAATGCCAGCGGAATGGAACGGATCAACAGTTCATCTGCCGGGGTCATTCCCTTGCTGACCAATGCGGAATAACCGCCCAGGAAGTTCACACCAACCTCATGTGCTACCTTATCCAATGTCTTTGCAATACTTGCAAAGTCTTCTATCGTATGACATGCCGCACCACCGATCAGTGCAATGGGAGTTACGGAAATTCTCTTATTTACAATGGGGATGCCAAATTCTCTGGAGATCTCCTCTCCGGTCTTCACCAGATCCTTGGCTGCTTCGTAGATTTTGTTATAAATCTTCTCATTTAATCTGTCCAGATCGGAATCGATACAGTCTAACAGGCTGATACCCAGTGTGATGGTACGCACGTCCAGGTTCTCTTCCTCGATCATTTTGTTGGTCTCTGTTACTTCATATAAATTGATCATTACGGCTCCTATCTGCCCCTTCGGGTCTTATTTATTTCGAAATCGTGGGGCTTATCAGATGCGGTGCATCTTGTCAAAGATCTCTTCCTTCTGGCACTTGATCACTACGCCAATTTCTTCTCCGAGAGCAGCCAGTTCATCTGCCATATCACCAAAAGTTTTCTGCATCTGATTGGTGTCAACGATCATCATCATGTTAAAATATCCCTGTACGATGGTCTGGGAAATATCCAGGATATTGATGCCGTTTTCCGCAAGATAGGTACATACCTTTGCGATAATGCCTACTGTGTCCTTACCAACTACCGTAATAATTGTTCTTTTCATAATCGCCCTCATTTTCTGCATGAAATCATGCTATTATTTTTATCTATTAAACTACACTTTACTACAATTTGCAACCTCAAGTTCAGCCTATGAACATATTCAGACACAGAAATCATACTTGCATCATTTTGTGAGCGAATATGTTTCAGGCACCGAGCGCCAAACTATGGAGCAAAGCTAGTCATGAAATGACGCAAAAGCGTGCTATGATGCGGCTCCAACGAATAATGCTGGCTGATGCGCTGCGCATCCGCTACGCAATATTGATCACCGGAGATACATTGCTCCTGTCTGCCACCATCATCCGGAAGTCTTCCGCCCGGTAAGGGTTCTCTCCCATGGTGATTTCCATCCGGACTGCTTCATAGGCCAGCTCCGGAAGATTATTCTCCTTGCTGAGATGTCCCAGCACGATAGCCTGCAGCTTGTCATGCAGGATTCGACAGAGCAGCTTGCCGGAATTTTCATTGGAAAGGTGTCCTCTGTCCCCCAGAATTCTCTGTTTGAGATAATAGGGATAAGGTCCTACCTGCAACATCTTCACATCATGATTCGCTTCCAGCAGCAAGGCATTCATTCCCTTCAGGCACTCCACGGTGTAATCATTATAGACTCCTAAATCCGTACAGATTCCTACCTTTTTATCTCCGTAAGCAATACGATAGCCCACCGGCTGTGCCGCATCATGGGAGATTTTCATGGGATTGACAGTCAGATCCTTGATAGTCAGTTTCACATCTTCCTTCACTTCCCGAAACAGGGCTGGATCGATCTTGCCCAGATTCCCCATCTTCTGGATTTCTTCCAGGGTTCCCGTTGTGGCATAGATCGGCACTTCATATTTTCTCGCCATGACACCCAGTCCCGCCACATGATCCATATGTTCGTGGGTCACCAGGATGCCATCCAGATCTCTTCCGGTGAGTCCCAGACTGTTCAGCCCGGCCTCCGCCTTTTTGCCGCTGATTCCCACGTCCACCAGCAGATGCGTGGCCTCTGATCCCACATAAATACAGTTGCCGCTGCTGCCGCTGGCAATACTACATAATCTCATAACTTCTTAATCTCTTTTCTATCTTACTTCTGTCTTACTCTTTGCCGTTTTCCATCTTCGGCATTAATGCATACTAGTGCATGCTTTTCCAGTAGATCTCGATCACATCTCCCTCGTTCAAAGGTTCCATGAACTGTGCCGGGCGTCCATTTAAGTTCGTCACAATGGATCTGCCTGCGGATGCGGAGGATCCCAGATCAAAATCAATATAATCAAACACATCCACAAATACATAGGAAGCCTTACCCTGCATGGTGATGGGGGAATGGTTCACGATCACTGTTAATGGATGCGGTCCCTGTGGTGACACGCTTTGGCTCTGTGCCGTCTGTTCCACGCTTTCGTACTTTTCGTCCTGCTTCCCGGAAGTCCCCTGCGTTGTCACGGAAGCCGTCCCGTTTTCTGCCGCAGTCTCTGTCCCCTGTGTCATCGCCGCTTCTCCTGCCACAGCCTCTGCCTTCTGCATCACAGGCCCTTCTCCATAAACAGGCTCTTCTCTATAGGCATCCTCTTCTGTGTCCGCATCCGGCAGGTCTGCATAACTCCCTTCCGGCAGCGGATTCTTCATATCCCAGCTTACGGTGAAATGCTCATAAACTCTGGTATCCGGCTGCGCCGCTGTATCATTGACCCTGATATCCGCACCGAGAGGCACATCCAGAAATTCTGCGATTTCCTTTACAGTATAAGAATTCCGAATCCGAATATCATCGTTCTGGCCGATCCGGTAAAATTCATTCTCTCTGTGACCGTTGACTTCCGCTGTCTTCGGCAGACTGATCCGTTTACCGTTCACATAGACCTGCAGTGCATCCCCCAGTTCAGAGAGTTTTCCCAGCTCCAACACCGCCGGTTCGCCCTCCGTGGAAGGTGTTACCACAATGCGGTCCCCATTATGTACCTGGGTATACATATCCGCCTCGTCTCCGTTGACCCGGATGACTGCTGCCTCTCCCTGTTCGCCCCGCACCATACGGGTCTTACCATTGACAGTAAACAGAAGGGCTTCCCCTTTTCTGGGGAACAGCTGGTCATTGGGGAACTGCATCTGCATAGCGGCATCTGTCACGGATAATTTGCCGTTATCATAGAGCTTTACCCGCTCTCCGTTGAATTCCACGAAAATAAAATTATTGCTCTGTACATAATAGCTTAAACAGATACCGATAGGTGTTACCATCATGGCATCCTTTCTGGCATTTTCCAGTTCAAATGTAATGGTCTGCATGACTTCCTGTCCCCGGATTGCCACACGTTCCTTCACGATGCCCAGCTTTTCTGCCAGCTTCTCCGTGTAACCGGGCACCATTCCACCGCCGCCTACCACGAACACGGCACTGACCGGTTTGTCCCCGTTCAGTTCTTTGATGGTATCGGATACCAGCTGGGTCATACGTTCGATCTCCGGATCCAGCAGTTCCAGCACTTCGCTGGCTTTGATGGTCTGGGGCAGTCCCATGATATCTTCGTATTCGATAGTCTCCTGGGTTCTGCATTTTCTCTTGATCTGCTCGGCCACCTCGAATTCCACGAGACAATGCTGTACCAGAATATCCGTCAGGCTGTCTCCTGCTACGGGGATCATGCCATAGGCTGTGATGGTTCCCTCTTTGGTAATGGAAATATCACTGGTGCCTGCACCCACGTCCACCAATGCCATATTTAACATACGGAACTTCTCCGGAATTGCTACCTGAATGGCAGCAATAGGCTCCAGTGTCAGATTCGCCACATGCAGGCCCGCCAGTTCTACTGCCTTATACAGACCGTCCACTACATCATCCGGCAGAAACGTGGCGATCAGATCCACTGCAATGTTTTTTGCCTTATGTCCCTCCAGATTACCCATCTGGTAGCCATTCATGTAATACCGCATGGCCGTATAACCCACACAGTAGAATTTCATATCTGTATCCGTATTGCTGTTCTGGAATTCCTCGTAAGCCTTCTCCACGCCCATGGTACACAAGGAATACACATCTTCCTGCGTGATCTCCCGGTCACTCTCAAAGCTGTGCTCCACATAGGTAGTGACGGTACGCAACACACGGCCTGCAGCTGCGATACATACTTCCGTAAGTTCTCTGCCCAGATCCGCTTCCAGCTGTTCCTTTACCTGGGAAATAGTCTCTCCCACCTTGCCGATGTCATGGATCTGTCCGTCCAGCATGGCTCTGGTCTCATGCTCCTTGGAGCGCTGTGCCAGCACATGGAACTTCCCGCCATTTAAGTATCCTACCGTACCTACGATGCTTCTCGTACCGATATCCAGTCCGAATACCAACTGTCCCTGTTTTTCTTTTACTCCTTCCATGAATATGCCTCCAGTTTCTGTCTGATCTGTCTGTAGCTGTCTTCCAGACTGTCACTGTTATCAATGACAAAATCACAATGCTGCCGGAATTCTTCCTCCGAAAGCTGTGATGCTATGATCTTTTCTATCTTCTCCGGTGTGTAACCGCGGCTTTCCGAAAGTCTTCTTCTGCGTACATCTTCTCTGGCGTAGATATACCACATTTCATCCACTATATGTTCATACCCGCTCTCGATCAAAAGTGCCGCTTCCACAAAAAACAGTTCCACATCGCCCTTATTCTTTGCCTCTGCCAGACGATCCGCCAGATATTTTTTTACCGCAGGATGAATGATGGCATTCACCTGTTCCAACAGTGTCGGATCTGCAAAAATCTTTGCTGCCATTACCGGCTTATCGATCTGTCCGTCCGGCGCAAGGATTCCGTCTCCCATCAGCGCTACCAGCGCATGATAGCCTTCGGTTCCCGGTTCCTTGACTTTATGCCCGATCTCATCCGCCAGATAGATCTCACATTTATAATGCCGTCCGATATATTTTAAAATCTCTGTTTTCCCGGCACCCACACCGCCGGTAATACCTATAAAACGCATTTATTTCGCCTCATACCAGTTATTGCCCGTGTGCAGATCGATTTCCAGCGTCACCGCCAGATCTGCCGCGGACTTCATATTTTCCGTAAGGATCTCACGGACTCTTGCCTCTTCCTCCCGTGCGGTCTCGACCAACAGTTCGTCATGCACCTGCAGGATCAGACGGGATTTTAACCCTTCCTCTTTCAATGCTTTCCATACCTTGATCATGGCGATCTTGATAATATCCGCCGCCGTTCCCTGAATAGGGGCATTCATGGCCACTCGCTCGCCGAAGGACCGTTGCATGAAATTGGAGGATGACAGTTCCGGGATAGGGCGTCTTCTGCCAAACATGGTCTCCGTATAGCCCTTTTCCTTTGCATCCGCCACCAGTTTGTCGATGAATTCCTTCACCTTCGGGTAAGTGGCAAAATACTGTTCAATGTACTGTGCCGCTTCCTTTTTGCTGATACTCAGATCCTGACTCAGTCCAAAGGAACTGATACCGTAGACGATACCGAAATTGACTGCCTTGGCATTCCGGCGCTGCAGATCCGTGACTTGCTCGAAAGGAGTATGGAATACCTTGGATGCCGTGATCCGGTGAATATCCTCTTCCTGTCTGTAAGCATCAATCAGCTGTTCGTCTCCGGACATATGAGCCAGCACACGCAGTTCGATCTGGGAATAGTCCGCATCCATGAATTCATAGCCTTCTCTGGGGATAAATACCTTGCGGATCTGTCTGCCCAGTTCCATACGCATGGGAATGTTCTGCAGATTCGGCTCTGTAGAGCTGATACGCCCCGTGGCAGTAATGGTCTGATTGAAATTCGTATGGATCCTGCCGTCCTCTTCAATAAAAGCTGCCAGTCCGTCTGCATAGGTGGACTTTAACTTGGTCAGACCTCTGTATTCCAGGATATCTCTTACAATAGGGTAATCCGCCGACAGCTTTTCCAGCACATCCGCAGCTGTGGAATATCCGGTCTTGGTCTTCTTGCCGCCGGGGATCTGCATGGTCTCAAACAGTACCTCGCCCAGCTGCTTGGGGGAATTGATATTGAACTCTGTTCCTGCCTGTGTGTGAATGGACTGTTCCAGTTCCTCAATGCGGGCCACCAGTGCATCCCCATAAGCCTTCAGTTCCTCCCGCTTTACAGCCACACCTTCTTTCTGCATGTCATACAGTACCAGTGAAAGAGGCATCTCCATCTCCTCCATGAGACATTTCATGCCTGCTGCCTCCAGCTTGTCCTTCAGGACTTTTTTGCCTTTCCGGGAGACATAGGCTCCGTAGCACGCATACTCCATGGCTTTCCCGGCGTCCTCGGAAAGCAGTGTCCGGAAATCTCTCTTGCCGAATACTTCCGCTCTGCCCGGGATCAGAATTCCCAGATGCTCCGAAGCAATGGCCTCCATGTCATAATCATTCTTCAGAGGATTCAGCAGATACGCCGCGATCAATACGTCAAAATACTGTTCTGTACTGCTGCGGTCCAGATAGTCATACTGGTGCTTCACATCAAAGGTAGCGATCTGTGTATCCGTACCTGCGGAAAGTTCCTGTAGAGCTTCCGTGATCTCTGCGGTGTCATCCACAGATTCCACCGCTTCCGCAAACAGACTTAACTGCCCTTCCGGCTCCTTTTCATGGGTCAGGGCATAAAATACCGTCTCCTCATCGGACACAGACAATGCCACCCCCAGCAATTCTTCTTTTTTCGTAGTAGCATCCACTGGTTCCGTGATCAGCCACAGGCCGATCTCCTTCTGTTTCTGCGCTTTTTTCAGATATTGTAAAAATTCTTTTTTATCTTCAATCTGTCGGAAGCTTTCTGCGATCTTGCTGTCATTGGCGGCGGCATCTTTTTCAAATCTTCCCAACAGATTTTTGAATTCCAGACGTTTGCACAAGGTATAGGCTTCCGGGGTATAGAACCCCTCTGCTCTGGCCTGTTCGTAATCCAACTGCAATTCGCAGTCGGTCTTGATCGTTGCCAGCGTCTTGCTCAGATCTGCCAGATCCTTATGCTCGATCAGGGATTCCCGGATACTTTTTTTCGAGATTTCTTCCACATGGGCATAAATATTATCCAGAGAACCGTACTCCACCATCAGTGCCTGTGCGGTTTTCTCCCCCACCTTCGGCACTCCTGGAATATTATCGGCGGTATCTCCCATCAGGGCTTTCAGTTCGATAAACTGTAACGGAGTCACCTGATAGGCAGCCAGTACATCTGCGGCATAATAATCCTCGATCTCCGTTCTGCCCTGCTTCGTCTTCGGAATCCGGATCTTGATATGATCCGTGGCAATCTGCAGCAGATCTCTGTCACCGGAGACCAGTGATACTTCCAATCCGGCCTGCTCTGCTTTTTTGGCCAGCGTTCCAAGAATGTCATCTGCTTCCAGTCCCGCCTGCTCCATAATGGTAATATGCATGGCCTTCAGGATTTCCTTCATGACGGGCACCTGCTCCCGCAATTCCTCCGGCATAGGCTTTCTCGTTCCCTTGTAAGCCTCATACATTTTGTGGCGGAAAGTCGGTGCATGAACATCAAAAGCCACTGCCAGATATTCCGGCTTTTCCTCCTCCAGAATTTTAAACATAATATTCAAAAAACCATAAATGGCATTTTTGTGCAGTCCCTCTGCATTACTCAGATCCGGCACTCCGTAGAATGCCCGGTTCAATATACTGTGTCCGTCGATCAATACCAGTTTCTGACTCATACTCTGTCTATCCTATCTTAATTCTGTCCTCTTGATTCTATCAGGTGTCGCTAAGAGATGATCCATCCCAGAAATCCCATAAGAAAAATCACCGTCAGCACTTCCAGTACGGCCCCTGTCTTCAGAAAAGCCATATGAAATCTTACCTTGCGCTTTGCTTCCGCAAGTCTCAGTTCCAGTTCTCTCTGCAGGTCAAAAGCATCGCCGTCTTCCAGACGCTGCATACCTTCCGTTACAAGGAACTGAATCACCAATTCCTCCTTGCAGCCCGGGCATTCCCGCATATGCTCCCCGAATTCCTGCAAGGTCTGAAAATCCAGTTTTCCTGCAATGAAATCAGGAATATTCTTTTCAAATTCTTTGCAATTCATGCTTCCACCCTATTCCAAAACAGTTCTACAGATTGCGTTCCCATATACTCATACACTTCTACTATACAACATCTTGTGTAAAAAGACTAGAAAAATAGTAGCAAGATTCCAGAAAAAAACTCTTGTCAACTTTTTTAATCTATGATAAAATAATCTCTGTTGTGAGTGTTTGAATGCCGGCGTGTCGGAATGGCAGACGAGGCAGACTCAAAATCTGTTGGTGGCAACACCGTATGGGTTCAAGTCCCATTGCCGGCAGTTAGTGCAGAATCAAATCGGTTCTGCGCTTTCTTTTTGTATTTTTATAACCACATCGCATTTCCTGCTTTTTCTAATTTTTTTCCAATCATCTCCTATGGATTAATTGTTACAAAATTGTTACAATTCATTTGTGCTTAGCTAACACAGACGTAACCGAACACCAGGCAACAGGAAAAGGAGGAAGAAAGTATGTGTTTCAAATTCATTAACTGTTCTCAGTGGTTGAATGCATTCTGCGGCTACTTCAATTTTGGCTGCTAATATCGTTTTCGACGAATAGAGCGTTCCATAGACGCACGAAAAGGCTCTCCCGTTTGGGATGAGCCTTTTCTTATTTCTACACTTTTTCTATGAATTTATACATTTTTACCGATAGTCATAACGGAGGATGACATCATTGCCCTGTACCTGTACTTCCGCACAGCTTCCGGTGACAATCGGCATCATGGGTGCCAGATGTCCCAGATCCACATCCATGATCACGGGAACATTCTTCTCTCCCGCCACGGCCAGAACTGCCTGGTACTGATCCAGTCCCATCATCTCCTGTCCGAAACACAACGGTCTTCCGATGAGAAAACCTTTGACATACTGAAACCATCCGGCTTCCTCCATCTGCCACATGGCTCTGCGGATGGCAAAAACATTCAGGTCACAGGCTTCCAGGAACCAGATGATTCCGTCCTCTTTATACTTTTCCAGAAAATCCTGTGTTTTATCAAACCGGGTTCCCAGTAGATTCACCAGACAATCCATACAGCCGCCCAACAACCGACCTGAAAAGCGGATCTCCGGTTCCTCTTCTGCTGTCTGTCTGCCAAGATACTTTTTCAGCACTCTGGATTCCGTGGTGTTATAGGGCAACAGAGGCTGTTCTTCATTTTTCAGAGACTCCTTTTCCCACTTGTCATATCCATGCACCTCTTTGGTCTCTCCGGTCAATATTCCGAAGGCATCTTTCAGGGATGCATGCCAGGGCTCCATGCCAAAAGCGGCCGCGCAGGGGCCGTAGACGGAGGCGGTATCACAGATGGTTGCCAGCAGATAGGTCATGTTGGTATTGTCAGAATACCCCAGATACCACTTGGGCTCTGCTGCCTGCAGACGCTCAAAATCCACATGGCTCATGGTCTCGCACATCAGTTCTCCGCCACCGCAGGAGATCAGACAGTCATTTTCCGGGCTGCAATAGTAATCCGTCAACTCCTGCCCGCATTTTTCGGGGGTGTTACTGATACCGATGCCCTCTCCGGCATAACAGTTGGGGCCTAATTGTAATTGATAGCCCATTTCCCGGAATTTCTTCTGGGCATTGCCAAAGGCAGTGTAATAAGGTTCTATCTGACAGCCAAAAGAAGGGGCCACAAATCCAATGGTCCCTCCCCGCTGTATATGTTTCGGATATTTCATTGCTTCGTATCCTCCTATATCGCCCATTCGCATTCCGGGCTATCGCCCTTCTTGCTCATGTTCGTTCACTTCCCTCATAGGAGGTCTGCTTTGCCTGCAAGCAGTCACGCCAACCTCCTATGGGTACTCCCATTCGCATTCCGGGCTATCGCCCTTCTTGCTCATGTTCGTTCACTTCCCTCATAGGAGGTCTGCTTTGCCTGCAAGCAGTCACGCCAACCTCCTATGGGTAAGTGTTATGCGTCAAAATTAATCTTATTATAAATATCGAAACAGTCAAAGGTTGCAAAATAATCCTTCGGTGTCTCGGCACGGCGGATCAGTTCCACGCTGCCGTCCTCCTTCAGCAGAAGCTCTGCGGATTTCAGCTTACCGTTGTAATTGTAACCCATGGCAAAACCGTGTGCACCGGTATCGTGGATGGCAATATAGTCACCGATATCGATCTTCGGCAGCATCCGGTCGATGGCGAATTTGTCGTTGTTCTCGCACAGGGAACCGGTCACATCGTACTTGTGGTCGCAGGGCTCGTTTTCCTTGCCCAGTACAGTGATGTGATGGTAAGCGCCGTACATGGCGGGACGCATCAGGTTCACGGCACAGGCATCCACACCGATGTATTCCTTATGAGTATGCTTCTCATGGATGACCTGGGTCACCAGATGTCCGTAAGGTGCCATCATATAACGACCAAGCTCTGTGTAGATTGCCACATCACCCATGCCTGCCGGTACCAGAACTTCCTCATATACCTTACGCACGCCTTCGCCGATGACTCTGATGTCGTTGGGTTCCTGATCCGGACGGTAAGGAATACCGATACCACCGGACAGATTGATGAAGGTAATGTGTGCGCCGGTCTCCTCTTTCAGCTTTACTGCCAGTTCGAACAGTTCCCTTGCCAGAGTGGGATAATAGTCATTCGTTACCGTGTTACTGGCCAGAAAAGAATGGATACCGAAATTCTCCACACCCTTTGCCTTCAGGATCTTATATCCCTCAAACATCTGCTCCGTGGTGAAACCGTATTTAGCATCGCCCGGATTGTCCATGATGTTATTGCTGATGGAAAAATATCCGCCGGGATTGTAACGGCAGCTCAGGGTCTTGGGCAGATAACCGATGGTCTTCTCCAGGAAATCGATATGGGTGATGTCATCCAGATTGATGGTGGCACCGATTTTTGCCGCATATTCGAATTCATGGGCCGGGGTATCGTTGGAGGAGAACATAATGTCCTCTCCCTTTACCCCCATAGCATTGCTGAGCATCAGCTCTGTCAGAGAGGAGCAGTCACATCCACAGCCGTAATCTCTTAAGATGTTGATCAGAAAAGGGTTGGGAGTCGCCTTTACCGCAAAGAACTCCTTGTAGCCCTTGTTCCACGCAAAAGCTTCCTTCAGCGCCTTCGCATTCTCCCGAATTCCCTTTTCATCATAGATATGAAACGGTGTGGGATATTTTTCTGCGATCTTTTCGATCATTTCTTTGGTAACAAATGCCTTTTTTTCCATAAGTATCTCCTCTGCATCTATCTTATTTACAGTAACGCGCTTCTCATCTCTTCCGGAGTCAGAGTGCTCAGATAAGCAGGTGCCACATCAAATACGGTCTTGCAGCCCTTCTGGCCTTCCTGATTCATGCGGTAAGCAGCTCTTGCATAAGCGGTCAGTACGCAGGAAGTGAACTCCGGGTTGGAATCCAGCTTTAAGCTGTACTCGATCACATGGTTGTGCTCACCGTTTAAGCCGGTCTTGCCGGTACGCAGTACAAATCCGCCGTGAGGGATACCTGCGTGATCTCTCTGCAGTTCTTCCTCAGTGATGAAATGTACAGTAGTATCATAATCTGCAAAATAGTTGGGCATGGTCTTGATCTGCTCTTCGATCTGTGCCTTGTCTGCGCCCTCTTCCGCTACCACAAAGCACTCTCTGGTATGCTTCTGTCTGGTGGTCAGAACAGGATTCTCACAGTTTCTGACAGCTTCCAGTGCGGACTCTACGGGAATGGTATACTGCTTGGCATCCTTGACACCGGGGATACGACGGATGGCATCGGAATGTCCCTGGCTGACACCCTTACCCCAGAAGGTATAATCGCTGCCGTCTCTTAAAATGGCATTGGCATACAGTCTGTTCAGGGAGAACATACCGGGATCCCAGCCTACGGAAATCATGGCTACCTTGCCGCCCTCTTTTGCTGCAGCATCTACCTGTGCGAAATGCTCGGGGATCTTCGCATGGGTATCAAAGCTGTCTACCACGTTGAAATATTTTGCATACTCTGCGGTCTGTTTGGGCAGATCGGTTGCGGAGCCTCCGCACAGCACCAGGACATCGATCTTGTCCTGCATGGACAGTAACTGATCTACATTATAAACCTTCACATCTGTTAAAGTCTTTACTGTAGCAGGATCTCTTCTGGTAAATACGGCTACCAGCTCCATGTCATCATTCTGCTTTACTGCACATTCCATTCCTTTTCCTAAGTTACCATAACCTAAAATTGCGACTCTGATACTCATTTTTCTATCCCTTTCTATTTTATCCTATTTATGAGAACGCTGCGGCCGTTTCCACCCGGCAAAAGCGTTTTCTACATAATTATTGCTCACCCTGCTTCAACCGAATGAGGGCGATCTCGTTGCGCATGGCATCCTTGAAGACTCTGACAAAATTCTTCTGGCCACTGTAAAGGCAGGTATCACTGCTCTTTCCCGTCACCGTACCGGTGAGAATGTACTCGGAATCTATGATGAGACGGATCTGATCCATCTGCTGTTCCTCTTCCTTAAGCTCTCTGAAATGCTCCGGCACCAGGTATTCTATGATCCCGGCCTTTAATTCCGCATCTTCCGGAAAAGGTTCTCTGTTGTCTTCTGAAATCAGCACCACTTTTTTCTGTGCCCGGACCAGCTCCCTGATCTCCTCCGACCATTGCTCCAGGAATTCACCTGTTGCGGAAAAATAAATACGCTTCTCGGCACCCAGAAGCATGTGCCGGATCTTGTCACAGATGTGGTCATAGTCTTCGATGGTGATATAGCCTTCTCTAGGTAAATTTTTCCTGGGGCCATCCGCCACCAGACGTTCTTTTGCTTTCCGCAGATACCGGATCCGGTTATCGCAGAACTCGGATAATGCTACAGCCAGATATTTTGAGGAGGTTCCTTCGATCACATAAGCAGCTCCATGCTCCACCAACGATGCCAGTCCATTATAGACATTGGATCTGGAAATCCCCGTCAGCTTCGCCACCTCATAGCCTGTCAGTTCTTCATTTTGAAGAAGACACAGGTAAATGGCAGCCTCCTGCCTGCTCAGTCCGAACAGGATAAGTTGTTCTATGATTGCCGCTTCTTCCATAGGTACTCCTTTTAGTGGTTCTTTACAGGAACACTATAGTAAGGATTCCTTGTTTTGTCAATAGGGGAAATACTTATTGAGAAAAGATGTCAGTAAAGAAATAGAAAGTGATGCCACTCCTCCGGGAGTTCTGTTTGTATTTAAAACGCCAATTTTTGCTAAAAAAATTCAAAAACAGGAGATTTTGGCCTTTTATAAGAGCTTATTTTCGCTAAAATAGGAAAAATAATAAAATCA
>ERZ1673751.1483-NODE-1483-length-14465-cov-4.328244_pt1 | contig 14465 bp, 15 predicted proteins | sample MGYA00580202_ERZ1673751 | MGnify/ENA primary metagenome ERZ1673751 (study PRJEB41218, sample SAMN15661780) | gut metagenome | host: Homo sapiens | place: Canada: London | collected 2015-08-20/2019-03-30 | study: EMG produced TPA metagenomics assembly of... | reverse complement strand
TCTGCCGCACCTCGCTCACCGTATCGGCACTTAGAATTATGCGGTATTGCCTTAAAATATAATAAAGGAGCTGTTTGATTATGAACAAGGTAGCAATCGTTTATTGGAGTGGCACAGGCAATACTGAGCAGATGGCCCAGGCTGTGGCAGAGGGCGTTAAGAATGCTGGCGGCGAAGCCGATGTGCTGACCTGCGCAGAATTTGATAGCGCAAAGCTGGCCGATTACGGCGCAGTTGCTTTCGGCTGCCCCGCTATGGGCGCAGAGCAGCTTGAGGAAGGCGAATTTGAACCCATGTTCGCTGACCTGGAAGGCAGCCTGTCTGGTGTGAAGGTTGCTCTGTTCGGTTCTTACGGCTGGGGCTCTGGCCAGTGGCTGGAAGACTGGTGCGCACGCTGCAAGGAAGACGGCGCTGTGATGCAGGAAGAACCTGGCGTTATGGCAAACGAAGCACCGGACGACGATGCAATCGCAGCCTGCAACGCTCTGGGCGCAAAGCTGGCAGTCTGCTGAGCAAAGTGTCCTGAGGTGCTCACTACACCTTGAGCAAATAGCATTATGACGGCGGGGAACCGATACCGAGAAAAAGGCATCGGCTCACTGCCGTTTGCTTTTTACAGTTTATCATCATGGCTGTTATAAGATAGAAAAGACAAACAAAAATCCGGCAGAACACCGGGTAGCGGCTCTGCCGGATGATGAAGCGCACGGATTGGGCAATCAGCCAAAAATACCAAACAGCTTTTTCTTCTGGTAAGGCGCGCAGCTGTAGCTGACCATGCGGTAGCCAGTCGGTTCCAGCGCTTTAGCGATGTCAGCCTCAGCAATTTCGTTTTCGGCTACAATAACAGCCTGGCCCTTGGTGTGGTTGGCGGTTACCTTTTTGACGGGGAATGCCTTGCGGATTGCGTCAGAAACATGTGCTTCACACATGCTGCATGCCATTCCATCTACCCCAACAGTGATTTGAACCATTAAACTCATCCTTTCTGCAATAGGTTACGTATCCTAAACCAAACTGATCCAAAAGGCAGGCGGCAATTCATAACGGCTTCATCATACCAACCCAATGGGTATTTGTCAAGCGGAGAGAATACAGCATATTCCTCTCAAAAGAAGGGGTAAAGGGCATAAAATGCCTGAATGACGCAGCGTCCTTTGTGCAAATTGCCTTAAAAAGTGTGAAAAAGTTAGCCACGACTTATCGGTTAGCACAAACTAATTTTGGACGACTTTAAAACTATTGACATTGCAGGTTAGCAGTGGTAAACTGCAAATGTTCAAAGGAGTTAGCATCTGCTAATCTTCTGCGGGTGGCTGGGAAGCGGCAGATCACAGGGGATTAAGGGTCAAACTCCGGCTTTTTTGCGCCTGTGCAAGATGCAGAAAAAACAGAACGGAAAATTATAAGCGTAAAGCAATTTGGACGTTGGGGGATGAAACGATGATGCCGATTACGATGGCAAAAGCAGGCGAAACTGTCACCATCAAAAAAATCACTGGTAAAGACGAAGTTCGCCAGCACCTGGCTGAGTTGGGATTTGTTGTGGACGCAACGGTTACCGTTGTGAACGAAATTGCGGGCAACCTGATCATTCAGGTAAAAGAGAGCCGCATTGCACTGGACAAAACCATGGCAAACCGCATTATGATTGGTTAAAACAGCGCCAATCCGCTGTTTTGGAGGCTGCGGCTTATCCAGCGGCTTCCCGATAGAGATATTGTGAGGAGGATAAAAATGAAAACTCTGAAAGACGCGAAAGTCGGCGAGACTGTCACCGTTGCCAAGCTGCACGGCGAAGGCCCTGTCAAGCGCCGCATCATGGATATGGGCATCACCAAAGGTGTTCAGATCTATGTCCGCAAGGTTGCCCCCCTGGGTGACCCCATGGAGCTGACCGTGCGCAACTACGAGTTGAGCGTACGCAAGGCTGACGCAGAAATGATCGAATTGGTTTGATTCCAACTAGAGAAGAGAGGGTAACGCAATGAGCATTAAAATTGCACTAGCCGGTAACCCGAACTGTGGTAAAACTACCCTGTTCAATGACTTAACCGGTTCTAACCAGTATGTCGGCAACTGGCCCGGCGTTACGGTTGAAAAGAAGGAAGGTCGCCTGAAAGGTCAGAAGGACGTTGTCATTCAGGACTTGCCCGGTATCTACTCCCTGTCCCCCTACACCCTGGAGGAAGTTGTGGCCCGTGGTTACCTGGTCAATGAAAAGCCTGATGCCATCCTGAATATCATTGATGGTACCAACATTGAACGTAACCTGTACCTGACCACCCAGCTGATTGAGCTGGGCATTCCTGTGGTTATGGCCGTCAACATGATCGACCTGGTCCGCAAGAATGGTGATAAGATCGACCTGAAGAAGCTCAGCGCAGAGCTGGGCTGCCAGGCTGTTGAGATCAGCGCACTGAAGGGCGAAGGCAGCATGAAGGCTGCTGAGATGGCTGTTGCCGCTGCAAAGTCTGGCAAGGCTGGCGAGCTGCCCCATGTGTTCACTGGCAGCGTTGAGCATGCCATCGCTCATATCGAAGAGTCCATCCAGGGCAAGGTTGATGACCGCTTCCTGCGTTGGTACGCCGTCAAGCTGTTCGAGCGTGATGACAAGGTTCAGCAGGAGCTGAAGCTGGACAAGGCGCTGGTTGACCACATTGACCAGCACATCGCAGACTGCGAGAAGGAAATGGACGATGACGCCGAGAGCATCATCACCAACCAGCGTTATGCTTACATCAACACTGTTGTTGAGAAGGCTGTCAGAAAGAAAGCTCGCGTTGAGCACCTGACTGTTTCCGATAAGATCGACCAGGTTGTTACCAACCGTATCTTCGCTCTGCCAATCTTTGCCTTGATCATGTTCCTCATGTACGCGCTGTCCATGGGTACCTCCATTGCAGATGGCGGTATCTCCATCGGCAGCTTCGCAACTGACTGGACCAACGATGTTCTGTTCGGCGAGATCGTTCCCAATGCACTGGGCGGTTTCCTGGAGAGCGTTGGCGTTGCTGACTGGCTGTACGGCTTGATCATGGACGGCATCGTCGCCGGTGTCGGCGCGGTTCTGGGCTTCGTTCCCCAGATGCTGGTTCTGTTCTTCCTGCTTTCCATCCTGGAAGACATTGGTTACATGGCCCGTGTTGCTTTCATCATGGACCGTATCTTCCGCAAGTTCGGTCTGTCCGGCAAGAGCTTCATCCCCATTCTGGTTGGTACCGGCTGCGGCGTTCCCGGTGTTATGGCTTCCCGTACCATCGAGAACGAGCGTGACCGTCGTATGACCATCATGACTACCTGCTTCATCCCCTGCGGCGCTAAGATGCCCATCATCGGCCTGTTTGCAGGTGCCCTGTTCGGCGGCAGCAGCCTGGTTGCTGTTTCTGCTTACTTTATCGGCTTTGCGGCCATCATCATCTCTGGTATCATCCTGAAGAAGACCAAGTTGTTTGCTGGTGATCCTGCTCCGTTTGTTATGGAGCTGCCTGCTTACCACGTACCTGCATGGGGCAACGTTCTGCGTGCAACCTGGGAGCGTGGCTGGTCCTTCATCAAGCGTGCTGGCACCGTCATTCTGGCTTCCACCATCGTTCTGTGGTTCCTGCAGGGCTTCGGCTTTGAGGATGGCGTCTTCGGCATGGTCGAAGATCAGGACAACTCCATCCTGGCAGCCGTTGCAAGTGCAATCGCCTGGATCTTTGCTCCTCAGGGCTTCGGAAACTGGCGTGCAACCGTTGCTTCCATCTCCGGCCTGATCGCAAAAGAGAACGTTGTTGGTACCCTTGGCGTTCTGTATCACTTCGGCGGCGAGCTGTCTGAGAACGGCGACGAAATTTGGGGCGAAATTGCAAACGACTACACCGCAATCTCTGCTTACAGCTTCATGATCTTCAACCTGCTGTGCGCACCGTGCTTCGCAGCTATGGGCGCTATCAAGCGTGAAATGAACAACGGCAAGTGGACTGCTATCGCCATTGGTTATATGTGCCTGCTGGCCTACTGTGCATCTCTGGTTGTTTACCAGATCGGCGGCCTGATCACCGGCGAAGTTGGCTTCAACATTTTCACCATCGTTGCTGTCGCTATCATTGTGTTTACCATCTACATGCTGGTCCGCCCCAACAAGTACCTGAATGATAACGAAGTTAAGATTGATGTCAAGAAGGTTGCTGCTTCCAAGTAATCACTGACAATTTGATGTTCCTTTTATAAGAGAGGTGTTTCGCTATGATGGATTTCTTGGCCACAAATTTTAATCTGCCTACCATTATTGGTGCGGTTATTGTGTTTGGGGGCACGGGCCTGATTGTGTGGCACTCTCACAAGCATGGCGGCGTTGGCTGCGACTGCGGTGGCAGCTGCCACGGTGAGTGTGGCTGCTCCGGTGGCTGCAATGGCTCCTGCAAAGAAAATGCAGAAGAGCTTGCAAAGTTCAAACGGATTGCCGAAGAAAAGGCAAAGGCTAACGCAAGTCAGGTACATTAAAACTTAAGGAAGTTAAAATTTTCCGGAATCCCAGCGCGGCGGGCCGCAGGCAGCAATGCCCGCGGTCCGCCGCATTTTTTATCAGCTGCACTATGGTGCGGGCTGCTTGATATGGAGTGATGAACATGGCATTGAGCGATGCCCACCTGCGATATCTGTTTGCAATCAGCAATGCAGCTGCAGCAACCCCGGATGTATCTTCCCGTCAGATTGCCAGTGCACTGGGGGTTACCAAACCCTCGGTTGTGCATATCCTGAACATTCTCATGCGGGATGGTATGGTGGTAAAACGGCACTATGGCAAAATTTATCTGACGGACCGCGGTGCGTTTACCGTAAACTACTACCGCCGCTTGCTGGATGTAACCCTTGCCGCTATGCCGGAATATCCGTTCCCGGTCAGTGCAGATGAACGGCGCAATGCGGCGCTGGCATTGATTGCAGCGCTTCCTGACCGGGATTACAGGGAACATTTTGGTGCGCTCTTTGCCGAAACGGAGGTGGAAGAAAATGAGCCGCAGCCAGAAAGTGAATGAACCGGAAACCATGTCCACAGCTTCGGCCTATCTGTACAAAGAACAGGCCGAGTGTGTGCAGCAGGTGCACCAGTATCTGGTGGAACATCTCGATCGCCGCGTAACCCAGGCGGAACTGGCGCAGCGGTATCATATCTCTCTTACTTCGCTGAAAGGGGCGTTCAAACAGGTGTACGGCTTGCCAATCAATACTTACCTGCGCCGCTGCCGTGTGCAGCATGCGGAACAGCTGCTTTTCACAACGGATTTGAGCATTTTGGAGATCGCACAGCGGGTTGGGTACGACAGCCCCAGCCGTTTTGCGGCAATGTTTAAGCGCGAAAAAGGCATTACCCCGCGGGAATGCCGTCGCGTGCGCACCGACCAGCTGCCGGAAGAAAAAACGATTGCCTGATGTGGAATTACAGCGCAGCAAAACGCACAGCAGCGGTGGGCTGAAACTGGGCGAAATGGTGGAACGTGGAACATAGAATTTTCAAAAATAAAACCAGACGGCACATTTTTTATCCAAAATGCACTTGTAAAAAGTGTAAAATACGTTATACTTGCGAATAAAGATTTTTGCAAGAAGTTAATCTTGTGAAACATCGCCAATTGCAGCCGGGGGATGGATGCAGCAGCTTGCACCCCCTGGGAATGTCGAATCAATAGAGAGGAGTTCAACATATTATGGTGAACGTAAAGAAGGTAGCAATTTTTGTTGGTGGTATGCTGTTTGGCTCCGCTGGTTTCAAAATCCTGGCCAGCAAGGACGCCAAGAAGGTCTATACCCAGACCACCGCAGCCGTTCTGCGTATGAAGGACTGCACTATGGAGACGGTCAGCCGCGTTCAGGAAGAGGCTGGCGACATTCTGGCAGATGCAAAGGCCATCAACGAAGCCCGCGCAGCCGCAGCTGAACAGGAAGTTATCGCTGATGACGCTGCTGAAAGCGCCGCAGAATAATTGCTTCTTTTGGGCCGCCTGCAGGCGGCCCTTTTTATGTGGTGGGGCACAGCGGCTGAACGGATGATGCCTTTATCGCTGTGCCAGAATTGGCAGTTGGGAAAGCTTAATAAGGAAATACAACTATGAAATGTACAATTTTACATGAAAGCCGCGGCCGTATGCGTGTGCATGTAAATGCCGTGCGTATGACCCTGCACCGTGCAGATGTTTTGGAAGCATACCTGAACCATTCGGAAGTCATTGAACATGCCAAAGTGTATGAACGCACCGGCGATGTTCTGATCAAATATAAGGGCAGCCGTGCGGGTGCAGTAACGGTGCTGAGCCATTATAAGTTTGATAACCCGGAACTGGATTCACTGGTTACTTCGGCTGACAGCCGTAAGATCAACCAGGAATACCAGGAACGTTTTGTCAACTTGGTGGTGTTCCGTGCGTTCCACAAGCTGTTTCTGCCTGCTCCGGTGCGGGCCGTTATCACGGTGTTCAAAGCAATTGAATTTATCTGCCATGGTCTGGTCTGCCTGTGGCATCGCAAGCTGGAAGTGGAAGTGCTGGATGCACTTTCTATCGGTGTATCATTGCTTCGCGGTGACTTTAATACCGCCGGTTCCGTTATGTTCCTGCTCAATGTGGGCGCTTTGCTGGAAGAATGGACACGCAAAAAGAGCCTGGATGATCTGGCTCGCAGCATGTCCCTGAACGTTGACCGTGTTTGGGTGCGCAGTCAGGGGACCGAAGTTCTGATGCCCATCACCAAGGTCAAGGCGGGGGACGAGATCATTGTGCGTTCTGGCAACATGGTGCCGCTGGATGGCACCGTGATCGAGGGCGAAGCTATGGTCAACCAGGCGGCCCTGACCGGTGAGTCGATGCCGGTACGCAAGATTGCGGGTGCGACAGTTTATGCAGGTACTGTTGTTGAGGAAGGCGAATGCGTTTTTGCTGCAAACGCCGTGGATGGTGCCAGCCGTTACGATAAGATCGTATCTATGATCGAAGAGTCCGAAAAGCTCAAGTCCGGCACGGAAAACCACGCCCTGGAGCTGGCGGATCGCCTGGTGCCGTGGTGTCTGGCTGGTACGGTCGTGACCTATGCGCTCACCCGCAATGTAACCCGCGCAATCTCGATTCTGATGGTCGATTTCTCTTGCGCACTTAAACTTTCCATGCCGCTGGCCGTGCTGTCTGCTATGCGTGAATGCGGTTCCTACCACATCACCGTCAAGGGCGGCAAGTATCTGGAAGCCCTGTCCAAGGCGGATACTATTGTGTTTGATAAGACCGGTACCCTGACCCATGCAAGTCCTAAAGTGGTCAAGGTTGTGCCGTTCTCCGGGTGTGATGAGGAGGAAGTTCTCAAGCTGGCCGCCTGCCTGGAAGAGCATTTTCCGCATTCCATGGCAAACGCCGTGGTGCGTGCTGCCAAGGAGCGCGGCGTTACCCACGAGGAGATGCATACCGAGGTAGAGTACATTGTGGCCCACGGCATTGCAAGCCGCGTGCGCGGGGAGCGCGTTGTGATTGGCAGCCATCACTTTGTGTTCGAGGATGAAAAGTGCGTCATTCCCGCTGCGGAACAGCAGAAGTTTGACGATCTGGAACCGGAATATTCGCACCTGTATCTGGCTGCCTGCGGCCAGCTGGTGGGCGTTATCTGCATTGCGGACCCGCTGCGCCCCGAAGCACGCCATGTGCTGCGCCAGCTGCGCGCCATCGGTGTCACCAACACTGTGATGATGACCGGTGACAGTGACCGCACCGCAGCCGCGATTGCCCGCCAGGTAGGCATTGATCAGTATTTCTCGGAGGTTCTGCCGGAAGATAAGGCAGAGTATGTCCAAAAAGCAAAGGCAGAAGGGCATACCGTTGTCATGATCGGCGACGGCATCAACGATTCACCGGCTTTGTCTGCTGCCGATGTTGGCATCGCCATCAACTCTGGCGCAGCCATTGCACGCGAAATTGCCGATATTACCATCAAAGCCGACAGCTTGGAAGAGTTGGTGCAGCTCAAGAGCATTGCCAACGCCATGCAGCGCCGTGTGGCGAGCAACTATCGCTTTGTGCTGAGCTTTAACTCTGCCCTGATCATTCTGGGCGCACTGGGCATTTTGCAGCCGGCAACCTCGGCTATGCTGCATAATCTTTCCACCATCGGCATCAGCCTGAAGAGTATGACGAACCTGCTGCCCGAAAAAACGCAGAACCAGCTGCAGCAGGAGAACACAAAGGCCTGATGCAGGCACTAATCGCATGAAAACGCAGCCACTATAAACAGGTGAGCTGCTGCCAGCAGGCAAAAAGTATGGCAGAACGATGAAAAGAAAAATGAAAAAGAAAAAATACGAAAAAAATCAAAATTTTTTAGAAAAAAGCTTGACTTTCTTTAGAAGCCTGTTATAATAATACCTGTTGATGACAGCAGCCCACGTTCGACCGGGTGTAGCGCAGTTTTGGTAGCGCGCTTGAATGGGGTTCAAGAGGCCGTGAGTTCGACTCTCGCCACTCGGACCAAACAGTGAGTTGAGTTTTTCAACGCGGAACCGCTAAGTTTGAAAGAACTTGGCGGTTTTATTTTTTTGCTTTTTTGCGGTGAAAATAGGGCCAGTTCTAACCGATTTTATCCAGCAGGCAAAGGTCGCTGCATATTTGCTGCAATGCCTTGCTTTCTTTTGGTATCCAAATGTCCGTAAATATTCGCCGTCATCTTTATATCAGGATGCCCTAACCATTCCTGCACGTCCTTCAAGCCAAAGGATTGGGAAAGTATTGAAACTCATGTGTAACTTCAAAACTTTCGATAAAGTGCGAAAAGTCGGGAGCTTGGGACGCTGCGGATATTTAACTGTTTGGAGCATCCACAAAAAACGGACAAACATATGCCGTGTGCCGATAAGACAGTAATTTGAGAAAACTACAAAATCGGCATCTGCCAAGCAGGATTGGACAACAAAACAGGCGGCACTCAACGTCGGTTGGGTGCTGCCTGTTTTTGTACATCTAAGGGTTGCGAATCACCTGCTTTTTGCGCTGAAAAGCAAGGATAGCGAAAAGGGCGAAATAGTTATCGCCTCTGTGCGGTTCTTTTGTGAAACAGCGAATCGCTGCATAGCGGATACCGTTCGCTGGGGAGTGCGTATATTTGCGGTCAAGCAAAATACCCCTCAAAACTGTAAAGTCGATAGATAGGTATTTCGATGCAGAGTATGATTGACACTGTTAGAATCGAAAAATCAGATTTTAGCACAAAATAATGTTGCTAAATGGCGATAACTTCCGTCGCGCCTATTGAAAATAGAATGATTGCTGTGTCATACTGTGTGTACACACGAACGAGTGGGCACGTTTGACGATCTGATCTACAATGACCTGCTACGTATGCCGTCATCGTTTTGAATGGCGATTCAAAGGCGCATCTCGAAGTGGTTACGGAATATCAGCCTTTAGATCAGGCTCAATTATTATCATGAAGCAGACGATTGGAGAGATACCATATGACGATCAACTGTGTATGGGAGCATAACGGCAGAGACACCTTGCTTTATGCGGTGGATTTTGTAGGTGCATACACCCGCGGAGAAACATTGGAAGCCGCTGTCCGGAAAATGCAAGCAGAAATATGCTCTTATCTCAAATGGTGCGGCAAAAAAGCAGTAACAAGCATGGATATCGTCATCATCGAAGAAAAGGTTTCCGAGCTTGCGATCTGCGACGCGGACTCTGATGTGCTTTTTGAAAGTGAAAAAGCACCGCTGACAGCAGAAGAATATATAAAGTTAAAGGCACTTGCGCTGAAATCAGCGCAGGATTTTCTTGCCTTGTATGATTCTGTTCCCGATAAGAATGCAACGGCTGCTCCCGAACGCAAGACCTTTTACGGACAAGTTCCCCGCACGGCAAATGAAATGTACGAGCATACAAAGAATGTGAATACATATTATTTTGCGGAGATTGCTGTGGATGCCGATCATGACGGCAACATATACGAATGCCGCAAGCGGGGATTTGAATCGCTTGAATCTAACCCTGATTTTCTGCAAAATACCGTCAGAAAAGGCAGCTATGGCGAGGATTGGTCACTGCGTAAAGTCCTGCGCCGTTTTATCTGGCATGACCGTATCCACGCAAGAGCCATGTATCGAATGGCGATAAAAGTGTTCGGGGCGGAGAGCATTGTAAATCCGTTTTACTTTTTTGATGAAGGAGTTTTAACATAATGGCAAGAACCGAAACGGTTGAATTTACAAATATGTGCATGATCTGTGATGGCAGCCGAGTTGTCGTGATCGACCGGAAAAAACGGGACTGGCCGGGCATCACCTTCCCCGGAGGTCATATAGAGCCGGGAGAATCCTTTACGGATGCCGTGATTCGTGAGGTGCAGGAGGAAACCGGACTGAATATCCGTTCCCCTCAGCTCTGCGGCATCAAGGACTGGTGTGAGAATCAGTGCCGGTTTGTTGTGCTGCTTTATAAGGCAACTTGTTTTGATGGCGAACTGCGCTCCAGCCCCGAAGGTAGGGTCTGGTGGGAGGATATTGCCGATCTGCCCAAGCTTAAGCTGTCTTTGGATATGTGTGATATGCTTCGGGTTTTCACAGAAGAAGCTTTGAGCGAGTTCTTCTACTATCAGGAAGGCAGTGCGTGGAAGTATGACCTGAAGTAGTAAAGCGGTGATAAAGAGCAGGAAACTTCATGCTGTCCTGCTTTGATGCATCTGTTTTACGCTAAAAGGCATCCCCCGGCGTTTACCGGGGGATGCCTTCGTATATCCGGATGCGCTTTACAGAGTCTCCTTGATCTTGGCTGCGATCTGGTCGGCGGTGAGGCCGTACTCCCGCAGCACATCCTTGGCCTTGCCGGACTGGCCGAAGCAGTCGTTGATGCCGATCTTGCGGAATTTACAGTTCACCTTGCCCATGAGGACGTCCGCCACGGCATCGCCCAGACCGCCGATGACGCTGTGTTCCTCCACCGTCACCACGTTGCCGCACTTCTGTGCGTACTTCGTGACGCAGGCGGCGTCGATGGGTTTGATGGTGTGAACGTTGATGACAGAGATATGAATGCCCTCTGCGGCCAGCAGCTCCGCCGCCTCCAGCGTCTCGCTGACCATCAGGCCACAGGCGAACACCGCAGCATCCTTACCCTCCCGGAGGACGTTGGCCTTGCCGATCTCGAAGGGATAGTCCTGCTCGAAAACAGGGGAGGCCAGCCGGGCGGTCCGCAGATAGGCGGGACCCTCCATTTGAGCCAGAGCGAAGGTGGCCTTTCGGGCCTCGTTGCCGTCGGCAGGGACGATGACAGTCATGCCGGGGATCATCCGCATAAGGCCGATATCCTCGATGGACTGGTGGCTACCGCCGTCCTCGCCCACGGACACGCCGGCGTGGGAGCAGCAGATCTTCACATTGAAACGGGGGTAGGCGATGGAGTTGCGGATCTGCTCATAGGCCCGGCCTGCACCGAACATAGCAAAGGTGGAGCAGAAGGGAATGAGCCCCATGGTGGACAGGCCCGCCGCCACATCCATCATATTGCACTCTGCAATGCCGCAGTCAAAGAAGCGATCGGGATAGGCCGCCTTGAAAAATTTAGTCATAGTAGCCCCGGCCAGATCAGCATCCAGCACCACAATCTTATCGTTGGAAGCGCCCAGCTCTACCAGCGCCTTGCCGTAGGCTTCACGGGTGGCGATTTTTTCACTCATGCTCTCAGTCCTCCAATTCCTTCAAAGCCTGCTGGCGCTGCTCCTCGTTGGGAGCCTTGCCGTGCCAGCCCACCTGATCCTCCATAAAGGAAACGCCCTTACCTTTCACGGTGTGGGCCAGGATGCACTTGGGCTTGCCGGAGGCCGTGGGAGCGTCCAGCGCTGCGGCAATGGCATCCAGATCGTGACCATCAATCTCGTGGAGATCGAAGCCGAAGGCCCGCAGCTTGGCGGGCAGATCGCCCAGAGACATGACCTCGTCGTTGCGCCCGTCGATCTGCAGCCCGTTGTTGTCGATAATGACTGTCAGGTTGTCCAGCTTATAGTGGGCAGCGGACATGAATGCCTCCCAGATCTGTCCCTCCTGACACTCGCCGTCACCCAGCAGCGTGTAGACCTTCACGTCCTGTCCCTGATGCTTGGCACCCAGTGCCATACCAACAGCGATGGAGCAGCCCTGTCCCAGAGAGCCGGTGGAGGCGTCCACGCCCGGAACCTTTTTACAATCGGGATGCCCCTGCAGGATACTGTGGAGCTGGCGGAAGTTGGTGAACTCGTCCCGGCTGATGAAGCCACGCTCCGCCAGCACTGCATAATAGCAGGGGGCGGAATGGCCCTTGCTGAGAACGAAGCGATCACGGTTGGGGTCCTTGGGATTTTTGGGGTCGATACGCATCTGTCGGAAGAACAGGGTGGTCATCAGCTCTGTGGCGGACAGGGAGCCGCCGGGGTGGCCGCTGCCGGCGTTGGCCGTCATGTTGATGATGTCCCGGCGCACCTGTTTGCAAATGCAGGAAAGTTCTGCCGTATTCATGGGTAACCTCCATCTCATCATATTTCTTTTAGCATATAGCATTTGGACGGTAAAGTCAATGAATCTGCGGGAAAAATCCGGCGGATCACTCGTCTATCTTGCCCTTGGGCTTTACCCGTGACAGGGGATTGGCACGGGCCGCCACCCGTAGGGCCTCGTTGTCGATGTGGGTGTAGATTTCGGTGGTGTTCAGGTGCTCATGGCCCAGCACCTCCTGCACGGCCTTGACATCCACGCCGTTTTGCAGCATCAGGGTCGCTGCCGTGTGGCGCAGCTTGTGGGAGGAGTAGTGGGTGCTGTCCAGCCCCGCCTCCAGCAGATGCCGCTTCACCAGCGCATGGACCATGGAGCGGCTGATGCGTCGGTTCTGCTGGGAGAGGAACAGGGCGTCCTCGTCCCTGCCGGTGATGGGTCGCCGCACCGCCAGATACTGCTCCAGAGCCGCCTGACACGCCTCATTGAGGTAGACGATGCGGACCTTGTTGCCCTTGCCCAGCACGTGGAGGGCCTCTCCTTGAATGTCACTGCGGTTCAGGCCGATCAGCTCGGAGATCCGCAGACCGCAGTTGAGAAACAGCGTTAAAATACAGTAATCCCGCTCCCGATTAGGGCCGTCTACGCTGTCTAAAAGGGCCATGCTCTCCTCCAGTGTCAGATAGCGGGGCAGGGTCTTTTTCAGCTTGGGCGAGTCCATATCCTTCACGGGATTCTCCTCCAGCACATGGACCTTGTTGCAGAGATAGCCGTAAAAGGAGCGAATGGTGGCCAGCTTTCTGGCACGGGAGGCGGCGTTGAGTCCCTTTTCAGAGCGCTGGCTATTCTGGTGCAGCACCCGATCCCGACTGAGGTAGGTCATATAGCCGTAGATATCCGTCAGCGTTACCGAGGCGATGAGGTCCCGATCCACATCCCGGATGCTGACCTGATCCATAGGGACATCCCGCAGAGCCGGGTCACGGGTCTGCTTCAGGTAGCGGAAAAAATTCCGCAGATCCAGAAAATACTCGTCCACAGTCCGCTGGGAGTGGGCCTTAATGGTCTCATGGTAGGACAGAAAGTCCAGCAGCAGCTGGGGGGCCTCCTGCCGGTAGTCGATGGGCATGGTCTCACCTCACAAAATGGCACGGCGTTGCCGTCGCTTTGCAGCTATTATACCATGCTGCGGGGATTTTGCAAGGCGCTGGGGTTTGCATCCTCGGCATGGGTATGGTATAATCCCAGCATAGAGCACCCCGGCGGCGCATAGAGTGTGCCGGAGGGGGTGAGAGCCATGGTACTGTGGCTGCGGCACAGGCGGCTCCTGTGGAGCATTCTGGTAGCGCTGGCGACCCTGCTGCTGACACTTCTGCTGACCGGACGGCAAACCCGGCCCACTGTGGTCGGCGGAGAGCTATCCTCACCGGGGACGGTCATCGTGCTGGATGCCGGACACGGCGGGGAGGACGGCGGCGCCGTGTCCCCGGATGGCGTGCCGGAGAGCGGCATCAACCTACAGATCGTCCGAAAGGCGGAGGGGCTGTTGGTGTTTCTGGGCCGCAGTGTCCGATTGACCCGAACAGGGGAGGAGGCCATCTATTCTCCGGAGGCCCAGACCCTGCGGGAGAAGAAAGTATCGGACCTGAAGAACCGTGTGGCGCTTATCAACGCCCTGCCCCATGCGGTGCTGCTCAGCATCCATCAGAACAGTATGCCCCAGCACCCCGCCGTCCACGGGGCGCAGGTCTTCAGCAATCCACAGGAGCCTGCCGCCGGGCTGGCGCAATCCATCCAGCAGGCGCTGAATCTGACAGTAAACACCGGAAACGAAAAGACCGCCAAGGCCATAGGGGACTCGGTGTACCTCATGAAGCACATCACGTGTCCGGGGGTGCTGGTGGAGTGCGGCTTCCTGTCTAACTCCCACGAGGCGCAGCTGCTCCGACAGCCGGAGCAGCAGAAACGTCTGGCGGCGGCCATTGTGGCCGGA